>Ga0307509_10008365_pt1 | contig 13215 bp, 16 predicted proteins | sample 10_EM_MG_FD_202245 | JGI IMG/M metagenome (GOLD analysis project Ga0307509, IMG submission 202245) | Populus trichocarpa ectomycorrhiza microbial communities from riparian zone in the Pacific Northwest, United States - 10_EM | ecosystem: Host-associated > Plants > Roots > Unclassified | place...
GGTCGCGAACGGAAGGGAATAAGTTACGAATAAAGGCGATGTTAGCATCTATGTGGGGGGTACATGATTCACCGTGCACGGAAGGAACGATCTTGAACTCGTTCAAGCGGGTGTGAAGAGGGAAAATTTGCACTTGTTTCGGCTCGGAAGCCAAATTAATAGGCAAGCCCAGGCGCGCAAGGTTCGGCCAACCCTTCGCAACGGAGCGCAAACACCCCACGGTTAGTTTGGGAGTCCAAGGGGCGATTTGCTCCTTGCACTCCCAATAAGGCGAAATTGCCAAGTCTAATATTTCGAGCGCGGGCCACCACTTCGTCAGCTCCTCAACGTCCTTGTCCACAAAATCTACGGGAGCGTTGCTTTCCAATGTGAACGTACGAAGGGCGGTGAGTTTCGAAAGGGCGCTAAGCTTCTTGATCGTGAACGGATGGTCATTAATGGTGTCTGGATTATCGCTCGTGGGCTCGTCTAGGTCTATATGGTGGTCTATGTGGATGGCTTGTGTGGTGGTGGGTATAACTGAATAAAGGTGCGTCCAAGTGGAGTCGTCTTCCTGTATGACCTCGACGGAGACCCGGGTGAAGGTAGCAGATTGGGTGTGCTCCACGATGGCCGTAGCCACTTCCACGGAGGAGCGGATTTCTAGAGTTTGCAGGCGCGGGAATATCGGTGAGGAAGAAGAGGCGATGGACTCTTTCAAAGAGCCAGCATCGACGCGGTCCGCGTGGATACACAGTTCCTCCAAGAGCGGGAATTTTGCAATATTAGTAACCGTCGTAGTCGATAACGAAGTACCGAGTTTCAAAGAGAGTGATTTGAGGGTGTATAGCTTGTAAACCGCCTGGTTCAACTGCTCGCACGCGAACCCACGGATATTGAGTTTCTGGATAGGGAGGGAGGAGGATCGGAGGGTAGAAAGGTACGTGGCGATGTTGCCGCTCCTCTCCACTCCTGTCGCTCGACCAGTGCTGACGCCGATGTCGATGGTGACGGAAGTTAACATCGGGGAAAGCAAAAGGTGAACGGCAGGAGCGGCGCATCCATCCATTAGGACCGCTACGCTCTGCAGGTTCTGGAAGAGAGGAGTGGTATCGTGGGACGAGGATTCGAGTGCGACATCCCTCTCGACTTTGGTACCGAGCTTGACGTGTTTAACCATACGCGCGTAGTTGTCGAGTTCCTCCGCAAACACGCCATCCGTGGCCTAACTCCGGGGTCAGCGAAACCTACGATGAGGTTCTGGGACGTATATCACTTACGACGAGTTTCGTCAAGGGAGTGATACAGGGAAGGTTTTCCCATGCCTTCTGAAGAGCAGGTCCCTTCCAGGCCTGGCAGCACCTTGCCAACTCTACCAGCGTCTTTCTGTATTCATTGTCTAAGCTGCAAAGGTCGAATACCTCTCGCAGGAGTTCGTCGATGAGGAGGACGGGATGCATATTGCACTGAGCTGAACGTGGGTGTAGCCGGACAGAGAGTTGAATGGCAAGGAGCCGCCTGGGTGGATGAGAGCCGATGAGGTCAATGGGGACCTTCGTGGTCAGAGGAAAAATGTAGCCGGATTCCCACGGTTACTTGTCCGCCCCCGATCTCCGAATCTGATCGATTGAATCCGTCGGATGGGTTGCGGCTCGAAATGTGGATGAAACACCCCTTGGAGAATACTGACCACATACGCCAAATACTTACTGCCACAGGGTCATGTAAATATAGCATAAAAATGGCCCACTAAATGTACGTGCGCGTGGTAGGGATGAAGCAGTAACTAGCCACCAAACCTCAGATCTGCGTGTCGTACGGCAGCTCAGAGAAAAAGAAGTCGCTGGTCGGCGGGGGTGGTCCAGCAATCAAACCACTTGGTATCTCAACCTTCTCTCCAGCAAGGTCTGTCTCAGACGTCAGTAACCGACCCAAGGGAAGAAAATCAGTCACCTACCCAGCAGCTTGATCTTCAACCCAATCTCCGTCAGCGCTTGGACGAACCCAGCCGTTTCTCCGGAGGCAACGTGCCCACCATCTCTCCTCAACATGTTCAATCCATCAGTCCAATCAGCCCAGCGTTGAACATCCGGTGCGATCTGGTCTGCCAAAGACCCATCGTTTGCGGTAATAAGGGAGAACGACAGCGGGGAGGGCATCAAAGGTGAGCGTTGCGGGACGTCGTCGTCGCGTAGGGTATGGAGCGGAGGAGCGCACGTCCCCGTCGCCACTTCGGTGATTTGGGAGATTTCGAATCGTTCCGGAAGGTCCTCCAAGCCAGCCCGAACCGGGAACTTCACAGGACTATCGACGTAGTGCATATACTTTAGTCCGGTATCCTGCATTCCACACAAACGTCTCAGTAGTCGGTTGCAAAGGCCTATTAATACGCACCAATCTCAAAAACCTCCAAGGGCGGGCAGGACGTCGCACCCCTTCCCGATGGTTCACGGTTGTCAGCGGGATAGCGTTCATAAACCAGGTACCCTGGGTGAGACAGTGGATCCGCTGTTGTCGAACAAATTCGTAAGACTCCTTGTAGAGTTTTGCGCGCAAATTCCTACGACAGGATTAGCAGTGGGCGTCAGCATTGACAGATCCCAACCGACCTGACTGGGACCTTGCTCAGCAAGTCGTCCTCCTCCTCCAACTCCTTCATTTGGCGTTCCCGCACAGCCTGGTAATCCGATTCGAGGAAATCTTGTTCCACCTCATGCCATGGCCGCACGTTCTCCCGCCGGAGTGCAACGCCAACCCTATAAAGTGGTGAGCTGTGTAGGGGAAGTAATAGCGCATCAGCCTACTGGCTGCGGGTCAGAGCCACAATACGAGTGAAGTCGACGACCGAAGACCCGCTCTCATTCCACATCCTCAGGAAGAACTGCATTGCCAGAGAGTGCACTTTGTGGTAATCGAGGAAGAAAGGTTGGAAGGTCGTGAGGGTGGAATCTGGACGCGGAAGTCAGTTCACAAGTTATTCCAAGGCGCGATATTCTACCGACATCCAGGAGCGAATATCGCCCAGTGCTCCGACAGAAGCTCCACGATTTCGTTCGAGGCACGGGCAATTGGACACCGCCTTTCGGGTGGACGACTGATTTGCTCAGTCACAACCGTGGCGAAGTAATCAGGGTCCTTGCATGCGAAAATTTTCTAGACACAATCAATCAATCTCCGCGACCGAGAAACCGAGGGGGGGACGCACCAAGCAGTCAAGGCCTAGTACACCGACTTCGGCAAACTCTCGACTGGGGTCCTCAGTCTGGAATCCGAGTTTCCGCCACTTGTATAACCCGTCTGGTTGTTGCTCTTCAGCGAGTTTACTGGCGTTCCAGATATACTCCAAAGCTGAAAAGTGGGAGGGTTCTGCGACAGGATCTACGAAATGAGTCTTGCGCCTGTACGTCACCCGGATCATGTTCGCCTGGAAATCCAGGATTGACGACGTGAGGTCCTCGATTGTGTGGGAGGACATCAGGCGCTGTGTTAAACTCTTTAGTTTCAGAAACGTGCGCCAGAGAGGGGAGAGACGAACAACAACAGCTTTTCGGACGTTCAGGCGTTCAAGCTCATCGATAAACTCCTCCCACCGGTTGTCATCCGCGTTTGACAGAAGGGAGTTGATCAACATCATGCTGCGTCAGGGTCAGAAGTCTCCACAGCAGGACTGGCAATCGGCGAACCTGTAAAGCGTGAGGGCAGTGTCGGCACTACCAAGCCTGTTTACCACAGTCTCCAGTAACCGAGAATCTTTCCGCATTTGGTCAAACACAACCGCAAAGCCGTACACAAAAACCGATCCAGGAGGAGGGCGAGGTACGGATCGACTGGATCCAGCAGTAGCTGGTCCTGTGATATTTCGCGGATCCGCCTCGACCAGTTTCTTCAAGATAGCGGTTGCGGGTCGACAGACGTTTATGAGAGACTGGGGCGAGGACAAGATCTGGACGACTTTGAAAATGAACTCTTCGTCTAGATCCGACCACCCATAGTCAAGTTCCATCAGGTGCTGCATGGCCACCAACGCATACTGGAAGAGAAACGTCAACTTCGGTGCACAACAGCGGGGACACGGTTGGTTTACCGCGAGGGTATTTCCATGGCTGGTGTGAATCACATCAATTAACTCCTTCAATCCACCCCGTTTAAGAAACTCCTGCGCAAAGTGCTCTTCCTTCGTGGAAATCAGGTCAGTCAACAACCTTGGGCTCCTCGCATTCCACTCACTTTAATGAACTTTTGCAAAGAGAACAGAGCCAATTTCAAATTCTTATCGTCTCGCATGCTCAATTTTTCGATTATATCTGCCGCCTCGATCACGGAGGAGTTCACCAACCTATGAAACGGGGGGGAGAAGGAAGGAGAACATCGGCATAAATTTCACATGTATGGGTTCCGCACGAAAAAAAGAGGGCTCGCACACACTTGAGATTCACTCTGGACTTGATCATCTTGTTCAGATTCTCCGTGGTGACCAACGTGTCATCATCATCCCTCAGTGAGAACATCGCAGGAGGGTCCTTCAGCTTCAGATTGAGACACAACTGCCGAATTACATCCTCCACGGCCAAGGTCGGGTCAATGCGGGCGCGGACGGTCACGCCATCTTTTGTGGTGACGTGGTTCGTTGGGACGACCGCTTTTCCATGTTTCGTTCCGCTTCGGTCGGAGGTAGGGCCCCTCTGGACGGACGAGTTCGCATCGCTTGGCAGAGGGTTTGAGGTGGAGGTGGCCATCGCTGACAGAATACGTAGGGGGCAGGGCTAGAACTGAAGCAAAGTCAGTATCATCCCCAGAGTGCCGAGGAATCAAAACGACAAAGTTCAGATGGGAGCGAAAGTGACATCCAACGAGGAGGCGAGACGCCCCCGACGTGTTCAGACTGACGTGCAAACATGAAGCAATCATCTCGAAAGGGTCTGAGGCTCGACAGAGAGACTAACCGATGGTGGTCGTGGGTGGTCGTCGTCGGTCGATGAGAGGATGATCGGCTTGGCAGGGTCGGCCAGGGTGATCAGTTACCTGGGATTAAATATTAGAGCGTGAGGCGTTACAGGACTATTGCTGGTACAGTAAACTACAGATTCTAGGTGTAACAAGCCGACGAAACCATAAATACACTACGACCCAAAAAGTTGACTGAGCTCCTCCATACGGCGCTGCATCAGCTCCGCTTTGTTTGTACCCCCGAGGGTCATATTCGCCAACTCCGTCTTCTTCTTCTGAACCTCTAAAAGCCTGGCCTCTATCGTATTCTCGATGATAAGCTTTATGGTCGTCACGGGCTTGGTTTGACCAAGGCGGTGCTATAACAGGATCGGTATTAGTGATCAGCGTGGTGGGCGATTGAGGTGGGACTGACGATTCGGTCCACAGCCTGATTCTCGACGGCGGGGTTCCTTAGAGCGGCTACATCAGGATGTGCTACAGGCTGGTAACAAGGGAACGTCATACCAGTATGGATCCACGAGGTAGACTCGTTGTGCAGCTGTCAAATTCAGCCCGACACCCCCAGCTTTGAGGGACACGAGAAGGACTTCGCAGGCAGGGTCGTGCTTGAGCGCATCCATGGCACGGATTCGCTCATCACGTTTCATGGTGCCGTCTAGGCGGTCGTACTTGATACCCGCGACCTCCAACGCGTCCTCAATCTTATCCAACATAGAGGTCCATTGCGAGCTGCAGAAAGGGGTTCGTGAATTGAGTTCGTGGGTGGAGAAATATCAGCTTACAAGACTATCGTCTTCACCACACCGTCTTCCAGGTTATTCCCCTCACCATCTATCAATTGGACTTCCACGGACATTGGATCATAGTTGGCGGAGTACGGGTTGGCTTTCGAGGTCGGCATAAGGTCTCTGAGCAGAGCGGTGACTTTGGTCGAATAGAGGACGTTTTCTGGAATCACGCCCTTCACCCGTTTCTCCTTCTTTACCGTCTTCCGTCGAGGAGTCTCCACCGGGGTGGCTTCCGAGCTCGTTTCCACAGCATCCGCCATGCCCAAACTGCACTGACAGACGGAACAAGACCGGAAAACATCGGGGGGAACGGTCGGCCAGCCTGGGTACACGCTCTGACGGAAGCATTCCAGACAGAACAGGTGTTGACATCGGGTAATGATGATTCGTGGGGCGGAGGGGCTCGAAGGTCGTGTGCTTGCTCGAGAGGAAGCGGCCTTGGACTTCTTTCCTCGTTTGGGGGCGGAAGGTAAACAATTCGGATCGGTCTCCATAGCGCTTTCTCCAGGAGTTCCGTCCTGAAATCCACCGAGGTCACAGCCACACTCGACGCATTGTGTTGTCCCTGCCTCCTTTAAAAAGGCGAAGATTGCGGTCGCCCGGCTGGCGTTAATGCCCTCTTTCGCAATAGCGGCAGCGATCTCTTCGTACGACTGAATGGGACCATCAGCGCCGAGCGACTCCTTCGGTTGTTTCACGAGTTCGAAGTGATCGCAGATCTGCCGTAACCGAAGGATCTTCTGCAATATCCCCACGTAGTTCTTCATCACCTCGTTCTTGTGCGAGAGCTCCTTGAACTCGGCCTTGGACTCGTTGAAGAACTGGTCGTAGATCTCTTGCTCTTCCTTGTTAAACTTGAGGTACCGTAGTTCGTCTTTCCGTGGGGGCAGCGCGAGGATCTTCTTACCGTCCTGAGCCCGAGTTTCCTTGGTACGACGAAGGGTGATACACGTCATGATCGTCTGAAGTCGAGCGATACCCAACGCTTGGCCATACTTCACAGGGGATCCAATGAACTCCATCCAGGTAGACTTGTCGTCGAGAGGGCTGAGGCGTAGGAACTTGATCAACGCGAAGAGGTCGTCCAGTTTGTTCTGAACTGGTGTTCCTGTTAGACAAAGACGCCTATCCGCAAAGAGGTCACAGGAAGCCTTGCTCCCGACGGTGTTGGTTTCCTTGATGCAGCTTAGTCAAATAATCAGTGGGGGTCCAATATATGAGAGATATAACGTACTGTGCCTCGTCCAGAACTACTCGGAACCAGTTTACGCTTTGCAAGGGGCTAGTAAGTTCGCCGCCTGCGGGGTTAGCTACAGCCTTCCTGCGTTTGACACCGCATTTCGTGACTTTCGGCTTCGGGGCCAGATTCCCGCACTCGTCGGTCTCAACGAACTCGTCGTCCGACCCATAAGGCCCGTCCTCGTCTTGTTCGCACTTCCCCGAGTCTGTACTTCGAGTCTGTTTCGAGTACTCTGAAGCGAGGGTGGCGTAGGTCGTGATGACAGCATCGAAGTCGGCGAGGAATAACGGGTCAGGTTTCCTGGAGTTCCCGTGATAGACATAGACTCGGAGAGGGTTGCAGCTCGGATTACCACTGCGGAGTATCGTATCCTTGGAGGTCGTTCCGCACCCACCAACAACCGTGACCTCGCCCTTCCAGTGCTCCCGGAACTGATCTTCCCAATTCGAGACCGTGGAGAGAGGGCAGACAATTAGAGTGGCACGGCTGTTTGCCTTTATCCTGCGAGCGCGTGTGTATTCCGCGGTGAGCTTGTCTTGTTCTTTCGCCGCTTTCCCTTTGCCCTTTGACGATGACGCATGTTCCACACGCATTTCTGGCATGCCCCAAACGGCGCCGGAGAAGTGACTCGCGGAGAGATATGATTCGTTTAATATCCTTGGGGGTACGGGCGGTTTCTCGAGTTCCTTCGACCCGAACTCCCGAGCAGATTTGAGGGTCGCGGCGATGAGGGAAACACACGTGATGGTCTTTCCGAGGCCCATCTAGATGGAAGACGTAAACGATCGGGAGCTCCTTTTGGGGGCTAAATGGCTTAAAAGGTTAACGCACATCATCAGCCAAAATGGCGCCTTTGGACTCCTTCGGCTCGCTCTCAGCTTCGCGCTGCGTGACAAGATGAAACCACGATATCTCCCCCGTGAGAGGGTTCAACCTTTTCTGCCAGAGGGACGAGGATTTTCCATCGTGACCAAGTGTTTCTCGTTCGCGTTCGAGCAAAAACGTTAGCGCCTTCTTCTGATGCCCGTACAGACTCGTCCCAACTTCCTCAGCTAAGCAAAAATCGGTAAGCAAGACCGCTTAGTCAGTTAGTGGGACGGGGGCACTCACGCGGTTCCGTCTCAGTCAGCTCGTCCCCACTCCGCAGGCTCTTGAAGAGGTCGTCCATTTGGCTCCGCTGTACCTCGACGCTCTTGCCGGCGATGGCGGGTGTGGTCCACCGACCGGCAGCCATTTGAGCGGGGTGACCCACTCGTCCCCCTGGAAGAATACCAGGTTCTCTAAAGCCGCCCGGGGGGGGATTGTGTGGATTCAGGTAGTGCCCACTCTGAAGCCGGATTTGGTCTGACGGGAGGGTGGGGTGGTCAAGGAGTAGGCCATGCTGTTGAAGATACTGCGAAACGACGGTGACGTTCCCCTTCGGCGTGTATACCAAGAGCAAGAGAGGCAAGATAGGTAGCTTTGCGTAACAAGTGTTAGTGGCCGGAAACGGACGACCATTTATGGGAACTTACGTTCGGCATTCCCTTGCGAACCTTGGCTTCCAATCTAATCAACCCTTTCCCAAGCATGGGACCTACTGTGCTCGCGACCTTTTGCTCAACCACCCCAAACGTCTCGCCACCGAGCGATTCGCCCAGAGTTCCTCTTGATGTCGGAGTCCTGATGTGGATGGTATCTTGCCCAGAGGACTTTGAGCAGTTCTGCTCGTAATTTAGTCTGACTGGGGCCCATTCTTTCTCAATACCAACCGGTTGTTCACCACCGGGGTTGAGATAGTTGACCGGGTATAGGACGAGAGCGGTAGCTGCCAATTGCCCGATGCACATAGGCGTCCTCGGAGGGAGATCAGGGGGAAGGCTCCGCACTTGCGGCTCGGGTGAAGGGGAACAACTGGTCAAATCGATAACTTGGTGAGGTGCGGATTCTGGGGGGTTCTGCGGCGAACTGAGGGGTCGCGGGATGGGTTGGATTGAAGGTAGGTTGGGATTGACGTTCGGGTTGACAGGAAGGTGGGGTTGTTGTATCCGGTGCTGCTGCGGTAGCGGAGGGGGGTAGGGACCGTTCATGAAAGGTAGTGGAAGCAAATTGTTACCGGCGAACGGTGGTCGGTAGGGATCTTGGGGTGTGTGGAGGTGGCTCAAAGGGATTATTCCAGAGGAGTGGGTGACCGAAGGGTGGTGCTGGAAGACTTGAGAGGGCTGGGGAGACTGCAAAACCATGTTTGCCATCCTCTCCGATACAGAGTTGGGGGAGCCGAAAGAAGGGGTTGACTTGAGAGTTGGCCGCATGCGGGCGCGAGTTAAAGGTTCGGAGGAGAGGGGCGAAGACTCGAAGCGGGAATATGCTGCATTAGCAATCGCACCTTGTCCGTCATCCTCGAGAGTAAGATCAATCGGCGAAGCTGAATAACCAGCCATATCGAAACCGGTCATTTAGCCGATCCGTGTCTGTTGTGGGGAGGATTGGGAGCAAATTCGTCGAACGACCACTCCGGCTCCGTCTGGGTACGAAGCTCGCAGCCTCGGGGGGACGTGTGAGGAGGCGGGGTGCCCTGCAGCCAGGCGAGGAATGTGGCAAACGAAGAGAAGGGTTCCTGAGCAAGAGCCGACCACGTGATTGGTGGGCTCAAAACTGTGTGAGTCGTGCACCGCCTCCGCGAGGCCATCGTATGAGGATTACATTTACGCAATAGATCCGTAACTTTACTTGGTACACTCTCATCGCTCAATATCCACTTTCAGCACACATGTTCGACCGCCTTTACCGCGCCATCCTGTGGTCCAAGCTCACGCCCAACCGTCCTCTCGAACACCTCCACCATGAACGAGAACAGGGATCGTGTGAGGGCTGCATCCCAACGGCCCTTGGATGACCCGTCCCGAATAAACGCGTGTTGTGCTTGCACCTCCAAAAACTGCCCCCCCCGTTCTCAGAACATGCAACTGATCGCGGATCAGGCCGGATACGTACCGAAACAGTGACGTTGGCGTCCTCCAGCTCCTTGCGGATAAGATCCCGCCCCTCTCGAGGGACGTGGGTGTCTTGTTTTCCGAATATCATCTAGTCGCCAGCGTGAGGGCCCATCTCTCGCCTTGCAGGGTTCTGATAAAGCATACAACAAGTTCACCCTTTCCGGTCAGATCGCCCCTGCGAACCCTAGCGAGGCTGTCATCATCCTTGCCCTTGCCGAGCGTGGCTGAATGAATGTCCGTCGCAAAAAAGCAGACGGAAGCCAGAACCCTGTGATCAAAGGCGGCCTGCCTCAAGCGTCAATCGATGGGATTCAATCCGCGATCCCGTCACCCACCCGGAATGCCTGGAATTATAGATCAGCTGGCATACTCAGTCGTTTGTATAGGTCCAAGACAACCACACCAGGTGACCACCAAGACACATTCCAGTCGCTGCAATCCGACCGTTGCAATTTGGGAGGCTGCACAGGAGATCTATAGCTAGCGTGCTGTCCTTTTCCCACCTACTGTAAGCGGGTCACGGGGGGTGCACATACGGGACGGAATCACCTCGTCATATGCTGCGATCGTTTTCTCGATCTGTGGCAACGGGGTTTGTCAGCCCATCTGGGAAGTGTTGTATCCATCAAGAGTGGATACCTTGTAGTTGTTCCCCTTGTCAGTACCTAAGAGCGGTTCAGGCTCGGGTTTCTACCGGGCCAAGCATCGAGTAGTTGGTTTACCTTCAGTATCATATGGAATTGGCTCCGGACCCTCAAATTCGTGATATGTGGATGGGCACGCTGAGCCGAGGTCAATCGCACCATCCTCAAGGCTATAAGGAGTCCTGTTGCTCCAACCCACCAACAACGTATCCATGGCTGGCGATCTGACCAGCGAAACGCTCTACCGGGCCGGTAACCTGGTAGATCTCGGAGAAACAAACGACACCTTTGAGTCCACGTAGATTAGTGACTTCCGGCCCAATCTAAAGGTTTCGGTGGTCTACCTGGGAATTTCGCCTGAGAATATCCCGGGACGTTGGGCGCGATTATGAATATCCTGATAGGCCTCCCATTGTCCAAGGCGGAGGGAAGGTCGTGGTACGTTGTCGTGATGAGCATTCCGTCGCGTGTCGAAAGGAACCGGGTGGATCGATCAAAAGCCACGTGGTCTACCACGAACGTTTCCAAAGTTCAACCTCCGATTTTATTCCCCCTCCTCATCTTTCCGACCGCGTCACCTTTCTTGTCTCTCCCATGGCCCACTCACGACTTGGAATCCGTTCGTATCTACCAACAGATCTCGATGAGGTCAGACTCACAGTCACAAGATCCATAATGGAGCCACTGGCCGTCGCCAACAAACGAAGTGCGCACCTGCCAATTCGCACTCTTTCTAATCCTGACGACACTGCTTCCTAGGTTACTATCACCCACTCACGATTGGAATATGGGCCGTATTGACCTACGCATTTGTTGATTTCATGGATTGGTGGCCGAGTTCCCAATCCTTCGGTGGTCTTCTCGCCCAGCTTTCCCCACTCCCTGCCCTCGCGGCCATGGCTTGCCCGATCATGTTTTACTTCGACTGGTGAGTGGGACACCATATACTCGCCATTCCCATATCTAAATACTGGATTAGGATCAATCGCCCCTACTTCGAACGCGCGGTCCAAAAGGCAATGGCCGCTCCTGACCTTCTTAATGTCGAGAAAACCTATGGCAAACCTCCCTCTTCTCTCGATATCCTCGAGTACGAGGGTAGGGCCATCGGCCTTCTCGCTATCGACGCGATACCTAAACCCACCCAACCCGGACGCGCATACATTCGCCACTACTACATCTCTGACCCATACCGCGAATCCGGGGTCCAGAACGACCTCCTCGCCCACGCCATTCCTAGACTTTTCGCTTCCCCCGACATCAACTCCGTCGAAGCATCATACTCCATGCTCCACCCTTACGTCAAGAAGGCCTTGCTGGAACAGGGTTTCAAGATAGCCTCTTCTCGTAAAAACCATCTCTACATCAGCTGGGAGGTTGGAACCGCCCTGCTAACCAAGGAAAAGTGGGAGCAATCGCAACAGGCAAAACCTCGTGCCGCCCCCGTATCCCCCAGGAAGTGATTTCCTTATGGTCCCTTTGTTCATCGTGTCCACATCTCTAGGAACCGGAATCCATGCAACCCTTTACTGAACACAGCGCTAAATAAGTGCTTGTATATTGACCGTAGTGTACAACATCAATGCATTTGGTGCGAAAAAAAGAACAATATATGGTACCGGTGGCACAAAAACATATGCTCCTATTCAGGCCTGGGGCTGGGATCCCTCGTCACGATGACACCTCCGTGGGCCCTCAAGAGACCTCGAAAATGGGGGTTATCGGGCACGATATTGCCATACAGGGGATGGTACCAGTCTCGTATTCTGGGTCCATCGACATTGAATTCGATTTGATAGAGCTTTCGAGGGAACCGCACATCAGTCTTGGAGTCGAGACGGATAACTACAACTCCTACTGAGGCTCTCGAATGGACGACCTTGCCCATGTACCAGCGCTTATCGCGGAAATACCAAATTAAAACTCCTTGGTGGACCTATGTCAATACCATTCCCGATCAGTTGTTTTTAGTCCAAACCCGTGAAAGAGGGGAGTGCAACTCACGCTGAATACGTGGGGTGTTGTTCCAACGGGCCACATGTCTTCGGGATGTTTCATGACACCCCTGACGTCGGTGCTGGTCAAAGCGTCGTACGTCGGATTGGCCATCGCTTTTGTTGGCGCAGAGTACAGGTGCGAAGACGTAGAAACTTGAGGGGGGGGAAAGGTAGCGAGGTGGCGGTAGTTGTACAAAGGGCCATCATAGACACTCTTTTATAGACAGGGGGATGGACCACACAGGAGGGTGTTGCACAATGTAGCGTTTTGGGCCGTGGGACTCCACGCACGGCACGGCCACCATTTGTGATGGGCGTTTAAAGGCGTTCAATCCCCAAGGCCTGAATCGGATGAAGTTGAAAGGATTTCGAACGAGCGATCCGTCCAAATCGCCTGATAAGTGCCCAACTATCGCTGCGATTCGGGAACCGTTCGGTGAGTCGAGGGTTACCCCAAACAGAAGCGGCCGTTGCCCTCGGCGTGGCTGGTGAGTGTGGTGATGTCCCCACATGGGGGTTGCGATCCCGACGAAATGGGGGACGTACCTTCACGACCCGCGTGGGTACTTGAAAACCTCCAACGCCAGCCTACACCACCACACAGCTAACGTGACCACCCACCCAGAATACAACATCCATCTG
>Ga0307509_10008366_pt1 | contig 13214 bp, 15 predicted proteins | sample 10_EM_MG_FD_202245 | JGI IMG/M metagenome (GOLD analysis project Ga0307509, IMG submission 202245) | Populus trichocarpa ectomycorrhiza microbial communities from riparian zone in the Pacific Northwest, United States - 10_EM | ecosystem: Host-associated > Plants > Roots > Unclassified | place...
CCGGGCCGGTGGCAGCGCGCCCGACTCGTCGATCACCTGCTGCAGCGAGCGGGACGGCACGTACTCCATGACGATCCACGGCTCGTCGTCGCCGGGGAGAACATCCAGCGTACGCACCACATTCGGGTGGCCGACGACGGCGAACGCCCGGGCCTCGCGGACCGTCCACACCCGGAAAAGATCCTGCTCGTCGCGGGTGAGCCCGTCGGGCAGGGCGCATTTCTTGAGGGCGACCAGATCGTCGTCGGCCTCGTCGTGGGCGAGCCACACGCCACCCATGCCCCCGGCGGCGAGCGGGCGCACGAGCCGGTAGCGCTCGGCGACGCGCTGCCCCACCGCCACCATGCCGGTCACCCCGAAGATCAACGTGCTTCAGTAAGCAAGCCGACCGTACTGCATCGACGCTCTGTCCGGGAGGCATCGCTGTACGGGCTCGCGCGGCTGGCGGCGTGGCGTTATGGTCGGCCCTGACTTCCTCCGTGGCGAAGCTGGGCGATGAGGCACATGCGGATACCTGGACATGGTCGGCTCTGGCGGGCGCTGCCTCTCCTGTGTGCCGGTCTCCTATTAGTAGCGCCTACGGCGGCGCCGGCGGTCGAGCCGGTCCGCTATCAGGCGGCGCCCTCGGCGGCCGATCTGGCGATCGAGTTCGAGGCGTTGCTCGGTCAGCATTCGGTGCTGGCGGCCGACCTGATGCGTAGCCGGATCCGCGGCGACGACGACTTCGTGCAGGCCGCGAACGCCGCGCTGGGCAAGAACACGACGGCCATGACGAACCTCGTGAGCCAGATGTTCGGCAAGGCCGCGGGCGACCAGTTCAGTCCGATGTGGTCGGAGCACATCGTCGACCTGTTCTCCTACGCCGGCGCGCTCGCGGCTCAGGACGCCGCCGCCCAGGCCGACGCGCGCAAGGAACTCGTCGAGTACGAACAGAAGCTGGGCGACTTCTTCGCGGCGGCCTCGCACGGGCGGCTGTCCCAGAAGGCGGCCCGCGCGGCGATCGTCGAGCATGTCGGACATCTGACAGCGCAGGCCGACGCGTACGCGGCCAAGGACTACACCGGCGCCGACGAGATGTACCGGATGGGCTACCAGCACACGTACGACCTCGGGCTGACCCTGGCGAACGCGTTGCTGCCCGCGGCCGACCGGGCCACCCTCCAGCAACCGCTCTGGCGGCTGCGGTCCCAGCTGGGCAAGCTGCTCGCCGAGCACGCCGCGCTGGTGGAAGACCTCACCCGGGCCGCGGTGACCCGCTCCCCCGACTTCGCCGCCTCCGGCCAGATGATCAACGGGAACACCAAGGACCTCGCGGCCGCGATCGACACGCTGTTCGGTGCGGCCGCGGCCAAGCAGTTCCAGTCGCTGTGGGCCGACCACGTCGACCAGCTGGTGGGGTACGCGAGCGCCGAGGCCTCCGGCGACATGACCAAAGAGGACCAGACCAAGGCCGCGATGGCCGACATCGAGAAGCGGATGGGCGCGTTCCTCTCCGGCGCCACCGGCAAGCGGATCAGCACCACCGACCTCACCGCGGCGCTGCAGAAGCACGACATGATGCTGATGAAGCACGCCGACGCCTACGCGAGCAAGGACTACGTGACCGCGCACGACGTCGCCTACGACACCTACCAGCAGATGTTCGACCTGGCCCGGACGATGGCCGACGCCTTCGGGGCGTCGGTCGCGGCGAAGCTCCCGCACGGCGGGGCACAGACCGGGTACGGCGGCATGGCCGCGGTCGTGGAAAAACACTGATGCCGCCGTACGCCCGGATCACGGCCCTGGCCGCGCTCGGCCTGGTGACGCTGGCCGCGCTGGCCGGCGCCTCGCCACCGGCCGCGGTCGCGCGCCCCGCCACCGCCGCGGCCGCCGCGCCACCGGCCGGCGACCAGGCGCCCGCCGAGGTGTTCAAATCGACGCGCACCTACGACGAGGTGGCCCTTCCGGTGCGGCTGCGGATCCCGGCGCTCAAGGTGGATGCCAAGATCGAAAAGCTGGGCCTGCAGCAGGACGGCGCGATCGCGGTCCCGGCCACCACCGACATCGCCGGCTGGTACGAGTACGGCCCGCGCCCCGGCCAGCCCGGCCCCGCGGTGATCCTCGGCCACGTCGACTCGCAGGCCGGCCCGGGCATCTTCTTCGACCTCTACCGGGCGCGGCCGGGCACCGTGATCCGGGTCGACCGGGCCGACGGCAGCTCGGCCACCTACACGATCACGCAGGTCACCAAGGTGCCGAAGGTGCAGTTCCCCACCGATCTGGTGTACGCGCCCACGCTCGACCCCACCCTCCGGCTCGTGACCTGCGGCGGCAGCTTCGACCGGTCTCGCAGAAGCTACCGGGACAATGTCATCGCGTTCGCCACGCCGGCCTGAGCGGAGCCGGGCCGGCCCCCGCGGGGGCCGGCGCTGGGGCGCCGCCGCGATCGCGCTGCTCCTCGGACCGCTGCTGGCTCCCCCGCCGGCGGCGGCCGCCGTGCCGCTGCCGGTGGCCGGGGTGCTCAGCGGCGGTGGCGAGACCACCCTGGTGGTCGACCTGAGCGCCAGCAACGGCACCGGCAAGCGCAGCGTCGAGGTCACCCTGAACGGCCGGCCGGAACGGGCCGACCTGGTCCCGGTGATGTCCGACGGCCTGGCCGTCACGATCGTGGTGGACGCCTCCACGGCCGGCGCCGCGACCCTGCCGGCCTGGCTGAGCGCCGCCGCCCGGTTCATCCTCGAGGCGCCGACCAGCACCCAGGCCGTGGTCATCCCGGACCGCCGCCCGGCCACCCCGGCCACCGGCGCGCTGCGCGGGCCGTCCGGAGTGGTCGGCGCGCTCACCGGCATCCGCGCCGACGGCGACCGGGACACCGCGGCGGCGCTGACGCTGGCCCGTTCGCAGTTCCCCCGGGTCGAGACCGGCCGCCGGGTAGTGGTGCTCTACACCTCGGCGGCGAACGCCGGCGGGACGCACGCCGCCGATCTCGCCGAGGACTTCCGCGCGGCCGGCACCATTCTGGTGGTGGTCGGCACCGCCGCGGCCAGCGGTTTCTGGTCCGACGCGGCGGCGGCGACCGGCGGCTTCTTCGCCCCGGCGAGCGAGCCGGTGGTGGTGCCCGCCCTCGATCAGGTCGAGTCCACGCTGCGCGACCGCTACCTGGTCTGCTTCGCGACCCCGCCGAAGCTGCCGGCCACGGTGAACGTCCGGATCGACACCGGCGACCTGACGCTGGCCGGGGACGCCCTGGTGCCCGCGCCGGGCGACGGACAGGGCGGCGGCGGCCCGGTCAACAGCACGATCATCGGGTCGATGCTGGTCGCCACCGGGCTCGCGACTCTGGTGGCGATCGTCATCCTGCTGGTCGGGCGCGCCCGGCGACCGCGACCCGCGGCCGGGCCGCCGGCGCTGACCAGCGTCTTCATCGGGCGGGCCAGCGCGCCGCAGCCGGCCCGGGGGCGGGCGGTCGTGCCCCGGGAGCACGGCACGCCCTGGTCCTGACCGGGCTTCTCCTCAGGACTCCGCTTCGCGCTGCTTGCGCGACTGCTCCTTGACCCGGGCCAGCGCGTTGTCCCAATCGTCCGGCTCGGCGCCGACGTCGCGCTTGCCGGTGAAGTAGTCGGAATGCGTGATCACCGCCCAGGCGAGCGCCAGCAGCGCGGCCAAGGACGCGATCACCTGCAGTCCCTGGAGGATGTCCTCGGCCCAGGAGTACCACCCCGGGTAGAGCGCACCCCGCACCATCGGCACCCGGTCGGTGAGCTGCGAGCCCAGCAGGTCGCGGAAGTACGCGGCGAGCGTGCGTGGCTCGGTCGAGTCGGCGCCGATCCCGATCACCCCGGCCAGCGTGACCAGAATGCCGAGGACCAGCGCCCAGGTACGCGCCCAGAGGCGCCCGCGCAGCACCCAGATGCCCAGGGCGGCGTACCCGATGCAGACCAGCCCGAGAAGAACGTCTTGCACCGCGCCGAGCCGCCCCCGCAGCAGGGCGGCCGGCTCGATGCCGTAGTCGTCTTGAATCTTGTCCATCAGGGCGGCCAGCTGGTGCGCGTCCGTGGTGCCGAACCAGTGCAGTTCCAGCAGGCCGTCGATCAGGAGCAACAGGCCGAACGGCGCGACCGCCATGGTCAGTTTCGCCGCCAGCCGCACTATTCGTGGAGCGTCGGTCCCCGTCATGCCGCGGATGCTAGACCAACGGGGCAGATCGATTCATCCCCAATTCTGCGGAGCGGGCTGGCGGGTGGTGACATTGATCCGGTTGAAGAAGTTGGTGGTCGCGATCCACAGCACGATCGCGGCCAGTTGCTTCTCGTCGAAGTGCTTCGCGGCCTCGTCCCAGATCTCGTCCGGCACCGCGTCCGCCTGGTCGGCGAGCCGGGTGGCGTACTCGGCCAGGGCCAGCGCGGCCCGCTCGGGGTCGGTGAAGTACGGCGTCTCCCGCCACACCGGCACCGCGAACAGCCGGTCGTCGCTCTCGCCGGCCTTGCGCATCTGCCGGGCGCCGGAGTCGACGCACGGCCCACACCCGTTGATCTGGCTGGCCCGCAGGTGCACGAGCGCCAGCACGGCCGGGTCGACGCCGGCCGAGTTCACCGACTTGTAGAGGATGTTGACGGCCTTCGTGGTCTCCGGCAGCAGCCCGGCGGGGTTGTTCAGACGAGCGGTCATCGTCTTTTCTCCTTCGATTTCTCCCGGCGCCGTCACATCGGCGCGCTCTGGTTCGTCGGTGGGTAGACGAAGGCCGGACGAGGAATGTGACCGATGTGGCATAAGCCACAAAGGGGGCGGAGCGATGAACGACGTGGTGCTGGCGGGGCAGTTCGAGGCGAACCGGCCGCGGTTGCGGTCGGTGGCGCTGCGCATGCTGGGCAACACCGCCGAGGCCGACGACGCGGTGCAGGAGGCCTGGCTGCGGCTGAGCCGGGCCGGCGCCGACCAGATCGCCAATCTCTCGGCCTTTCTGACCACCGTGGTCGGCCGGGTCTGCCTGGACATGCTGCGCTCGCGGACCGCGCGCCGCGAGGACGAGTACGCCGCCGAGCAGCCCGCCGCCGGGGCGAGCCCCGAGGAGCAGGCGATGCTGGCCGACTCGGTCGGGCTGGCGCTGCTGGTGGTGCTGGACACGCTCACCCCGGCCGAGCGGCTCGCCTTCGTGCTGCACGACCTGTTCGCGGTGTCGTTCGAGGAGATCGCGCCGATCGTCGGCCGCTCACCGGACGCCGCCCGCCAGCTCGCCAGCCGGGCCCGCCGACGGGTGCGCACCACCCCGAACGCCGGCACGCCCGCCGACCGCCGGGTGGTCGACGCGTTCCTGGCCGCGTCCCGCGGCGGTGACCTGGGCACGCTGCTGGCCCTGCTCGACCCGGACGTCGAGGTGCGGATCGGCCCGGTCGCCCAGCAGCGCGGCGCCGACGGGGTGGCACGCTTCTTCTCCGGTCGCGCGCGGGCGGCCCGAACGGCCCTGCTCGACGGCGCGCTCGGCATCGCGGTGGTGGTCGGCGGCACGGTGAAGGTGGCCGTGCGGGTCACCATCGTCGACGGCCTGATCACCGTGCTGGAGGCGATCACCGACCCGACCCAGCTCGCGGCGTTGAACGTGGAGGTCCTACAGGACTAGGACGACCCGCCCGTTCGTGTCGCCGGCGGCCTGCCGGCCCCAGGCCTCGGCGACATCGGCGAACGGCACCAGCTCGTGCGCCACGGTCAGCCGGCCGGCGGCCGCGAACGAGGCCACCTCGGTCAGCGACTCGGCCCGCTGCGCGACCGAGAGCGCGTTGTTGGTGTAGCCGAGCATCCGCAGCGATCCGCCGCGCAGCGTGGCCGAGTCGATCGGCGCGGTCGGCGCGGCCGAGCCGCCCAGGTTGACCAGCCGGCCGCCGGGGCGCAGCACCCGCAGCGCGGCCGCGGCCGGCACCCCGAAGACCGGGTCGAGCACCAGGTCGGCCGGGCCGGAGGCGACTCGCAGCCGGTCGGCGAGCGCGGCCGGGTCGTCGTCGGGGAGCAGCTGGACGGCCTCCTCGGCGCCGAGCCGGATCGCCCGCTCGAGCGCCGCGACCGAGCGGGCCACGGCGATCACCCGGCCCGCGCCGGAAAGCAGCGCTAGCTGGATCGCGGCCTGGCCGACCACGCCGCCGGCGCCGAGCACCACCACGGTCTCCCCCGGCGTCAGCCCGCCGGTACGGGTCAGCGCCGAATGCGCCGCCACCGCCGAGAGCCCGAGCGCCGCGATCAACGGCAGCGGCACTCCGCGCGGCAGCGGCACGACGTCCACATAGGGCACCGAAACGGCGGCCGTCATGCTCCCGTCGCCGGGCCGCATCCCGGCCGAGGTGGCGAACCACACCGGCGTGCCGTCGTCGCGATAGCCGACGCCCTGCACCCCCGGCACGTACGGCGTGGCCGGCAGGCCGAAGTAGCTGGTGCCGGTCGCGCAGAGCAGGTCGAGCGGGGTGATCGGAGCGGCCGCCACGGTGACCGGCACCTCGCCCGGGCCCGGCACCGGCGCCGGCCGCTTCTCCAGCGCCGGCGGCCGGCCGCAGATCCGCAGCACGGCCGCGGGAATCATGTCGCGATGTCCGGATAGGGCAGCGCGAAGTGGGCCATCCGCGCGCCGTACGCCTTCTGATATTCCAGCGGCTCGGTGTTGTCCCGCTCGAACATCGCGATGAACAGGGTCAGCGTCAGGAACGGGTGCGCGCCCAGCTCGAACAGCTTCACGTGGTCGTGCGCGAGCAACGCCTGGCGCTCCTCATCGGTGAAGCGCTGCCAGGAACTGGACTCGCCGGTAACGCAGTTGAGCACGGTATTCGCTACCGATTCCGCCCACCAGGAAACCAGCTCCTCCGGCGAGGAGCGGTACCGCTCGACCAGGCCGGGATCGCGGTCCACCGTGTACAGGAACTTGTTCAGCAGGTACTTGCTCATGCCGGAACTCCGTTCGGGTACCAGGTGAAGTAAGCCTCCATGGTGTGGAACAAATCAAGGGTGTCGGTGTAATCGGCCTTCGCCCCGGCGCCCGCCACGCCCATCATCAGCATGAAGTCCATGAAGCCGTGGGTGGCGTTGCCCGGCGCGTGCAGGCTCTCCAGCGACACCTCGCGCAGGCAGTTGTCCAGGTCGCCGGTCGCGATCCACTCGACCGCCCGGCGGTCGAACTCCGGGTCCGGCCCGTGCGGCCCGAACTGCCGCGGCCCGCCCAGCTCCAGCGACAGGTGACCGGTCCCGATGATCGCGACCCGCAGGTGCGACGGCCACTCCTCGACGATCCGGCGGATCGCCTCGCCGAGCGCCACGAAGCGGGACGGCTGCGGCAGCGGGGGCGCGAAGATGTTCGTGTAGATCGGCACGATCGGCAGGTCGGCCTCGGGCCGCAGCGTGATGATCGGGCAGGTGACGCTGTGGTCGATCCGCAGCTCGTTGCTGAACGCCAGGTCGAAGCCCGCGTCGAGGCCGGCCCGCAGGAGGTGCGCGGACAGGTCCTCCTGGCCCTTGAGCAGCATCCGCGGCAGGCCGAACTCGCGCTCCTCGTTGTGCCAGTTGGCGTCGTAGAACGGCGCCTTGCCGACCAGGAACTGCGGCATGTTGTCCAGCCACAGCTGGTGGAAGTGATCGGAGCCGACCATCACCAGCACGTCCGGGTTCGCCCGGCTGAGCGTCTCCCGGAACGCGGTGATCTTCCGGACCCACTCGTCGGCGAACGGCGGCCGGTCCGCGCCGGTCGACGTGCTGGCCCGGTAGTAGAACGGATGGTGGGTGGAGGCGATGACCGCGACGATGCTGGCCATAGTCAGTCCTCTCGGGGTTCGTAGACGGCGTTCCGGTCGACGGTGAGGTAGATCTGGTTCGCGATCGGCCGGCGACGCTCCTCGGCCAGCTGGCCGAGCAGCCCGGCGGCCCGGGCCAGCAGCGCGAAGCCGCGTAGCAGGTCGGTAGGCAGCCCCAGGTCGGCCAGCGCGGCGCCGCACACGCCGGCCCCGTTCAGCGGCAGCCGCTTGCCGAGCACCTGCGGGTGCACCCGGCCGATCGCCTCGAACAGCCGCAGGTGCGGGCCGCGCAGCCCCTCCTCCTCGGCGATCGCGATCAGCACCGGGGTGCGCGGGTCCTGCTCCTTGTGCACCGGGTGGCCCAGGCCGGGGATGAATCGCTTCTCCTCGCGGGCCCGGCGCACGGCGTCCAGCGCGATCACGTCGTAGTCCCGCTCGGCGCCGGCCGCGACCAGGGTGTCGGCCAGGAACCGGCCGCAGTCCTCGGTCACGCCGAGGAAGCGCGATCCGCCGCCGAGCAGGCCGGCCGCGAGGGCGCCCTGCAACGAGTCGGGCGCCGAGAGGTAGGTGAGCCGGGCCGCGATCGCGGTGGGCGTGAAGCCGTGGTCGGCCAGCGCGACCAGCACCGCCTCGAACAGCCGCACCTCGCCGGGCGTCGGCCGCCGCCCGGCGACCAGCCAGTACGCCAGCTCGCCGAAGCCCACCTTGCCCATCAGATCGGCGGCGAGATCCTGGCCGAGCAGGGAGATCGTGTCGGGCGTCGACGTGCCCAGCCCGGTGGGAAACCTCAGCTCCTCAGCCATGCACGGATCTCCTCACCATGTTCGTCGAGTCCGGGCGGCGGCAGCTCGTAGGCCGGCCGCGTCTCGGAGAAGGTGATCGGGTTGCGGACGCCGGGCACGCCACCGGACGAGATCACCGGATCCAGGCCGAGTTCCGAGGCGAACGCCACGCCGCCGTCGATCGTGTTGATCGGCGCGCACGGCACGCCGGCCGCGATCAGGTCCTGGAACCACTCGTCCTTGCCTCGCTTGGCCAGCCGTTCCACCAGAATCGGGCGTAGCTCCGCCCGGTTGGCCGTACGGTCCTGGTTACGCGAGAAGCGCGGGTCGGACGGCAGGTCGGGCAGGTCGAGCACCTGGCACAGCTTGCGGAACTGCCCGTCGTTGCCGGCGATCACGACGAGCTCGCCGTCGCCGGTGGGCAGCGGCTCGTACGGGAAGAGGCTGGGGTGCGCGTTGCCCATCCGGAACGGGATCGTGCCACCGGCGATGTACCCGCTGGAGTGGTTGACCAGGCCGGAGAGGGCCGACGAGAGCAGGTTGACCTCGACGTGCTGGCCCCGGCCGGTGGCCGCGCGATGATGCAGGGCGGAGAGAATGCCGATCGACGCGTGCATCCCGGCCATCACGTCGAAGACCGAGATCCCGGCGCGATACGGCGGCCCGTCGGGATCGCCGGTCAAACTCATAAGCCCAGAAATAGCCTGAACCATCAGGTCATATCCGGGCAGATCCGCACCCGCGCCCGGGCCGAAGCCGCTGATGCTGGCATAGATGATCTTCGCGTTGACGGCCGAGACCGACGGGAAGTCAAGCCCGAACCGGGACAAGCCGCCGGGCTTGAAGTTCTCGATCATGACGTCGGCCCGCCGGGCCAATTCGACGGCGACGGCCCGATCGGCCGGATCCTTCAGGTTGAGCGAAATAGACCTTTTATTCCGATTTATCCCGAGATAGTAGGTCGAGACACCATCCCGCACGGGCGGCATCCAGGTCCGAGTGTCGTCCCCACCGGGCCCCTCCACCTTGATCACCTGTGCACCCAGATCGGCCAGCAGCATCGTCGCGTACGGCCCGGCCAGGATCCGGGAGAAATCGGCCACCACCAGACCGTGCAAGGGACCCTGCGCCATCATCACCGCCCGTTCTGCGGACACCCGTCCGCGACGCTAGCTTGCGCCGCACCAGCAGCACTGTCAACAACGCTGTAACAGCTTATTGACCGAAAGCGTGACCGGGCGCACACTGGCGCCACTCGCCCTGCCCGCTCTGCGGACAGTGGTCCGGAAACCGTGAAAGGATGGGCGATGAGCGACAGCGACCGGCCGGTGATCCTCAGAAATGGCCTGGTTCTCACCCTGGACGACGCGCACACGGTGGTGCCGAACGCCGATGTGCTGATCATTGACGGCCGCATCGCCGAGGTCGGGCCGGGCCTGACCGCGCCCGAGGGCGCCGTCGAGATCGACGCCACCGGCGGCATCGTGATGCCCGGCATGGTCGACACCCATCGGCACATGTGGCAGACCGCGATGCGCGGGTACGGCGCCGACTGGACCCTGACCCAGTACTTCGTCTGGTACTACCTCGAGTCCGGCAAGCTCTTCCGCCCCGAGGACATCTACGCCGGCAACCTGCTCGGCGCGATCGAGGCGATCGACTCCGGCGTCACCACCACCGTCGACTGGTCGCACGGCCTGCAGACCACCGACCACGCGGACGCCGCGGTGGACGCGCTCGAGGCGGTGCCGGGCCGGTTCGTGCTCGCCTACGGCAACATCCAGCAGTGCCCGTGGGAGTGGTCGACCTCCGACGCGTTCCAGGACTTCTACCGCCGCCGGATCGACGGCGGCAAGCTGGCCGGGTTCCAGCTGGCGTTCGACATCCCCGGCGACCCCGCGTTCCAGGAGAAGGCGGCCTTCGAGGTGGCCCGCGACCTGGGCGCCGCGGTCACCACGCACGCCGGCGTCTGGGGCGTCACCACCGACGACGGCATCCGGCTGATGTACGAGAACGGCTTCATGACCCCGGGCAATGTCTACGTCCACGCCGCCTCGCTCGGCAGCGACTCGTACCACCGGATCGCCGCCACCGGCGGCTCGGTGTCGGTCTCCACCGAGAGCGAGCAGAGCGCCGGCCAGGGCTACCCGCCCACCTGGCAGCTGCGCAAGCACGACGTGCCGGTATCGCTCTCGATGGACACCAGCGTGTGGTGGAGCGGCGACCTCTTCTCGGCGATGCGCGCCACGCTGAGCGCCGACCGGGTACGCGAGCACCAGGAGGCGCACGGCAAGAAGGAGACCGTCACCCACCACCAGTTGCGGGCCGAGCAGGTGGTCGACTGGGCCACCCGGGGCGGCGCCAAGGCGCTGGGCATGGACTCCTCGATCGGGGCGCTCACCCCGGGCCGCCAGGGCGACGTCGTGCTGATCAAGAACGACGCGTCGCCGGCCATGTTCCCCGTGCTCAACCCGTACGGTCACGTGGTCTTCCAGGCGCAGCGCGGCGACGTCGACACGGTCGTGGTCGGCGGCAAGGTGGTCAAGCGCGACGGCAAGCTGGTCGACACCGACCTCGCCGCGGCCCGCGCCAAGGTCGGCGCCACCGTCGACTACCTGCGCGAGACGATGGGCGAGGAAGCGTGGCTGCGCGGCATGAACCCGGAGATCCCCGAGGCCCGCGTCCTGCACAACCCCTACCAGTACACCAAGTAGGGTTCGCCAGATGACCGACAGCGGAAGGGGCGCCGGGCCCGATTTCATCGAGGCCCTCGCCCGCGGCCTCGACGTCCTGCGCTCCTTCCGCCCCGGCACACCCGCGATGACGCTGAGCGAGATCGCCGGCCGGACCGGCCTCGCCCGCCCCACGGTCCGGCGCATCCTGATCACCCTGGAGGCGCTCGGTTACGTCCGGGCCGCCGACCGGGGCTACGCCCTGACTCCGCGCGTGCTGGAGCTGGGCATGGCGTACGTGAACGCCCTGAGCATGTGGGACGTCGCCCGCCCGCACATGGAGAAGCTGGTCGCCCAGACCAACGAGTCCACCTCGATGGCTCAGCTCGACGGCGGCGACATCGTCTACGTGGCCCGGGTCGCGGTCCCCAAGATCGTCACCCTCGCGGTCACCATCGGCACCCGCTTTCCCGCACCGGCCACCTCGATGGGCAAGGTGTTGCTGGCCGCCCTCCCGCCCGCGTCGCTACCGGCCGTGCTCGCCGAGCCGTCCCGCTCCGGCATCACCCCGCGCTGGCAGCCGTCCGCCGCCGACCTGGACGCCGCGCTGCGCGAGGTGCGGGCCAAGGGCTGGGCGCTGGCCGACCAAGATCTGGCCCCCGGCATCCGCTCGATCGCGACCGGCGTGCGCGACGGCGACGGCGCCGTGATCGCCGCGATCAACGTGACCGTGCACGCCGCCGAGACGTCGGTCGAGACCCTGCTCGAGGAGCACCTGCCCAAGCTCCTGCGCACCGCCGCCGACATCAGCCACGACTGGTCGCTGACCGCCGCCGTGCCCGCGGTGACCGTCTGACCGGCCGGCGTGCGGACAAGCTCCCGCGGTGCCAGAGTTGGCAATTGTGAAGACGGTGGACGACCTCTTCGATCCCCCACCCGGCCGCTGGGGCCTGCGCGGCGACCCGTGGGTGTGGCAGGCGATGCGCGACCATCTGGCCGGCTCCTACCTCCCGCCCACGCTCGGCGAGGTCGAGGCGATGCTCTACAACGCCTTCAACCGCCTGGTCGCCGTCGACCTGGCCACCGAGACCGAGCCCTCGGTCTTCCGCGAGGAGTTCGCCCACGGCGGCATGTCCTCCGGCGGCATCCACCTGGAAACCTGGCGCGCCGAGCTGATCCCCCTCCTCATCGATCGAGCAAGATCAAAGTTCTAAAACCATCCCCATGTACGCGTGGGCACAAGTCCCCGATCAGCAACGCGACCACCTGCCAACCCCAGGCCGCAGCGCGCGTCTCGCGTGTAGTTGTGGCTGGGCCTAACCGGCCCTGCGAAGAAGCCGGAAATCGCGGCGGCGCAGCAGCTTCAGCACCAGCGCCGCCGGGTAGCCGAAGGCGCGCATCCCGTCCGCGGCCGGCAACACCTCGATCCGGTCGATCGCGAACGTGCGGCCACCGACCACCACCTCGCAGCGCCCGGCCGCCTCCACATTGCGATACCAGGACACGCTCGGACCGTAGGTCAGCTCGGCCACGAAGTCGTCCCCGAGCCGCGCCAGCAACAGCGGCGTCTCATACCGGCGCCCCGTCTTCCGGCCCACATGCCGGACCAGCGCCAACGGCCCGACCCCCGCCCGAGCCATCGGCGCAGTCACCCGGTTGAGCGTGTTCTTGACCAGCCACAGCCAACCGCGCCGAACCGTCCTCAAGGGCTTAGCTTCACGTGCTCGGGGTCGGCGCACATCGAGTCGGCCGCGGTCGCGACGATGGCTCGGTCGAGGGCGGCGCCGTCCACCGCGGCCGCCTCGACGGTGGCTCGGTCGAGGGCGGCGCCGTCCACCGCCGCCGCCTCGACGGTGGCTCGGTCGAGAGCGGCGCCGTCCGCCGCGGCCGCCTCGACGATGGCCTTGTCGAGGGCCTGGGCGACCTCGGGGGACGACACCCCGAGGAGCTGCCGGGAGATCTGCCGCAGCTGCTCCACCTGTTCCGGCGTGATCGGGTCGAAGACCAGCCGCCGG
>Ga0307509_10008367_pt1 | contig 13213 bp, 14 predicted proteins | sample 10_EM_MG_FD_202245 | JGI IMG/M metagenome (GOLD analysis project Ga0307509, IMG submission 202245) | Populus trichocarpa ectomycorrhiza microbial communities from riparian zone in the Pacific Northwest, United States - 10_EM | ecosystem: Host-associated > Plants > Roots > Unclassified | place...
CATTTTCAGAAGCCCCGATTCAACCCCCCCCCCTTCTAACCCCCCGGGTTCGATCATCAAAGGCCTTCTTTGCAACACTGAGCGAGACTGGAGATGGTCTACGCTCCCATGCTTGGGTGATGCTGCGGTTGCGATTGGCAATTGCTTGCTGCGAGAGGTGAGTTGAGCGGGGACAACCTTTTCAGTACGGTACTCGAGTACAGCACCAGCGACTCCTAGGTCTTATGATACAAGTACAAGTACCGTCGAGGCTTCAGCTTTTTTACGTTGCACCCCAACACAAGTGATAAATGATGGCGGGAATCGTACTTTAGGAATCGCCCACGCAGGGCCTGGGCCCTGGAGGAGAAGGATGAATGGAAAACCGGAGAGAGTAAACTACGGTAGAAGAGCTGCTAAATTTTTGAATGTTAAAAGACGGTTGCATAGAATGTCACAATCGCTTAAAATTTGTTAGCGAGCCTCGTTTTTGAAAGGAGGCAGGGGTATACCGGTAATGCCTGAAATTACTAGGGGATAGGACAGACGCATGCGGAATTCATTAAAACCACTCTTGCAGCATTTGTTTTTCGTGCAGATCGTATTCCCTCTGCATAGCATGTTTCCAAGGCTTTCAATAAATAGGCTTGGGTCCGGTTTATTTTTGAAAGAAATATTTCTGCAGTATTTATGATACAGTATTTATTTTTCTCCATACAAGTGTCAACGCCCCAGACCAGTACAAATTTTGTCCCCACTTTAAGAGCCATAAAACTAGAAGCACCTCGTGAGAATCGAAATCCGCAATAGATGTGTTATGAAGGTTGATTCCAAGGCGCCGACACCATGCGCTTTACTCACCTTCAGGTTATGGTGCCCCTCTTCCAGTCCCCCAGAGGGTCAATATTTTACCAGCTTACGTACGCATATTCCCCAATTTCCTTTCACCAAAACGGTCCTTTTCTTCTCCCGCACCTGACAACCGGGTGCCGGCACTTGAGAAATCTGCTTCCAGCGAAAGCAGTTAAGGGTGTGGTCGGCCCGTTTCAAGTTTGTGGGACCTGCATTCTTCCTGCGCAAGTGAAAGCCAATTCGACCCGGATATCAGCCAAGCCCGGGTGGGGATTGGCTGACAGCGGATTACAAGTACAGTACTCGTAGCTTCTCTCCTGCAGCCACTTTCACAACCGGGTCTACTCGTAATTGCGCTTGGAGGGGAGAGAATATACCGGTAATATCACTGCACGGTAGAGTAAATTTCTGTCCTGAATGGCTGCTCCAGGATGCTGACTGGCTCGATCGATGCCCTATCACACCATTCATACTTGTACTTCCATCGAGCGGTTAGGGGGATGGGCTGTCATACCCGTACCATAACTTACGGTACTGCACTCTATGATAGGGGAAAAACTCAAAAAGGAAACAAGGCTCCCAACTGCTAATCCTCGGGCAGCCACTCTCACTCGAGCACTCCGCTGCTGGTGATGCTCAAGGCCCCAATTCCCTCCATCCATTGTCAGTTGGCCGTTTTGGCGAAGATCGATAGACACTACCAGCGGTAGCTTCGGTAGAGAATCTGGGGAAATACGCCGCACCTGCTGCCTGCGAATGCTTAGGAGGGAGCCGTCGTCTGTCGCCACCTTCCACTTCAAACCTGCCCGGACTGGCAGCGGGCATGAGACTGGCTGGGTTGGGGGTTGGCGGATTGGTCTGCTCTCTTTGTGCTCTGCAACACGGGTGGCGGTGGCATAGTGATCAGATCCCTTCTCACACCAAGCTTCTTTTCTCATGTCCTTCCTCTCGTTTTGTTACTGGTATGCTTTCTTCTCCTATTAGGGAAAGGGGTCACTGCTTTTTCTTTGCTCCCTTGTGTGTTTGATGATTGGCCATTCATCTTGTGTCCCTTGCCCATTTCGGACTAAATTCTTTTCTTTACGTAGTCTACGAGTAACTTGGGTCCCTTTCTTGTATTTTCTTTCCTTTCTCCTTTCCTCCCCTTCCACTGCAATCTCCATCTTGTATGCGTTTGTGAAGGGAGGAAGACGAAGGATCGTATCTTTGTGACGGATTTTCCATTTTGGGTCTGTCTTTACACTCTTTATTTAACCATCGAATCGTCAAGGCAACAGTTTGATCACGGCTTGCCTTTCCCTCACTCTTTTTTGCGAGCAAAATTTTTAAACCTCGACAAAGCCCTGTCAACAACAGCTATCGTCATACGGTACTAGTCATTTTACGGGCCCGGATCCCTACTGTCAACAATCCGCCATACTCGGCATTATCATAATTGATCCCCCGTCACTTGAAGGTCACCCTCGCCAGGTTATACAAAAGGACCCTCCGGCAGCGCCCTAACAAATTCCCCTGAAACCACAAAAGAACTGTCTATCAGCTGATACCTTCTGGGCGCAAGATCACATACCACAACTGATAAATAGTCTGCATCTAAATGCCAAAGTCCCCCATTTCCTCCCCGAGAAACTCGGGGTTCATCCCCCTTGAATCAATGAATCAACCCAGACAGCAGCAAGGAGGCCTATCAGCCTCTACTGCAAAAAATGCCAAAGACGACCACATTGTCAATATTCCTCTGACACCCGTCATGACCAACCTGAGCACTGGCGCGCGGAAAGAAGGCCAGTCCATGACTCGCCCAGACCTTAACCGCAACCCAACCGATGCGACCGAAGAAGCTGGCATTTTTCATAGACATATCGGCCGCCGGCGAGTGAGGAAGATGGAGACCGGCGGAGATGCGACTCTTGTAGAGGACGAGGGCGCGTTGACCGCTATGGGTCGGCTTTATGAGAAGATTTTGAACTTTTCCGTCTTGACTCGTTATTTGCTTTACATTATTCCGCTTTCGATGTGTTTTGTTGTGGTTATCCTGATTGGTCTGTATGTTGCTAAGGATGCGGCTATCGGGGCTACAGAGCGGACGAAGGGGGTTAGGATTGTTTGGCTCTTTGTCTGGGTAGGGCACTCCCTTGATAAATGAGGCGAGCTCGACTAATGAACAAATAGTTCGAGATCGTCTGGTGCTCGCTTTGGGTTTCAAAATTATTCGCCAAGGTTCTGCCGAGCATCTTCCAGACACTCGTTGGTGTTGTCAGTAGTGGGGTGAAGAAGTATGCACTGGTTATCAAAGCTCTTGAGGTTCCCATTTCGCTTGTCGGCTGGGCCATTGCCTCGCTTTGCTCTTTCCTTCCTGTGAGCAATACCCCTAGTGCAGATATGCAGATAAACACTAACCAAGTGATAGTTGATGACCAGGAACCCCGACCAACTCAGGGCCCATGATACAAGCATCAAAGAATGGCAGCGCCGCATGAACCTTGTCCTTATCTCTTGCCTAATATCATCCTTGGTGTATCTCGGCGCAAAGCTGATGATCCAAATTGTCTCTGTCGACTACCATCGCAAGCAGTTCGCCCAGCGCATCAAGACTAATAAGGAAAACGTCAGATTCCTTAGTCAGCTCTATGAAGCTTCCCGAAATCTCTTCCCGTCTTATACGGAATTCGCTGAAGAGGATTACATCATTCACCAGTCTCTTGCCACCAGCCTTGTCATTCCCAAACAGAGCGGTAGCGCAACACCCATGCGTGCTATCTTGGGTAACATTAATGTTGTACAAGACAAGGTCACGAGCGCTTTCGGTAATATCGCACAGGAGGTTACTGGTAATAAGAATGTATTTAACCCGAATTCTGCATATTCCATCGTCGTGAATGCCCTTCAGCGAACTCGTTCTTCTGAGGCTCTGGCCAGACGTATCTGGATGTCCTTCGTTTCTGAGGGTCATACTGCGTTGGCGAAGGAGGATTTGCTCGAAGTTATGGGTCCCGATCACGAGGAACAAGCATTGGAATGCTTCTCTTCACTTGACCGTGATAACAACGGAGACGTCAGTTTGGACGAAATGGTGATGCATGTTGTCCATATGCACAATGAGCGCCATGATGTTGCTAGGAGTATGCAGGATGTGGTGAGTAATGTTCTGTTGGTGGGGGGGGCCGGCCGTTAACAAATCGCTAACCATGTGGGCTCTATAGGATAATGCCATTAGAGCGCTTGATAGTGTATTGTCATTCATAGTCTTGGTTATTGTCATCCTGGTGTTTGTTATCACTCAGCAGTCCAGTGTTGGAACTACTATTGCTGGCGCTGGTACAGTGCTTATTTCCCTGTCTTTTGTCTTTGCTCTTACTGCCCAAGAAGTCCTCGGTTCTTGCATCTTCTTGTTTGTCAAGCGTAAGTCATTTATAATCGGGTGGCTGAAGTTCGATGCATTAACATTCTGTTGTAGATCCCTTCGATGTTGGTGACCGTGTCGATATCGAAGACAAGAGGTTCCAGGTTGAGCACATCTCCCTCCTCTACAGTGTCTTCAAGCGTGTGGACAACAACAAAGTCACCCAGGTCCCGAACAACGTGTTGAACACCAAATGGGTGGAGAATATCTCCCGTTCAAAGTACATGCAGGAACTTGTCAAGATTGGAATCAATTATGATACAACACTCGAGGATATCCAGAAATTGCGCGAGGAACTACTAGCGTTTGTCCGAGAGAATAGCAGAGACTTTCAGCAGGAACTTGAAGTTGAGGTTATCGGAATCAACGAGCTCGATAAACTGGAGATTAAGGTGGAGATCAAACACAAGGTTGGTAATGGGGCAATATATCCAGTGAAGAAAAAAAGAGCTAACAGGGCCCCAACAGAGCAACTGGTCTAATGAAGCGCTTACCTGCCAACGCCGCAATAAATTCTTCTGTGCCCTCGTCAAGATCCTCAAGAAGATACCCATCTATGGTGTTGGGAAGGGTGACCCCGTCATCGGTGAGGAAGCTAAGCCAATGTTCACAGTGGCAATCAGCGATGACAAAGCCCACGAATACATGGAGAAAGGCAATGAAGCCAAGACGGCCCTCCGCTGGGACTCTAAAAAAGATGGCGAGGAGGAGGAGGACAGCCACTCACAGAAAGGAAAGGAAGCCGGCTTCTCCACTGGCCTCAGTTTTGGCATTTCACCTCGGCACAACGCTTCCTCGCCATTCGGCGACAATCACGCCAGGCCCAGTTTCGATGACAGAAGGGATAACGCGACGGTTGGGAGGCCAAGTGTCGAGAGTCGGCGGGAGGATATTGAAGAGGTGCGGGGATTACTGAAGAGAGAGTCTACAAAGGGGCGTCGGAAACCCGCGCCTTCGCCGATCGGTACCCCTCAGTATGGTAGGCCGCATGGCCAACGCCCACCGGGAGGAGGGAATCCAGGAGATAGGCACCCGGCCGGAGCTTCGTATGCGGCACCGCCATACGCTAAGTAGGGAGATGGGGGTGCTGGTAGGAGCTGTCTGGCTGCGGAATCGTGTCAACAAGCTGCGGAATAAGTGCCTAGCGCTGGACACCACTGGGTAGAATCCACGTACCCACCCGCGTGACGTGAACACGAAATTGACTCAACCGGCTGGAGTTTATTCATTGACATTCTTGGTTGCTTTTTTTATTTCTTATTGCTCATTTACTTATCTACATGTCATGGTTTGCTTGGCTGCTTAGCGATTCGCTAGCTAGGTTTCGGCTACAATAAAGGACGGGTAGATGGAGGCCGGATGGAGGGAGCAGGTGGCTGTGTAATTTGGGTAGTTCGAATTTCAATTAGAGCAATAGATTCTGTGGTTCATTCATGCATTCATCAGACGTGGTACAATGACCTCGCAAAAGAATTGTCCCACTTGCTAAACCCTACCAAAAAGTGCCTAAAAAATCATAGGTAATTAGCTAGACCATTTCTATATAATAAAATAGCTTAAAGTAATACAGCAAATTTACATAAATTCCTGCTTATAAGAATTACTTTCTCATAATATAATAAAAATCATAAACACTCCATATTTGGATGAGCTGCATCTGGATTTAAATAGGAAAATAGTCAGGAAAAGTGAATCCCAACCAAAGTTAGTGCCAAGCCTCCAGATTTGTATGAGAGCTTGGCATTCTATTTTAACTATTGGATAGAAATGTAGACAAAATGTTGTCAAAGGAAGATGTAAAATAAATAAAAATCAGAAACAGATTCTCCTTAGATATATCTGGAGAGAATAACAAGGGGTAAATTTTGACAGTATTATTGTCATAAATTTGTAGTTGGTGAATTTGTTTTTATATGACTAATCAGGTGTTAGTCATCCACATGATATGTTTCACGCTATGCAGTCACTTGACTCTAGAATCTCATATGACTAGGTAATAGTGAGGCATTGATTGGTGGATTGTATTATAATTAAGGTTAGGTAATTGTAAATTACAGTTTTGTAAATTACCATAAATTACTGTAAATTACCAGAAGTTACTGAAAATTTACTGTAAAATATAATTATTTATATAAAGTATTATGAGATTTAAATAACTGACATGTCGCGAAGATTTCAGGTTTGGGAAGGTGTACAACTATGTGGGACAACTTAAACTATTACTACCTACTGTTAAAGCTCAGAGAGGTCTCTTATTGGCTAGAAATCAAAAGCAATGGTTGAACTACTGATAGAGCTTCTTCTGATAGCGGTGAATATTTTTACTATTATTTATATCATGAGATCCAGAATTATGACAATCAGTTGGTCTGTTCTGGAAGGCCCAATTTCCTATCACAATACGAGAAGGAGTGTTAGTATTCATTAAATTTGCAATTATTATTTTCTATAGAGTAGCAGGAATAATACCTAGTATAGACATATTATTATTCATATTATCATATTAGGGAAGATCAAGAGATTGGTCTTCCATCTTAATACCATCCTGATTGGACAAGTTTTTGAAGTATCTTGGCTTCTCTGATTTGTGGTTCAGGATAGGACGATTAATATAAATAAAGGTTAGCATATTAACCTTTGACTAGTGGAAGCAGTTGGGAAATTTGTTATGAATAAAGTTTTGAGCACTGAATGACCTCTCACCACGGACTAAATTTGAAGGAGTTTTGAACAGGCAAATAGGAAGTTGGGCAGGTTCAGTTGAGAAGGCATGGTATGCTTGCCCAAATGCTATTGGATTTCCAATCTTTCAAGCAACATTACTGTCTGAGAATTGCCCCTTATGGGCACAGTATGCAAAAAACCCTGCACTTACTTTATTAGCAGTATAACTATCAGAATACATGCCATGAATATGTGCGAGAATTGAATTGTGAGTCTTTAGACTAATCACAACTGTTGAGTTCTTTGGTGTCAGATAAAGGCAGTCCAGTAAATATAATAGGTATTAGTGGTTCAATATCAGATTGTCCAGCTTCTGCTTTTTCAACATAATTCAAGACACTTTTCCAGCTTTCTGCCACATGTCACAAGTGCGATCTGTCAGACTCTGAGGCTTGTCAAAGAATACTAATAGGGTGTATAAGATCTCGAAGCTCCTCAATCTGTTCTAAGAATATTCAATCTCTAATTATTATTATTATTGAATCCTTACTGCTACCCTTAGGTAATTGAATAAAGGCCTCTGAAGCCTGCTTGTTTTTATAAATTGACTCAATAGCCTGAGTGTACCATCTGGTAATTATAGAGAGAACAAGAGCAATAGTCTTCCTATAGCACTGAACTTGTACCTGTCAAAGTAGTGGAAGTTGCTTAGAAGCTGCGTGAAAGGCAGTGATGATATTAGTAATCTTACACAATATCTTTCATAAAAGGGAATGTGGACCAGATCCTTGATTGAGAGTAGGATGTCATGAGAGCCGCATAGTACAAAGAAGCATTTAAACGTGTCAAGTTGTGAATCTAATTCCAGAATTTGCCAAACATCAGTAAAAAAACTCGATTTTGCATCCACACGCATCTGAACTCACCCTGTAGTGGAGTTTGCATCTGGTCAGCATCATGTGCATCCCATGAATCTAGTTTTAAACTTCAGAAGCCAAAATGGACATGTAAATGTTGTCCGTTAGTGCTGAAAATTCATGTTTGTCTACGTAATTGTTAGATTAATCTTAAAATAAAACGGGTTTTTTGATTACATAACTTCAAAAAAATTGTCCCACAGAACGCAGCCAGAAGATGCAGGGTGAGCTGAAATGCAAATAACGCAAACTGATTTTTTTTACTGATGAACTCTACACATTGTACTACAAGTATCAGTTGCGAAGCTGTTAATTCTTGGCCAATTGCTTTTACAACTCCATCAAAGTGTTTTATTAGCCAAGCAGCTGTATTAGTTGTATTTATCGATACTGTACCTACCGCTTGTGAGACAAAGTAGAATATTTCATGAGCAGTATTGATTCAAAGATTAATAATCCTCTCCTTATTAATATTTGTACTCTCATCAGTGATGATATTCAAATAATAAGTACTATCGAGAATGGTATTGAGTTCACTTTTAACATTGTAATAGACCTTATTGGGCAGAGTAGTTTGAAGTACATCCATGGCTGATAGCTTATTCAGGAGCAATAATTTGATCATAGGCAAGGAAATACCTTGACTGAATTACATTAAAGGAGATACTATTCATATATATAGCAACAGACGCCTGAATGATAAGAAGAATCGTTGATCTTGTATTCAGATAGAGGCCAGAACACCTCTTTATACTAAAGCCCTAGTGCGCAGAGTTTTCCTAGCGGGAATAGAATAGAAATGTGTTCCCTACATATACCGGAGACTATTCTGTCACCATGACAACAATATAGCAGGCAAGGGGAATACGTTGATCACCATCATTATCCAGTCTTTTATTCAGCTTATGAAGAGCTGAATTAAAAACAGACTGTTAAGGTACTATAGCTGAATCAATACTAAAACGGTCCTGGCTAGTCTTCAGAAGGGAAAGCTTGTATGTATTGTATCCTTTTAGATGCTTCTGTTGTTGGTCACATGTTTTGTAAAGACCTTGGCGGATGCACGTATTAAGTAAAAGTTTTATATTATATTAGAGACTGGACTTATAAGTTCTCTAAGCATTAATATAATCTACCTTTGAGTCTGGTCCTGCAGGAAGAATTTCAAAAGAATCATGGATTTTGGTATCTTTCTCTTATCCCATTGTTACGTTGAAGACAGAATGAGAGAGTGGTAGGGTGTCATTGGAGTATTGCTGTCTTTCTTCTATCTTCTTTTCGGCTTTGATGAGATCATCTCCTTTAACTTAGTACTTATTCTTGTATAAAAGTCGTATGGTTCATGTGTTATATTGCAACAGATAATGACCTTACTACTTACCAATAACTTAATATCCTACTATCTCATCAGATAGTACAGGACAGGCTTGTGTAATGACCCTACCGATCAGTAGCTACAGTGGACTAGACCCAAGCCCATGTTAGGTGGTACTAGATCTCTAGGAACAAGCGAGATAAGTAAGACCGGGTATTTTATTGTAGACAGAGATGTGTCTAGGAAGGCTCAATATAAACGTACGTAAAATAGTGATAAAGATTTTTCTAGTAATAACATATCATATTGATGAGGTCTCTTCTCCGTAGTGTGATGATTTCACTAAAGCTCAGGAGGTACTGCAATATTTATATCCCGTGGCATAGCGTTCGTGGCCTACAACTATTTACCATACTGTTAGGCACAGGGACTCCCCGTAAGGATTTACAGGGCAGAGTTACCCTACCTTGACACGCGCGAACTCCGAAGGAAAAAGATAACACCCCCCTTCAGCCGCGGCGTTGGGACGGCACGTCATCACTGGCAGCCTTGGTAGTTGCGTCCCAACACCGATGACCACTGTTAATGAAACACATCTTATAACACCTTATACGTCGCGGCCATCCGTCCGACCGGATCCTGTGCGCAGGGGAATGGGGGGAGACCTTTGGGCACCTTATGCAAGTGGAGGCAGGTGAATCGGATGATGGCGCATAAAGTTACAGACACTTAAAGGCAATCAGTCGGAAGAGTGGGTCGAAAGTAACGGGACGTTGTGCACGAAAGTTAGTCCCCTTTGACCTACAAAGACGTATAGAGTATGAAGGTGGTAACTATGCCCAGTAAGTAGATCGGGTGCATCCACAAAGGACAGGCTGGTAAAAGATGGAGTCCGAGGGAAAAAGCCGATAGGCACGATCCCGAGGACAAGTGGTGTAATGCCGGAAGTCGAGAATATGACATGCGGTTGCATGCTGAATTAGCGACAGAACCAACCAAAGAAGATTGCCCATTTTCTGTCCAGTGAGTTAGACTACCCTTGGTGAGCACGAGGGTAAGATCATTGGTAACCATCGTTGTTAATGGATAAACGGATGAGCTGACACCTGACGTGGTTTCCACACCATAAGGAATAACAGAAGCGCAGACTAATAAGTTGGCCATGGGAGCAAAAGGTGTTGTAGCGAGTTTTCAGGGTCTACGAGTATTCGCTCTGAGGTGAAGTTTGCAGTATTGCGGGCAAGATACTTAGTTAGTATAGAGTTAGCATGTATACCACGATTGCTCAGACGCGGAATATAAATATCGAAGCATCTTCGCTTCTATTAGACACAACATGCACAGAGAAGAGATCTTATTAATATAATAAGTTTCTACCTTATCGTTACCAATACTGCGATGATCTATCCCGAAGTATACCATTATATCTAGCCTACATTACTCGGGTCTTCTTTGGGAGTTCTCCGATATAAAGCGATTCAGGTCCTAGCTGTCGGAATACCTCACGCAGAAGCTACCACCTAACAGTATATTGATACTTCTCATCGTTGCCGAGACGAATGTTTGGCAGAGACACTTATACCCCCAAATCCGATACCCTTTTTGAACCAAGACCATTGAGGACGACCTCAATAGCCCAAATCTACCCCAAAACCTTCATAGACGAAAAAGGGACTAAAGAACCCTATCATGAAACCTATGCTTTCTGGACAAATCCAGAAAACATCATTACTACCACAGACCTACAAGACTTGTATTGACAGTGGGAAGGTGAAGAATGTAAATACTATGAACCTGAGGAGGAAATAGGTCAGGTCTGGTACGTTGAGTACCATAGCGACCGAAGGTCCTCAAGCCCGGACGTTGAGATACCGGAAGTGTGTGGAGGAAACAAAAGATAAGCTCCCATTAAGAAACCAGAAAAAAAGGCTTCTAATCCCAAAGCATCTGAGGGGATAGAATGGCAGCTAGAAGTAGCAGTGGAGGGAGGGGATGAATTGTCCTGAGCCTCAGCCTCTAGTGTGGTGACAACCGTCACCCATCTGACCCAGTCACACTCGGCTGACCAAGGCGCACGTTTCTCTGGACTTCGCCTGGGCTACCTCGCAAGGCATGGCAGACGATGGGCGCAAGGAAGAAGAACTCCCGAACCCACCAATGATTCCATCAGGTGTCTTCAAATGGAAAGGCTTGATCGTATCTTAGGCCGATTCGACCCAAAGCTTACTGTGAGTCAAGATAAGCAACATCTTGCCTTCAACTGCCTACCAACTGACATCCTATTGATGGCCCAAGAACTGTTGAAAGTGAAGACACAGTTAAAATCTGGGGTCCAGATAGTGGGTCGAGAGCTGGCCCGAATAGACGATCAAGTACAACCTTTGGACTTGGAGTCTCAAAAGGTCCAAGAAGGCTTCGCCACCCAAGTCGTGGAACGACTGGGGGAGACAGATGAGAGACAGGCCTGACATGAGGCTGTCATCTCACAACTCCACAAGCTGTGCAAGGAACTGACGAACAGTCCATGCACAGAGAGCTACTCCTAGACCAAGAAATTGTCCGGCTGAACAAGCAGCACAAGCGGGAGCTAGAAAATCATAAGATAAGGCTTAATGTCATGAAACAGGAGATTTGGGAGGACCAACTGGCAGAGCAGGGACGAGATGGTGAGATCTCAGTGCTAAAAGCAATGGTGCAGACCGTGATGGGACAGGTCAAAGGAAAAGGGAAGGCCTCAGATCCGACGCCAGAGGCCTCGGCAGCAGGAGGCGGGAACCCACCACCACCACCACCTCGGTAAAGGGCAGCAGGGGCCCCCAGTAGAGGAGGAGCAAGGGATCCTGATAATGATGGGGAAGGACCTGGTAGGAGACCAGATGAGAGGAGGAAAGGAAGACGGGATGAGAGACCCGCAGCCCAGCCAGAAGACGACTATGATGCCGAGAATGACCAACAGTTTAACCTGTTTTCTCGAGTCCTGGCCAACGCTGTAGGACAACGAACAAGAGTCCCAGCGGAACCCCCTGCACCGTTCAAAAATGAAAAACACCAAGATATACGCAGGTGATTATTGACATGCATGGATTATTTTGGCCGAAACAGTTGGCAGTGGCAAGCTGAGGCATAGCGAATTCAATACCCTATAAGCTGAATAGAAGGGAAAGAAGTCGCGCCCTTTGTGTTAACCTACCGGCGACAGATGTCCGGAGAATTAGGTTACACCTGACAAGCAGGATACGAGCACTAGCATGGCTTTGCAGAACAGGTGGTGCGACGATTCGGCCCTACCGATGAGGCCGAAAAATTCCTAACACAAATGGGCTTCGTCAAATACCACGGTAATATCGCTAAATTCTTGCCAGAAATGGAAAATCTCAATATCCATGCAAGGGTCACCAGGATAGCCAGGAGAAAAATTATTGAAGACCAAATCCACGAAGATGCATTACAACGACTCTTATTATGAGAGTATATCGACAATGGGGAATGGTTGGAAGTAGTCAGGACCATTACCAGAGCGGAAGAAGATTTTAGCGAAAGAAAAAGTCTTTGAGGGGGCGGTCCCTCCAGTGTGACAAGAGGCGAGAAAAGGAAATTCGAGGATTCAAAGTGCACAGTCGCTGCAAAGCGTGTAAAAAAGCAGTACACAGGTAAAGAAAAGGTGGGCTACCAAAAGAAGAAGGCTAGGGAAAGAAAGGTGAGGAAGGAAGGGTCGGTGGCACCGGCGGGGGAGGGTAGACAAACGGTGTGAGCCGAAGCCCACCTAGGTGTTGATCAGAAAGTTGTCGATAAACGGAAATCTGACAACGAATGCACACGATACGGAATGAAAAAGCACGCTTGGAAATACTGGTGAAAGCTGGTACAAGTAGTGGCTGTATATCAAGGGCAAGCGAAGCCCAAATGACAGTCCGCATGTAACGACCCTACAGATAGGTAGCTACAGTGGACTAGACTCAAGCCCGTATGGCATACCAAGTGGTAACCATATTGAGGATAGGCCAGTATACTTAGTATACTACCGGTAGACATGAGTTGGTACAAGTGTCTACAAAGTGACTTGGTGACATAAGGTTAGACAGG
>Ga0307509_10008368_pt1 | contig 13213 bp, 9 predicted proteins | sample 10_EM_MG_FD_202245 | JGI IMG/M metagenome (GOLD analysis project Ga0307509, IMG submission 202245) | Populus trichocarpa ectomycorrhiza microbial communities from riparian zone in the Pacific Northwest, United States - 10_EM | ecosystem: Host-associated > Plants > Roots > Unclassified | place...
TTTGATAAGAAAAAAACATAGCTAAATTGTATGCAATACAATATCAACATTATACATTTTAAGTGGATTCAAAGCCTCGGCAGAAATATATTATATGAGCCACGAAAATGGAAATAGTTAGCAACTAACTACCTACTGTACACATTCAAAATATTTTTATACTTTGAAGTTTGAAGTCAGAACCGTTGAAGTTTCAAAATTAGCACTAATTGACCAACATTGCTAACTCTTTAATAATCTCAAGCTTCTTGTTGTCTTAAATCTTACAACTCTGTTATGCATTTTATACACGAAATGTCTAAAAATCAGTCTGTGTTGGCTTGCAAAGAATAAGGCTAATTAAGGATATTTACCTTCCAAAACCCTCTGATAGATATGGGGATACTCAGCAAGATAGTACATGACCATTGTGATTGCACTACTGGTTGTATCATGGCCGGCGACAAGTAAACCCAAAACCTTGTAAGCAATATCCCTTTCATTTAAAGGTTGTCCATTATCGTCCGATGCAAGAAGCATCAGGGTCAATAGATCAGTAGCTTCAGCACGTTCTTCATAATTCTCCGATGCTAGCTCCCCTTTCCTCTGCTTCATGATGGCTAGAAGCTCCTCGCGAATGATTTTTCCTCCTTTGACCGCACGGTAATAGGTTGTACCGGGAAAATTTATAGGTACTGACACAAGGCCATTAGTGACAAGATTGAAGTGATTTTCAAGATTGCTAACATGAGCAGGATCCTTGATGTTCATAAACAATCTACAAGCCAGTGCAAAAGTGTATTTTTTGGACAATGACAACACCCTTACTTGTTTGTATGGGGACCAATCTGCCTCCAAATGATCTTTCGCCATTGAATCCATAACAGGAATGTAATGTTTCAGAGCTTCTGGCTTGAGAATTTCAGGAAGAAATCTGCGCAATATGGTACTATCATCTTTGGAAGAGGTAACAATTTCCTCAGGAAAAGACAATATTCTCTGTATTGGGCGAGGCCACCAGGTGGTGACATACTTGTTTTCGCTCGAGAATAAAAACTTGTTGCCTGAGACACCACAGAACATAGCCAAATTATCTCCAAGAAGGGATGTATGAAACACATCCGTCGAGTATTTACTCATTCTATCATTTACGAATTTCTCAGGTGTTCCACTCCTGCCAGCTCTCACAAAGTCCCATGTTTCTCCGATGATCGGCCATCCTGTTTTTCCCGGCGGAAACTTGGCATTGGAGGATTTTCTTCTGTATGCTGAAACGACAAGATAAAGAGATATACAGAGTACAGCAGGAGGAAGGAGATATGAAAAGAGGAGTCTGAGATCCATGTCCATATACTTGGCCGCAACAACCAAAAGGATTATCAGCGGCATGGGGGGCACATCACGTTGCCATGGCATAGAAAAGGATGGTTGATATATATATCAAAAGAAGAGGTCGATCAAGTCCTTTTGGTCAACTTAGATATTTTTGGCTGGTCAAAACTGGTTTGCTCAACGTTTCTCTTTTATGTTAGTGACTTCTCCGGTGCCGGGTCAGTCACGGTGGCGTACAGATACTTTAAATATTAAATTAAAAGAAATCTAAAAGATTTATTGATTTAACAGTGCATCCTCTCACAACAGTGTTCTGTCCCTCTTTCTGGTTTTTTAAAGAAGATTTTGTCAAACCTTTATTTTTAAAAATTATATTTTTTTTAATTTAATTTTTTTATATATCAAATTATAGGATTGAGAAAAGAAAAGAAAAATTATTAAAAAAATAATATATGAGTGAAAATATTTGGTTCGGCACATTCTAGTAACTAAAATAATTAATGTAAGCGTCAACAAGTTTTTTTTTAATGAAAAGAATTTGATGGTGATGATTTTTTTTTATAAACATACTGACGCATATAAAAATACAAATAAAAAAACAACAAGCTAAAAAGACAAAATTAAAATCTAATAAGATTGTCACACAAAACCTTAATTCATAATTTTATTAGTTAATATTTTTCTTCAAGTAGTTTACTTTTCTAAGAGATTTACAATTCCTTAAATAAGCCAAAAAATTAATCTAAAAAAACAAAAAAAAAAACATAAAAATAAAGGAAAAGAAATAAAAATCTTAAAAAACCAGAAAAAATAAAATTATTAAATATAATATTTAATTTTCTAAACTATAGAAAAAAATAAAAATAACTAAGAAAACAAATAATTTTTTTTTCTAAATACCCCTTTTGCATCATTCTCCGTGGGTTGAAAAGAAATCATTATCAAGTTCAAATTATTTCTGACTCAATCTCGTGGATATTCAATTAAAAGTTTCAAATTACATGCTCATTTTTTTTTTATTAAAAACATCATATCTATCATGCTTAGTTTTTCCTAACAATAGAACCAATCTTAGTGTTAGAAAAATATTTGAAAATTTGGTTCGCAACTTTTATTTGAAGTACAAGAACATTAACTTCGAGTCCATCAATTCTAAAATTATCCTTAAGCACATGTGAGGTACATCCTTCATAATATATTTCATCAAAAATCACCTTTGAAGTCACAAATAATTTGGTTCTTTTTTCATGGACATCACAAATGAAAAGTTTCGCATCTAAATCTTCTCCTTCAACATCATCTTCATCATCCTCATCGAATTTTTGTTAGCCCAATTATCTTTAATCACCTATGTATTATTTCTTTTGATGATAACAACATGTTATTGCATTTAATATGTATGTCAAAGTAATATTGCTATAAGAATTATTCTACATCAAATTGAAGTTATGGACTCCTTGGATGCAAACTTGAAGCCTATATATTTATGTAATCAAGTATTTAAAGGATCTTATTTGGCATCACAAAATGATTTTCATCATATCCTAAAATATTTTATCACTAAATTACCATACAAAAATATTTTTAGTGAACAAAATATTACATAGTAAAAAATACCTCATGCAAAATTATTTCTTCATGATTTTTGGATCTCTCACTTAAATGAAGAGCATGATATTTATCATGTGCTCTTGCATTATAAAATATCTTATTTTCCACTTGTAGCTAAAAATCTCATCATGGGTTTCTATACCATTAATTTATTAAAGCTAAAGTGTTAAACCTGTAATTATCAGAGAAATGTACAAAATACTCTCTTTTTCTCTCAAAACCCTAAATCTAGCCATTTCTAACACTTGCAAAAACACTTGGAAGAGCAAGAATTTCTTCTTTTTATATGATTGTCAGTAACAGCTAGTTCTTGATATTTTTCTATATATACCCAATTGATTTTAAAGTAAAAACTCTCTTTACATAATCTTTTAAATTCTTAATTGTTCTTACTCTTAATGCTTTGATATTTCTCATTCTAAAAGCTTTGATCGGTCTCTTGTATTCTTTTGAAAAAGTTTGAATCTTTATTGTATCAAATTCACTTTTTACCTTTGTATGTTTGTTAGATTATATTTTCATAAAGACTTGAGCTTATATTTTATAATATTGTTTATTATTTTACGAGAGAAAAATTATTATAAAAGTATAAGTGACACCTGAATCATTTAGATATATTTTTTTATTAAAAAGCTAAAAAAAGAAAGAGGTTTCAATCTAGATTCTATAAAAAAAGTTGTGTAATGTTTTTTAATCTAAACTTGTAAAAATATTAAAAAAATTATAATTGATATCAGTATATTAAAATGATCTAAAAACACCAAAATATATTAATTTAAAATAAAAATATAAAAAATATATTTTTTTTAAAAAAACACTTTTAAAATATAAAAACAAACATGCCTCTATATATCTTTCTTTATTTTTAAATAGAGAGAGTGTGAAATAGTCTTTTTAGTTCGTACGAAAGTAAAGTTTTGGTTAAAAAAGGATAACAATATTTGAACACTCCCTTCCGGCGGCAGAAAAATAGTCAATTCTAGATATATAATATTACATTATATTATTTAATTTTGATTTTGAATGTAGTTATTTGACTGTGGAATAGGTTTAATGAAATTAAAGGTTTATGTTGGATTATTTTATTTTGCAAAGATACGTTTAGAGTTTTAATTTGGGCAATTGGGTCCTCAGTTTGATTTCTTAGATAGTAGAAGTGCATCTGTCTACAATTAACCTGATTTTTATTTATTTTAAATTTTTACTTTCAAGGGGAGGGGAATAATTAAGTAGCACCTTCCTATTGATTACAATTCCATATAAAAAGAAAAATTTATTAAAAACTTGAGAAATATTAAAAAAAAAAAACCAAAACAGTTTGTTAAAAACTTTTGCTGATTTTTTTTATATTTTTAGAAATTAATTTTTTGATTTTTGTATTTACATTATAATTCTTACTCATTTTTTTAAAATTTATGCTAAAAGGTATTTTTCTTGTATTTTTTGCTGAGTTTTTATTTTATTTTAAAAATCCAAAGAAATATATTAAGAAAGAAACAACTTTGATTTATGTAAAAATTATAACATCTTGAAAACATAAAATAAAAAGTTTCAAGGAAACATTAAACTGAAAAAATATTCTTATGAAGAAATACACAAATTGAATCAAGTATGTTTTTATTGATAGATAATTTTATCCTTCATCGATGAAGGGAAAAGATAAAATATTTTTTCTAAAAAAATAAAGTAAAAATTTAAAATAGAAAATAGAAAAAAAATTAGTAAATAAATAAAAATTAAAGACTTGATTTTGGTAAAAATTAAATAAATAAAAATTAGAAAATATTAAAATATTTATATCATTTTTTATATCTTTTCAAAATTTTAATATTTTTTCAAAAAAGAAATAAATAGAAAACTCACATGTGCCCTCCATTTCTTAAAAAATTAAAGAAAATTAAGTTGATCATAGACAGATGTCTAATGAACTAAACTATAAGGACTCAATTGCTCAAATTAAAACTTGAAGGATGTGTTTGTCAGAATTCTATACAGAAAGAGCTTCTAGTATCATTAAACCCTGCAAATATAAAAATTAATTAATATTCATTGATTTCGAAATTGCAGAAATACTAAAGCCCCTAGGTTGATTATTCTACTAAAAACAGATAAAGTAGCTGTACAAGGAACGCCGTCACTATTTGAATTTCTATAAAACAATTATATTAGGCTAGTATTAAAGGGTAGTATATACTTTTTAAATCCGGCCCGGTCCAAGGTCTGGGTTCCTAGTTTTAACTAGGTTACCGGGTCGTTCGGAACAATTCTTTTTTTTAAAAAAATCAAAACGACGTCATTTTAGTAAAAACAAAGTCAACGGGTTGCAACCAGGTTTTTGACCGGGTCGCCGAGTCATACCGGATTTTTTTTCCCCTGTCTTTTTTTAACCCGGCCCAGTTCCAGCCTCGAGTCGACCCACCAGGCCGGTTCGGGTTTTAAAACTACATGTAGGATTATACAGTGCATGTGTGGATCAAATGTGAATAGCAAGTTCATTTTATCAATAGATTAAGATTTAATTTAATTGGTGTCTACATACAATAAGTATCCCATTTAATCATTATTTATTTTTCAATTAGAGAAAATTAATCATAAAATTATAATGATTATTTAAGAATTTGAAGATATTATTCCATGCTTGTGCTATGCTGCAAGAGGACCGACTAGAACTCATGAATTTTTTTTAATATTATTATTAAACTTGAAAATATAATTTTTTATGATTGTTAAAACAAGTTAATTGTTTTTTATCAAAATAGTATATTTATATTTTATGTGATTAAAAGCTAAAAATATCATAAATATTATTTAATCATGTTCCAAAAATCTATTTAAATATTTTAACAATAAACAACGGGTTTCAATTTTATAAATAAGTTATTATAGTATTATTGTTTTCAGATCAAATACATAATATTTGAGAAAATTATTAAAATTTAAATAAAAATTTATAATAATAACCCTATCAAATTTAATATTAATGAGTAAGTAAATTTGTTAAAAAAATTTGAAGTGCAAGGAAAAAAAAAAGCCAGCAAAAGGCTAGGTCCGTGTGCGTATCAAGTCAAGTTCATGCATGCTTGAGGCTAGGCCTGCAAACAAACCATAAAAAAAAAAAAACCCTTGTCCGATAATGATATCTTAGGAGATTATTATAATTTATTAATTAAAATATATCATATTTCCATTAAATATAGCCATATATTACAACATTAACACAACAAACCCTAAGAAAAAAAATTATTTTAATCTTGAAAGATGTAACTTAACTGATCAGGCTCTATGTTTGCTCTCTACAGATCATCAGTTTGATTTCCACAAACCTTAAAGTCACTGGAGGCTTATATAGTCGTTAACTTCAGGGCTCGTGAAATTATTTAAGGTGCGTGCAAGCTGACCCGAACACCCACGTTAATAAAAAAATTATTTTGCTATGGTTTTTCTAGTCAAGCAAACAAACCATAAAAACAATAATATAAAAAACAGAACCCGGTTCATCAAACAACAAACAATGTTTACCAGACCTGCTTGGTTTCTTTATAGAGTTTCTTTCTACCACCAAAGCTTAATCTTAGTTTTCCATGTCCATCAACGTATTCTCTTTTTGCAAAAACCCTAAAATCCTATATATACATGAAATTAAGTTTAGTAATGAAAAGAAAAAGGGAAAGTATATACAATGTCTTAAATTAGAGTTAACAATGTTAAAAATCCATCTCAACCCAATAACATAAGCTGTTAAGGAAGATCCAATATATAATATATATTATTCTTTTACATTATAAGTTAGAAACTAGTCAACTCAGTCAGAAAAAAAAATTCAAAGATATCACAAGCTTGTTCTTATAATTGATTTAATGTCCAAATTTCTCTTATAATTGTTGATAAAAAAATAAAAATAAATCACTAATCTACACCTCTCCCTCTCAACCAATATCCTCCATTAACTATAGATCATGAGTCCCTCTCTTCTCTCTCTAACTAGCCACACCATCATCAACCTTCCCTTTATTCTCTCCCCTAAGTTATTCGTTTTGTTTATTTTTATGTTTCAAAAATGTTTTTGAAAAAATTTAAATTTATTTTATTTCTTTGTTTATATTAAGATTTTTTAGTGTTTTCAAATTATTTTGATGTGCTAATATCAAAAATAATTTTTTTTAAATAAAAAATATTATTTTAATATATTTTCAAGTGAAAAGCACTTTAAAAAACAACTAGACTCCCAAACAAACTCAATTTAACAGCTAAAGAAAATAAATTCACTCAATAAATTTGAAGATTAGTCACGTAACATATCTTGAAATCTTTCCAAAATCTCTCTAGACCTACAAATTTTCAAAGTCAATATTAGAGCTTTAATAGACCCATAATGAACCCATTATCGAATTTCAAAGCTTATCCTGAAAAATCCATGAGAGATCCATAATTTTTTTTTGTTGGCATTTGATCAGAAGCCCCATCAGCAACGAATATCCACAAACAACAAATCCTACAAGTAATTAAAGTGGTCCGCAAATCAAATTTCAAACATGCATTTTGCCAAACACCTTGCGTCCATAGTCCACATCTGCGTAGTTGAATTAATGATCCATTAAAGTGTTGTGCAAAAACATGTTCTTCGAAAACTCATAGCAAGCCATGGACCTGTAGATAAATAAATCCAGTTGTATTCTTGTGTGTGTGGATTAAAAACCTATAAAAAAGCTCCCAACTCGGAAGGATATGGAGGGCAAAAATCAATTGCGATAATTGGGATTATGATTCAGTTATGCGAAATATTTATTTAATTACAGAAGTTGGAACAACCATTTTGTTTTTTATTCTAATGTGTTTATTTATTTATTGCTATTGTGAATTGAGATCTTTTCATCTTCCTTGAGGCGTGATGGACCGTGTTTCTAAAATTAATATTTGACAAGTACCCTTACAATACTTGTATTTAGATTAAATTTACACAATATATAGAAGAAATTACATGAAGATTAAAAATAACAGCAATAAGACTATCAGGACATGACTTTTTTCATAATCAAATTTTGGACCTCCCAAATTTATTTATAAAAAACGTATTTTTTATTTTTTATTAAGAAAATCAAAAAATATTTCGGGACATAAAAAGATAAGCCTTCAAGCTGCAAAATACCAGAAGAATAACTAAATTGAGATGTTTTGACAAGATGAGATGAAGAAATGAATGAAATTGACGTTGAAATCCAAACTTCATCAAAATTGAAAGAATTAATTAAGTCTAAGGATTTAATTAAACCTCTAACATGTTTAATGACTTATTTAAAGACTTAATTGAAGAAAAATATTTGAAGGTCAATTGGAAAAAAATTGGAAGAATTAATTAAGTTCAAGAACTTAATTAAACTTCTAATGGGTTTTGTAGATTCAATTAAGGACTCAATTGAAGATAAAATTAAGTTTGAAGGCCTAATTCGTATCAATTCGCAAAGATTGGAAGATTAGGGATACAATTGAAACTTTAAAATGATAAATTGATGCAATCATAGGCTTAATTGAAACAAAAATTGAAATATAAAGTTCAATTAAGGACCACATTAAAGAAACTCGAAACCAAAAATCACTTTATAAAAAGCGTTGAAATTCGAGGATCCAATTGAAGAAGGTTAAGGGAGAAATTGTAAGGACACTACCAGAATTAACAGTTTTACTGACGAAATTTTCTATCGGTATTTACACTAACAATTTGTTGGCAATAAATTTACCGACAGATTTATGGACGGAAATCGTTTATCGGTAATCCATTCGTCGGTAATGTCATTTCTGTCAGCATTTATGTCGGTAAAAACAAAAACACCAATGATTTTACAAACGGAAAATGCGTTCCAAAAAAATTACTCGCTTTTAATACATCAACAAAATTATTTTGCCAGTGATTGACAGTGGCATTTATTGCAATTTTATTTCAACCATTTGTAAAATACCGACGGAAATAATTCCGTCGGTGATGTAACAATGTTGTAGTGGCATATGAAGTAAATTGTTCCCCTCACCTCTGGAATATACCGACGGATTGTGTCCATCAATATATCCGTATGTAATAATTAAAAAAATCTTTTGAACAAAAAAAAAATTGTATAAAATTGAAATATGTAAAAATAAACTTGAATAATATAAAATCCAAATATTCATTACAAATTTATATGTTCAAATAAAAATTAAATTAGAATAATAGAGGCGTTGGAGGAGGAGGAGGTTGGTAGTTCCCGAGACTATATGGCCAAAAAGAGGGCGCACATGTACCACCTATATGTGATCTCATATCTATGACCATTTGGTGGAGTTGTTTATTATCTGTCGAGAGTTGCTCATATTTTTCGGTAAGATGAATTGTATGTTGTCGCAAGGCCACGAACTCTTGAGACTGGGTGCTCGATACCGATTGCGAACTCCCAATGGTTGAGAGACACTACGGGTTGTCCGTAAATTCTCGGTCGTAGTGTTGGAGAGTCCGCATACCCGATTTCTATCGGGTCCACCAGACGATCCTACCTCCATCCATAAATCCAGATCAAAATCCGGGTGGATCGAAGGATTGTCCTCGTATCTCTCCCTCAACCGACTGTTATATGTTTCCTGGAAATAAAAGCATCAAATTCAATTCAAGAAAATAATAACTTATGAAAGAAAATGATTGAACGAACATACCACAAAATATTGAGCGTAGTTGTTGACGAACTGTTGTAGCCCCTTTTGATGGTCTTCACTCCGCACATGTGTCTACACAAAAAAGCTCAATTGGGCTAAACTTACGTCCAAGAGTCGTAACGTGTAAGAAAAAAATGTTGCAAGTTAAATGTATTTATAAATAACAACAAATTAATTAAAGATAGATGTGATTAAAATTAATCTCACTATCAACTTTGCATGCAAAACAAAAGGAATGGAGCCACCGGTGTGTGTGGGGGTAATCGAGCCGTGAATTTGGCGGTATTCCTTTCCTTCCACCAGCAGCATCCAGCGTCCTATCTTCAACTGAGAGCCCACTGAAGGATTTATGTTTTTTTCAACAGGAGCCATGACAGTTCATTCTTCAGCAGTGTCACCTACTCTGCACCATGAGCATCAGTCACGCCATTGCTAGCAGAGGATCGATTTCATTCCAGCAACAGAAAATCTTCTTCATCAACAAACCTCATTAGCGTTCTCTCCAGCAGTTCTTCTGCACCGTGAGCAGCAACAGTAGCAGCAGCGTTGCAGTCTCCCAAAACCGGTTTAGCAAAGTTCATGAGGAATGTAGTGTTTTGTTTTTTGAAAGTAGTCATGACAGTTTAATTGTTCTTGTTTGGTAAAGAAATAATATAATGGAAAAAGTCTGCATATGTTTTAAGTATTATGGGAAAAAAAAAAAAAAAGAGAGAGAGAGAGGTGCTGGTATAATTTTTCGTTTGATCTTTAAAATTCTGAGGGCTTTCTTCTTTATGGATTTGGGTTTTTAATATTATTATTTTTTTCGGCTTTGAAAGGAAGGTTGGGCCATTAGGTTCTAGTAAAGCTTGTTTCTGTGTTAAGATTTTTTTTTTTCCTCTCGTATTTGAAATTATAAACTCCACACGAGGTATTTTTTTTATTAAATAAGTTAATTTTTTTTTAACACAAACAATAAATTTTTTCTTTAAAAAAATGCATTTAAATATTTTTATTGCAAATAGTCAAATCTCTCAAATAAAAATTATATTTACATAAAAAGATAAAGAAATACATGGCATGATTTAGTATCTTTGCATACTAAAATTCCAAGAAAAGTAGTTTTTATTTTGCATGCATATTTGACTTGATAATTAGTTTATTAAAGCTATAGAACTTAACCTATATTTTAAAAACACAAAAAAATTATTTTGTTTATTTTAATATCAGAGATTATAAACTTATACATGTATTCCTGATATTGAATAAAAAGATAATGTATTTTATTTTTATGTTTTGACTTTAAAATGGTTATAGGCTTGACCTCTAAAGCTATAATCCACTCTATTAGGATGGACTGATTTTAATTATTAGATAGACCAACGATTAGAAAACACAATATTATCTTAGTTTATATTAAACAAATAAACATTACAACTTACTTTATGTAAGAAGTACTAGGGATAATGCGTTCTCTTTATGCACATTCAGTTTTCTTATCGAGAATATAAAAACAATTAAGGACTAAATATTGCTGATAAAGAACAACAATTTCTTATATTTTCCACGCTTCTCATCACCAGAAAGATCCTAATCCAACAGGATAATCTTCGTGACGCTACTCGCATGCAACAACTGTCTCCAAGGAAACCACGTACAATGTTATTCTGCCTGTCTATCCATTCTTCATTATAGATGCCACCATGACCAGTTTTACCCAAGCACCAATGGTTTATCTACTCGAGGCTTGTGGAATGAGGTTGGAGGAGAATTGGAAGGCCATTTACCGGCATGGGAAATGAAATATTCAAAACCTTCTCTTCTGGAATAATTTTCTCCCATTTAAATTTCGTTACGACATTGTGCATAAAAACAAGAATCTCCAACCGAGCATACTCTTTCCCCGCACACATTCGAGGACCTCCTCCGAAAGGAACGAAAGTGTAAGGTGCAGGGCCACTTCCTTCGAATCTTGAAGGATCAAATCTCTCTGGATCTGGAAAATATTTGGGATTTTTATGTGTAGAATGCACACTCCAATGAACCTGCAAGTTGACGGATACAAAAATATTAAACTTCATCAATCACAATGAAGCTGCTATGCAGTTTGGATGGGCATTGTACAACTACTTTTTCTTCACTACTGAGCCACAAGCTCTAGCTCGGCAGGAGGTCGTGTTCTTCTTCCGATGAGCAACATCAAGAATTTTCATCGTTCCAATTTTCAATAAGCAAAAGGGATCATCATCTCTAATTACAGTAAGCATAATACTCATCAGGAACTAGTCTTCAAGCACTTGACATTAACTAATACTCACCTTCCATCCCTTTGGAATGATAAAACCAGCATAAAAGAAATCAGTTATAGCCTCTCTGAAAGCTCCTTGAGCAGGCGAAGAAAACCTCATCGCCTCGCAAACCACACACCAAGAATACTTCATCTTTTGGACATCGTTCCAATTCAATAACTCTCCTGGAGCTTTAGACATTGCAATCTCTGTTTGTTCTGTGAAGCAAACACCATTGAGTTGCATTCAATTATACTTTAGAGCAGTTATATGATTCTCCTTCATATGCTGAAAAAACTTATATCCAAAGAACAAATATCATAAAATGAAGAGACTTGTATCTAGGAATTAATTAATACCAAGAACAAGGCATTAGACATCCCATATAAAGTACTGTCATGAATGATAGTAAAAATATTCAACAACAACAACAGGATGGAGAGAAATACCATACCCTTCAAGACCTTTTGATAGATACAGGGGTGTTGGGCAAGATAGTACATGACCATTGTGATTGAACTACTGGTTGTATCATGGCTGGCGACAAGTAAGCCAACAATCTTATTAGCAATCTCCTTGTGATTCATAGTTTTCCCATTGTCATCTGATGTAATTAGCATGCGAGTTAATAAATCAATAGCTCCCGCGTCATCTTTGTTGTCTGATATCAGCTCTCCTTCCCTCTGTTTCATAATTGCTAACAGCTCTTCACGAATCATTTTGCCTCCTTTGATGGCCCTGTTGTAAGTTGTACCAGGAAAATTTATAGGAACTGAAACTAGGCCATCTGTAACCAGAGCGAACTGATTTGCAAGTCTGGTTACATGGTCGGGATCTCTGATTCTCATAAACAACCTACAAGCTAGTGCAAATGTGTACTTTTTAGACAATGGAAACACTCTAACTTGTTTGTGTGGACACCAGTCTGCCTCCAACTGCTCCCTGGCCATGGAATCCATTATAGGAATGTAATGCTGCAAAGCTTCTGGCTTGAGAAATTCAGGCAGAAATCTGCGCAACGCAGCAGTCTCTTCTATGGAAGAGTTATCAACATGCTCAGGAAAGTAGATGATTTTCTTTATTGTGCGTGGCCACCAGGTAGCGACATACTTGTTTTCGCTTGAGAACAGAAATTTGTTCCCTGAAGCACCACAGAACACAGCCATATTATCCCCAAAAAGGGAAGTTTGAAAAACCTCTGTAGAGTACTTTTTCATTCTATCATTAAAGAACTTTTCAGGAGTTCCTCGTTTTCCTGCCATCACAAATCCCCTCGCTTCCCCAATGATTGGCCATCCTGTTCTTCCAGGAGGAAACTTGATGTTGGAGGACTTCTTCTTGTAGAC
>Ga0307509_10008369_pt1 | contig 13213 bp, 10 predicted proteins | sample 10_EM_MG_FD_202245 | JGI IMG/M metagenome (GOLD analysis project Ga0307509, IMG submission 202245) | Populus trichocarpa ectomycorrhiza microbial communities from riparian zone in the Pacific Northwest, United States - 10_EM | ecosystem: Host-associated > Plants > Roots > Unclassified | place...
GGTTGCCCTCCTTGTCGAACCGCTCGTGCGCGCGCGGGATCAGGACCTCCGGCTGCAGGAGGCACGGCGAGTCGCTGTAGACCAGCATCTGGCGCATGTGGGTCTGCGCGCGGATCGTGCCGCTCATGCCGGTCGCCGCGCCGACCAGCCCGATCGGCTTGCCCCTCATCGGGGAGGACGCGGGCGGACGCGAGACCCAGTCGAGCGCGTTCTTGAGCCCGCCCGGGATCGAGTAGTTGTACTCGGGCACGCCGAAGATCACGCCGTCGGCGCTCGCGATCGCCGCCTTCAGGGCCACCACGGGCTCGGGATCCTGGAGGTCGCTGTTGAAGATCGGGAGCTCGTCGAGCCCGTCGTGAAAGCGGAACGTCGCTCCCGCCGGGAGCTCGCGCGAGATCGCGTGGAGGAGCGCACGGTTCATGGAGGCCTTGCGCATGCTCCCGCAGATCCCCAGCAAAGCCACGTCGGCCATCGGCTGACGCTACCATGGCCCGAGTAACCGATTTCGCAGCGCGTCGTATACTCGGCACCATGTTCTTCTCCTCCACCAAGAAGTCCGCGATGCCCTCTCCCGACCAGGCATTGCCGGGCCGCAAGAATGCGATCCGCGTCGGGGAGACCCACTTCGTCAACCACCACCGGATCGTGGCGCCGTTCCCCGAGGGCATGAAGCTCGCGATGTTCGGGATGGGCTGCTTCTGGGGTGCCGAGCGCAAGTTCTGGGAGACCCCCGGCGTCTACGCGACCGCGGTCGGCTACGCCGGCGGCTACACCGAGAACGCCACCTACGAGGAGGTCTGCTCGGGCCGCACCGGCCACAACGAGGTCGTGCTCGTGATCTACGACCCGCGCGAGATCAGCTACGAGAAGCTGCTCCGGGTGTTCTGGGAGAGCCACGATCCGACCCAGGGCATGCGCCAGGGCAACGACACCGGCACCCAGTACCGCTCGGGCATCTACACGTTCGACGCCGAGCAGGCCGCCGCGGCCGCCGCGTCGCGCGAGATGTACCAGGCCCAGCTGCGCCAGGCCGGCCATGGCGAGATCACGACCGAGGTGAAGGACGCGCCGCCGTTCTATTACGCCGAGGACTATCACCAGCAGTACCTCGGCAAGAACCCGCACGGCTACTGCGGCCTCGGCGGGACGGGGGTCTCGTGTCCGATCGGGCCCCTCTCCGGCGCGACGACCTAAACCTCATTTACTTCGCCCGGCCACCGCGATACGACCTCGCCCATGATGAGGTCAGCGCTGGTGGCCGGCGCCGTGCTCGCGTTCGCGCCGGGGTGTTCGGGATGTAGCGATGGCGACAAGCCGAACGATGCCGGCGTCGATGCGCCGCTCGAGGGTTTCACCAAGCCCGACCTGGTATGCCCGGGCGATCCGGCGTGCGCGTCGCAGGGCGACGGCATCCTCAAGGTCGGCGTCGCGAAGCGGACCTGGACCCCGACGAACTTCGAGACCTACACCGACGAGAACGGTGACCGCCAGTGGGAGAGCGCCGAGCCGTACGACGACAAGAACGGCAACGGCAAGTTCGACGGCGTGTGGCTGTTCGGCGGCGGCCGCGCGGCGCTCGCCGTCTCGACCGACGTCGAGGCGCGCGCCATGGCGTTCGTCGAGGGCGACGAGACGTTCGTCATCGTCTACAACGACTGCATCGGCATGCTCGCCGGCGACATGGACGCGATCCGCAACGATCCGCGCCTCGCCTCGCTGAACATCGATCACATCATCATCGGCTCGACCCACGCGCACGACGCGCCCGACATGGTCGGCCTGTGGGGGCCATCGTTCGCGGCGACCGGCCGCGAGGACTTCATCGTCCAGGCCCTGAAGGACGCCGACGTCGCCGCGATCACCGAGGCAGTCCAGTCGGCGGTGCCCGCGAAGATGACGATCGCATCGGCGAAGCTCCTCAACGATCCGGCGAACCCGATGTCGCAGACCGACAAATGGGACAAGGACATCCGCGATCCGGTGATCTTCGATCCGACGATGACGGTCGCGAAGTTCACCAAAGCGTCCGACGACACGATCATCGGCACGTTGATCAACTGGGCCGACCATCCCGAGGTCGCGCACTTCGACGACAGCGTGCCGGCCTCGGTCAACGCGCATTATCCGCACTGGATCCGCCAGGGCATCGAGAACGGCGTCCACGCGGCCGACTCGATCTTCGCGACCACCGACCTCGCCGGCATCGGCGGCGTCACGGTGTTCGTCCAGGGCGCGCTCGGCGGTCAGATCGGCTCGATCCGCGGCGCGCCGGTGCCGGGTCCCGGCGGCGTGCCCGTGATCGACGAGACCAACGCGAAGGACATGGCGCTCGGCACCAACGTCGCGGCGAGGGCGCTGACGATCCTCGAGTCCGACGGCGAGGTCGTGACGAACCTGCCGCTCAGCCTCAAGACCGCGCAGTACCACGCGCGGATCGACAACACGCTGTTCCACGTCGCGTTCCTCGTCAACATCATCGGCCCGCACGATCTCGTCGGTTACGACAAGGACCTCCCGATCGACGAGGACAACCTGCCGTGGCTACCGCTGCGCGCGACCTATCTCCAGATCGGTCCGCTCGGCCTCGTCACGGCGCCGGGCGAGCTGCATCCCGAGCTCTGGGTCGGTGGCTACGATGGCTCGTGGAGCTGGGGCTGGCCGATCCTCATGCACGCCGGCTCGTGCGCCGACACCCACGCGGACTGCAGCGACGAGACGCCGTGCGGCGGCGGCGCCCAGTGCGTGCCGACGCCGAACTTGCCCGACTTCGCCGCGGCGCCGCAGCCGCCGTACATGCGCGACCTCGTGCTCGCGCATCCCGGCGTGAAGTACCCGGTGCTCGCCGGGCTCGCCGAGGACTACATCGGTTACATCGTGCCCTCGTACAACTACGTGCTCGATCCCGCGAACCCGTACATCGACGAGGCCGAGGGCGATCACTACGAGGAGGTCTACTCGCTCGGCCCGCAGGTCGAGCAGCACGCGGTCCATCCGATCCTGCAGCTGCTGCAGTATCGCTAGTTCGGGCCGCCCGTATCGTTCGGGCGACCGACGACGAGCACCCATTGATAGCGTGCGGTCACGGCGCGCGCGGTCAGCTTGATCGTCCCGATCGAATCGGGCGAGATCGTGTTCGTGATGATCGCGAGCGGCATGTTGTCGCCGATCACCGTGCAGTCGACGTTCGCACCGACCAGCCGCGACGCCGTTCTGTACAGCCGCGCCGAATCGAACGCGCCGGTCATCGCACCGTGCGAGACCACCCCCTGATCGGTCTCGAGCGAAACGATCTCGTCCGTGCTGACATCCGACTTGACGACACCGCACTCGAAGCTCGACACGCCGGCCGGGCGCTGATCGATCGCGAGCGCCGACACGATGTGCGTGGTCGACGCCGCCTCGACCTTGTCGACGCGATACGAGGCCTGGACCGCGAGGTTCGGCTGCGGCGCGACCTGGGTCGTGATGAAGTCCTGGGTCTCCTGGGTGGTGAGGCGAACGACGAGCTCGCCGCCCTGGACCATCCACGCACTCGGCGTGCTCGCGGTCCAGCGCGGATCGAGCGTGCCGCTGCCGAACCCGTCGAACAGGAGGATCTTGTCGCCGGGCGTGTGCGTGTCGGGATCGCAGGGCGCATCGACGTCGTCGCCGTCGGGCTCGGGGACCGCGGGCGGCTTCGCGATCGGGCAACGATCGCAGTCGTCGCCGATGCCGTCGTTGTCCTCGTCGTAGAGCCCGCCCGGCGTGTTCGGGCAGTGGTCCATCGAGTTCGGGATCCCGTCGCCGTCGGGGTCGGCCGACGCGTCGATGCACGCGGGGGCGGCGATCGTGTAGTCGCAGACCACGCCGTCACCGCACGGGGTCTGGAGGTCGCAGGGGTCGCCGAGACCGCCTCCTTCGGGGGCGCCGGGCGAGCAGCCGACCAGAGCTCCGATCAGGAGGGCGCGCCGCACGCCGTCAGTGTCTCAGATTCCTGAGGTGGGCAGACGGACCCGTTGGGATCATCTGAAACGTCCGTGAGAGATGCCGCGGAGTTAGGCTGGCAATGATCTTGCTGACTCGCACCGACATGCGCCGCCACGCCCTTGCCTTGGCCCTCGTCACGATCGCCGGCTGTAGCGACTCGGATGCGCCGACGGACCACGTCCGGTCCTCGACCACCGAGCTCCACCAGTACGGGAGCTGTAGCGATCTCGAGCGCGACCTCAAGACCCAGCTCACGTACGAGGTGTTCGCCGACATCGACTATGCCGGCGAGTGGGGCTACGGCGTCGACGACGCCGCGGGCAGCCCCCAGGGAGGCGCCACGAACGGCGACAGCGGCGGCGGCCGGCAAGAAGGTGTCGACTACTCCGGCACGAACAACCAGGAGGCCGGCGTCGACGAGGCCGACCTCGTGAAGACGGACGGCTATCACGTCTACGCGATCAACGGCAATCGCCTCCACATCTTCGGCACGCCGAACTTCGGCGACCTCGTGCCCGAGAGCGTGACCCAGATCGAAGGTCACCCGCGCGAGATGCTCTACGACAAGGACGCGAACCGCGCGGTCGTGTTCTCGATGATCGATGTCTACTCGCTGCCCGACGGTCACCCGCTCAAGCAGCTGGTCGGCTGGCAGGACGACGCCTGGTACTGGCGCATCAGCCAGCTGACGAAGATCACGGTCCTCGACGTCAGCGATCGGACGGCGCCGCGGCTCGTGCGCGAGGTCTACTTCGAGGGCTGGTACGACACCGCGCGCAAGGTCGACTCGACCGTGCGGATGGCAGCCTACTCGTGGCTGTCGCTGCCGTGGGTCTACAACTGGTGGAAGGTCTACGACGAGAACGGTCACGACAAGGACGCGACCAAGGAGGTCATGAGCCGGCGGATCCAGGCGATGCACCTCGCCGACCTCATCCCGCAGATGTACGTCCGCACGCCGGACGGTCACTTCGTCACGAACAGCCTGTCGACGAAGTCGTGCCAGTCGTTCTATCGCCCGACCGACTCGCACGCGCGCGGCCTCGCGTCGGTGCTGTCGTTCGACCTGCTCGGCAACGACTTCTTCTGGGACGCCGACCATATCGTCTCGAACTGGCCGACGTTCTACGAATCGCAGGACCGGTTCGTGATCGCGGAGAACGCGCACGATAGCTGGTGGTACTACTGGTGGCGCGACGACGCCGAGCAGACGAACCTCCACGTGTTCGACACGTCGCAGGCCGGTCAGACTCACTACCTCGGCTCGGGTCGGATCGACGCCTCGGTCTACGATCCGTTCGCGATCGACGAGCAGAACGGTTTCATCCGGGTCGCCGCGACGAGCGGTGGCTGGTGGCACTACGGCGAGCAGACGCCGGAGCCGGTCGAGAACCATATCTTCGTTCTCGAGCAGCACGGCACGCACTACGCGACGATCGGCCATGTCGATGGCATCACCGTCGGCGAGCGGCTCACCGCGACCCGGTTCCTCGGCAACCAGGCGTACCTGTCGACGTTCAAGTACGTCGATCCGCTGATCACGGTCGACATGACGGATCCGAAGCAGCCTCGGATCATCGGCCAGCTCGAGGTCCCGGGCATGTCGACGTACCTCCATCCGATCGGCACCGACGTGCTCTCGATCGGCATCGACACCCAGCGGAACTGGACGACGAACATCTCGCTGTTCGACGTCTCGAACTTCGCGCACCCGACGCTGTCGCAGAACCTCCCGCTGGCCGCCGCCGGCGGCTGGTCGTGGTCGGAGGCGACGTGGAACCACAAGGCGTTCCAGTACTGGGCGCCGGCGAAGCTGCTCGCGATCCCGTCCTCGAACTACGACTACAACAACGGCAACTATCGCTACCTGTCGAAGCTCGAGCTGATCACGGTCGACCCCGTCGCGAACACGCTCGCGCTCAAGGGCGAGATCGACCACAGCAGCTACTACAACAGCGATCAGGGCTACTGGACGTACGTCGACATCCGCCGCTCGATCTTCATGGGCGACTACGTCTACGCGATCAGCGACAAGGCGATCACCGTCCATCGCACGAGCGACCTCGGCCAAGTCAACGTCCAGACGCTGCCCGGCTACAAGGACGGCGACTGGTGGTGGTGGTGGTGACCGCGCCCGCTGGGCAAGGGGTGCCCGGCGGCTAACGTGATGAAATGTGAAGCGTCCTGTGTCCCTGGCGGCACGATCGCACGGGGCATCTGTTTCCGGCCGTTCACGCGATTCTCGTAAGCTGCCGGGAGCATTGGGGCGAGATGCGGCACGCCAGATGCTCTATCCCCAGGCATGAAGAAACTCATCCTCTCTGCTCTCGTCCTCGCGCTGATCGGCGGTGCTGCCTCGGCAGACCGTCACGGTGGCCGCGGTGGCCACGCCCAGGGAGGCGTGGTGGTTCATGACAGTAACCGCGGCGGCTCGTGGCACGGCAACGGTGGTGGACGCGTCGTCCACGAGAACCGTGGCTGGAACAACGGTGGTCGCGTCGTCGTCCATGGCAACGGCGGCTGGCGTGGCGAGCCGCGCTACTACCACAACCGCGGCTACGCGCGCGCCAACATCTGGATGCCGCGCCCGGTGATCCGCTCGCACTACTATCACTACGGTTATCGCCCGTCGATCCTCGTCGAGAACTACGGCTATCGCGACGGTTACATCTTCGTCCGCGGTGACTGGGCGTGGAACGGTTACGAGTGGGTCTGGCAGCCGGGCCACTACGAGCCCGACCCGGCGTTCGTCGAAGTGTACTGAGCTCGCCTAGCCTCGAAACCCGACCGCCGGCCGTCCACGTGACGACCGGCGGTTTTCTTTTCGCTACGTCTTCGGCGCGGGGAGCGGGGCCATCGCGGGTAGGTCCTGCGTCACGGTCTGCTTGTCGGGCGCGGCGGTGATCTTGACCTGCTTGCAGTAAACCTTGAGGACGTCCTTGTTCTCCTGCAGGCGTTGCAGGAACGTCTGATCGGACATGTTGCCCGTGATCGGCACGCTGCACACGCTGTAGTCGCCGGGGACGAGCTCGTCGAACTGCGCGGGCATCGCGGCGGTCCAGAACTTCATCCCGGCAACGCCGCCGCTCAGGAATCCGGTCTCGACGTCCTTCGCGGTCGTCGCCGCGACGGCGCCGCGAAACAAGAAGATCTGCGCTGCATCGACTTGCCCGATCGGCTTGACGGCGACGGTCAGCGAGATCGTGCCGATCGGGATGTCGATCGTGACGGTCGTCGTCGCGCCGGCGGTGACCGCGACGGTCGTGCTCGTCGACTTCATGGTCATCCCGCCTTGCTGCATCGCCGAGAGCACGTGCGCGCCCTCGGTCGCTTTCGTGATGGTGAAGCCGCCCGTGTCGTCCGCCTGGATCACCTGGAGCTGCGCGCCGCCGGCCTTCGGCGTGTCGGTGATCGCGACGCCGGTCGCGGGCTGACCCTTCGAGGTGACCTTGCCGATGATCGTGCCGAAGCCATGGAGCTGGAGCGTCACGGGCGGCGGATCGTCCTCACCCGCGGCGATCGCGACCGCGTCCGACCGACCCTTGTCGGAATCGGCCATCGTGTTGCATTGCTTCTTCGGGATTCCGACCACGCTGAACGCGCCGTCCTGATCGGTGTACGCGCTGCGCACGCCGGACGCGTCTTCGAACGTCGACATCTGATCTTCGGCGCCCTGAAATTGAAACAGGATGTCGCCGACGCGGATGTGAGCACCCGCGATCGGGGTGCCGTTCGCATCGACGACCTTGCCGGTGAGGATGCGCCCGCGCGCGACGCTGATCGTGCCGAGGTCGGTCGGCTTGCCGGCCTCGACCTTGACGTCGTGCTTGATCACGTCAGCGAACTCCGGTCCGTGCAGCGTGACGTCGTACGTGCCTGGCTCGAGGTCATCGAGCTCGAAGGCACCGCTCTCCGAGGTCGGCGTGCCGGGGCGCCAGCCGGTGCGCGCGATCGCGAACGCCGGCGGTTTGCCGTCGGCCTTCGCGAGCGAGCCCTTGATCGAGCCCGGCGAAGCGAGCACGAGCTTGACGTTCGTGTCGCCCGTTTTCGCGCTGGTGCCATCGGTGCGGCCACCGCCGCGGCGCTCGTTCATGTGCCGCGCGGCCGCGAGCTTGTACGGCCCGTCCGGGAGCCCGTGGATCGTGAACGCGCCGGCGCCGTCGGTGGTGGCGGTCGCGAACCCGGCGAGTGCGAGCCCCTCGGCATCGGCGCCACCCCACACGTCGGGTGTCGAGGACACGGTGACCTCGGGCACCGGGGCGCCCTTGTCGTCGACGACGACGCCCGCGATCGTGCCGGTCACGTCGAGCACGAGCTCGACGCCGGTCTTGTCGGGCGCGGGCGTCAGATCGAACGTGACGATCTTCGACGCGCTGACATCCGATTCGGCGCGGACGTCGAGCTTGGTACGCGTGAGGCCGCGCAGCTCGAACGTGCCGTCCTTGCCCGTCGTGGTCTGGCGGCGCGGCACCATCCCCATGTCGTTGCCCTTGCCCGCGGTGCGCACGGTCGCGTACGCGACGGGCTGGTGCTTCGCATCGACGACGCGGCCGGCGAGATGGCCACCGGCCTTCATCACGATCTCGATGCCATCGACCGCCTTCGTGCTGATGACCACGGGCTTCGAGCGCGCCGGCGCGTGCTCGCTGTCGACCGCGACGAGCGTGTGGGTGCCCGCGGCGAGGACGAGGGCGAACTTGCCCTGGGCGTCGCTCGTCACCGGCTCGATCGCGCTGCCGAGGTTCCACAACCCGGCGGTCGACACGTGGGCCTTCGCGATCGGCTTGCCCTCCTCGTCGACGACGCGGCCGGTCACCGCGACGCCGGTGTGGAGCACGATGTCGATGTGGCCGATCGCGTTCGCCGAACCGACGCTCGTGAATCCGGAATTCGACGCGTAGCCCTCGGCGACTGCGTGCGCACTGACCCAGCCGGGATGGACGGGCGACAGCGTGGCGATGCCGTCGGGGCCGGTCTTCGCCTTCACGCCGTCTTCCTCGTCGGCGGTGACCTCGGCGTTCGCGATCGGTGCGTGCTTGTCGTCGCGGACCGTGACGGTCAGCTTCGCCGCGCCGGCGAGCTGGAGGATCGCGGGGTCGCTGCCCTGGGTCAGCTTGTAGACGATCGGCCCGCCGACCTGATCGCCGCTACGCGCGGTCAGCCGATACGTGCGGCCGACGAGCTTGTCGAACGAGAACGTGCCATCGCCCTCGGTCTTCGCGGTGCGCGGTGGCACCGAGCCGAGCCAGACCTCGGCGCCGCCGACGCCGTGACCGTCGCTGTCGACGACCTGACCTTCGAGCTGGAGCGGGCCCTCCGGATCGAGATCGAGCGACCACTCGGGATGCGACGTCGGGGCCGCGGCCTGGGTCGCCGCGTGCTGCGTCGCGAGCGACGGCACCTTGTTGCCCGCGCGGCCCGCCTTCGGCGACTTGTCGTCGTGATGGCGGAAGAACAAGAGCCACGCTCCGAGGACGAGCGCGACCACACCGAGCACACCACCCAGCCGTTTGGGAGTCATCCTGCCGCAACCCTAAGGCGGGTCGATCGCGCTGGAAAGATGCGACAGCGCCGCGACACCCGCTGCGACGCTGCTTTTCGCCTTACGGCTCGTTCAGGAAGGGATAGCGGTAGTCGGTCGGCGGTACGAACGTCTCCTTGATCGTGCGCGCGGCGGTCCACCGGATCAGGTTCAGGAGCGACCCCGCCTTGTCGTCGGTGCCCGACGCGCGCGCGCCGCCGAACGGCTGCTGGCCCACGACCGCGCCCGTCGGCTTGTCGTTGATGTAGAAGTTGCCGGCGGCGTCGCGCAGCGCCGAGCTCGCGTGCTCGATCGCCGCGCGGTCGCGCGCGAACACCGCGCCGGTCAGCGCGTACGGCGACGTCTTGTCGACGAGACGCAGCGTGTCGTCCCACGCACCGTCCGGATAGACGTGGAGCGTGACGATCGGTCCGAACAGCTCCTCTTGCATGTGACGCACCATCGGATCCTCGGTGGTGATCAGCGTGGGCCGCACGAAGTAGCCGTCCTTGTCGTCGGTGACGCCGCCGGCGACGACCTTCATGCCGCGGGTCTCGCGCGCCTGCGCGATCGCGGCCGTGTGCTTGTCGAATGCACCTTTCTTGATCACGGCGCCCATGTAGTTCGTGAAGTCGCCGACCTCGCCCATCTTCAGCGAGTCGATCGTGGTGATCAGCTCGTCCTTCATCGCGTCCCACACGCTCTGCGCGATGTACGCGCGCGACGCGGCGGAGCACTTCTGGCCCTGGTACTCGTAGCCGCCGCGGATCAGCGCGGTCGCGACCGCCTTCGGATCCGCCGACGGGTGCGCGAGCACGAAGTCCTTGCCGCCGGTCTCACCGACGAGCCGCGGGAACGACTTGTAGCGATCGATGTTGTCGGCGATCCGCCGCCAGAACGAGTGAAACACGTCGGTCGAGCCCGTGAAATGCACGCCCGCGAGGTCGCGATGATCGAGCAGCATGTTCGTGCGGTCGTGCGGCAACCCCGGGATGAAGTTGATCACGCCCGGCGGGAAGCCCGCCTCCTCGAGGATCTGCATCGTCCGCCATGCCGCGAGCACCTGGGTTTCGGCCGGCTTCCACACCACCGTGTTCCCCATCAGCGCGGGCGCGGTCGGCAAGTTGCCTCCGATCGCGCTGAAGTTGAACGGCGTCAACGCGAACACGAACCCCTCGAGCGGACGCAGCTCCTGCATGTTCCAGATCCCGGCGCTCGACCGCGGCTGCATCTGGTAGCACTGCTGGGCGAACGCGGCGTTGAACCGCCAGAAGTCGATCAGCTCGCAGGCCGAATCGATCTCCGCCTGATGACACGTCTTCGACTGCCCGTGCATCGTCGCCGCGTTCATCTTCATCCGCCACGGTCCGGCCAGGAGCTCGGCCGCCCGCAGCAACACCGCCGCGCGCGCCTCCCACCTCATCGCCGACCATTCACGCCGCGCCTCGAGGGCCGCCCGGATCGCGCGCTCGCAGACGTCCTCGTCCGCCGCATGGAACCGCGCGATCACGTGCTTGTGACGATGCGGCATCCTCACGTCGCGCAGCTTGCCGGTCCGCACGTGCTCGCCACCGACGACGCACGGAATCTCGACGATCTCTCGCTCGACCTCGGCCAGCGCCGCCTTCAGCCGCACCTTCTCCGCGCTGCCCGGGGCATAGCCGAGCACAGGCTCGTTGATCGGATCCGGAACGTGGACGATCGCATCGTTCATGACGGGCGGTTTACCACGGCGCTATCCTCGCGGCGTGGCGATCCGCGACTGCACAGATTCCGATTTTCCGACCATCACAGCGCTCACGAACCGAGTCATCGCCACCACCGCGATCCACTTCGGCTACGACCCACTCTCCGACGACGAGCTCCCCGCCCTGTGGCGTGCGCAGCGCGACCAGTTCCCCTGGTTGTCCATGACCGATCAGGCAGGTCAGGTCCTCGGCTACGCGAAGGCCGGGACCTGGCGCGCGCGTGCCGCCTACCGCTGGACCTGCGAGACCACGATCTATCTCGCCGAATCCGCCCGCGGCCAGCGGCTCGGCGCCCCGCTCTACACCGCGCTCCTCGACGCGTGCCGCGCGCGGGGCTTCCACTCCGCGATCGGCGGCATCACGCTCCCGAACCCCGCGAGCGTCGCGCTCCACGAGAAGCTCGGCTTCGTCCCGGTCGGCGCCGTCCGCGAGGCCGGCACCAAGTTCGGTGCGTGGCACGACGTCGGGTTCTGGCAGCTAATGCTCTAGTTACACGTTCCGCTCGGGCACGCGAGCCCCGCACAGCACGTCGCATCGCTGGTGCACGGATCGCCCGCGACCGCGCACACGTGAACCATCACCCCGTCGGTCGCGCCGTACCCGGTCGTGTCCCACCGCACGAGCACGCGATAGTCGCCCGCGTCGAGCGTCTGCTCGCACGACTCCCCCATCACCGTGTCGCCGACCCGATTGCCGGCGAGATCCTCGACGTGCCACTCGAACGTGGTCTCGATGTCGGGCGCGATCATCGCGGTGAGCTCGATCCGCTCGTGCGCGCGCGGCGCCTCCGGCGCGAACGTGACCGTGACCTCGGGACCATCGAAGTAGCAGGTGTCGCTCTGCGTCGAGCACTCCCAGCGCTCGGGACAACCGCCCTCGCACGACCGCGCGCAGTAGTAGCCGTCGCCGAACCCGAAGATCGGGTCACCGTCGTCGTACAGGCACTTGTAGTTCTGCGGGCAATCCTCGTCGTGGCCGCTGCACTCGCCCGGGCTGCACACGCCGCCGTAGCACGATCGGCTCTGGCATTCCTGGTCGGCGCGACACGCCTCGCCACCCTCCTTGCTGGATTCTCCGAACACGCAGCCAGCCCACACCACGATCATGACGAGCCACTTCATCCCTCCACGATCGCACGCACCACCTGCGTGAGATCGCGGCCTCACCGTGAGCTGACCGATCGCTCGGCGCTCGCGTGATGAAGCTACCGCTTGTTGCCGCTGCGATCAGTGTCGCGCAGTCTTGGTCCCGGCGCGGCCGGTCACGGGATTCGTGTTCCCTTTCGTCGACCAGTTGTTGCGCTGCGTACCGTCGCCGTTGCTCTGGCGATGCGGTGCGACGTACGTGCCGCGCTTCGTCGTGTACGCCTTCACGGCGTGGCTCGAGTGCGACGCGCCGGTACTGCTGGAGGGCGTATGACTGCGTCCGCCACCCGACGAATGGTGGCCGCCACCGTGACCCGCCCACGCCGCCGTCGACACCAACACCATCCCCACGATCAAGAATCGCCGCATACGCCCTCCGAGACCGACGGTACCCGAGATGTCTCCCCGTGTCGGTTATGGCGGGGATAGCGGGAGTCCGGTTGCCGCGCGTCCGGCAGCACACTTCGGCGACATCGTTGGTAACCGATGCGAGGCGAGAGCGGCCTCGACGCAAACCACGCGATCGCGACTTTCCCGGATCCGCCCTGCCGGCTCCCGATCGCGGGCTCTTCGCTGTTTGCGTCAACCCCAGGGCGTGGGCTGTGGATGGTGACGGCGCTGTGGAGAACCGCGCGAGCGCCGGCGCGATCACGAGCGTTCGGGCGGCGGTTCCCCAGGTCTTGGACGGCCGCCCACTGTTCTCGAACTTCGAGCTGGCGGCCGCCCACACCACCCACAGCCCTACCACCAGCCTCAGATTTCTTTCCTTATCGGCAGAAGGAGAGTGGTCACCGTGCTCGCGCACGCTCCGGTCGCGAGCCGCGGGCCGTCGA
>Ga0307509_10008370_pt1 | contig 13213 bp, 17 predicted proteins | sample 10_EM_MG_FD_202245 | JGI IMG/M metagenome (GOLD analysis project Ga0307509, IMG submission 202245) | Populus trichocarpa ectomycorrhiza microbial communities from riparian zone in the Pacific Northwest, United States - 10_EM | ecosystem: Host-associated > Plants > Roots > Unclassified | place...
GTGGGAAGTTAGAGAGCTGACCTGATAGGAATCTCCAGCCTCAAAATTTTCATATCGAGTTAACTCTCCATCTGCCACCACGGCAGTCATTCTTTTCTTGGCCGGCATCTACTAGTACGAGTACAGAAAATGTCTGAGTGTACACCGCTATGTCATACGCACCCAAACTCGATCCTTTCCACTTCCAAGGTTGTCTTCGATTTATTTCTTTTCGATAAAGAATTTTAAATTCTCCGGCTTCTCTCTCCCCGCCTCTCAAATCTCAATGCCACTAGAACGCCGTTGACAATCATAGGAAGGCGGAAACCTACATTACCGCGCATCAGAGTAGCTGCACTATACCGATACCTTGCCTGTCAGGTCCCTGGTCTCTAGTCATGTATGCCTGTGAGGGAAATCTGACTTGACCTGTGTGGACGCAGGACGCAAGACACAAGTGCGTCCCATCCGGTGGTGCAACCTGGACAGCGCATATCGTCAAGGCCGCAGTTGCAATACATACAGGATAGCCCAGGTTTTTTCTTTTTTCCTCCTTGCTTTGTAGACAACAGCAACAAGTGGCATCAGCACCAGCATCACCGGCAGTACCAATGGGTGGATATGAGTGCGAGTCGAGTGAATGAGAAACGCAGCCGCGGGATATGGCTGAGCCACTTGGATGGAATGTCTAATGATGGATGGGAGGATGGACGGACGGACCATAGGTGGATCATTGACGTGAATTTTTTTAATCTATATTTTATTTTTTCCCCTTTCGCTGGTTGAAGGCAGCCCAAGGCTCAGATGCCGGTGATGTCCAGCTCGACGTCCGGCCAAATGATACACTCGTATTTTCACGAGTACTCAAAGAGTGCAAGTGTATGTGCCGCGAAGTGCCGATGCTGATTTCCGCTTATGTATAATATGTAGGGCTTCGGGATGACGGGGGGTTGCGCTGGTGAAACCTACACCCCAATCTCAGCCCGATCGTTGGTTGGCAAGCCGCCTGATCGTCTATCATCCGTTTCTGAAGCACGTCGAAACATTCTCCTACAAGAAAGGGAGAGAGGAGGAAGGTGAAGAGGAGGAAGGAGGGAAGAGCGGAGAGACAAAGGGGCGGGACGAGCGACAACAAGCTTGGACGAAACCCGCAATCGCACTGCCATCCTAACCATCACTAGTCATCGCCGGTTCATTCATCCACCGGAAGGATTCAGCATCAGCATGAAGCATGAAGCAAAGGCCAGGGAGAGAAAGAGGAAAAAGGGAGAAAAAGAAAAAAGAACCCTGATGTCACTCGCCCGCCAACTGTACAAATGTTCCATATCCAGCGTTCTAGCCTCTCAGTTTAACTGGGTATAGCACAACTTGCTTTCCACAGAACAATACTATGCCCTGCCTAGCCTTCCTGCTCCTCCTATTATCATTCAAAGCTAAGCTAACTTAACTCCATCATGCTCCAGTGCACACCATCGCCAGTCCAAATATCCGATAAACCCTCCCCGTCCAGTTTCCAACTCACACGATATTACCAACATTATCGCAAACCACCGCAAAGCCCTCTCAAACCCCATCCATTAGAAGGAATTCTATAATACCCCCCCCCCCCCCCATAATATGTGCCTGAATATCTTATTTTTCCCCAGATTTCCACGCGGCTCCACTTATTATCACCTCCAACAACCCACCCTGTCACCCCCCTTCGCCTCACATATACAAATGAGTTCTGCTTCTACTGTAAGGTTGCTTTTCAGCTATTACTCCTTTCATCTCCCTTCCTTTCACTTCCGGGTATTGAGCTGTAGGTCAGAAGCACGGAAGAGAAAAAAGTAGGGAAAAAAAGGAAAAAAAAGGAAAAAATTCACTAAGGAGAATTATCGTTTGTTACCAGTTCTCTGGGTTTTCTCTTTGCCTTCTTACCCTTTTTTGCTTTTTCTTACTTTTTCCTTTTTTTTTTGCTTTTGCTTTGCCTATGATCAACGTCAATCAATGGATCTCGAACTGACCAGCGAGTTCTATCACCGCACTGCGGACATAGCCCTGCCTGTCTGACTGCCTATACCAGCTATCTTCGCTGTATGGTCTATCATGGCTTACCGGCAGGCAAACCAGCCAGCCGACTAGCCAACTGGTTAACTAGCCATGATACCTCTGCTCGAGCACATATCTACTGTACGCAAGCAGAGCGAGCACGATACGATAGGGTATTCGTAAACTACGATATGCCATCTACCCACACACACATACAATCATACATACATACACATATACATGCATACAATACAAATACATATTTACTGCTCGCACACACATAGGATTGTTCCCATCCCACAAACTCCCCCATCTCGATGGACGCGCATGCAGCGCCCTACCACATCTTCGCCTCCCCGGTCCGCCCATCGATCCATCCATCAATCCGCAAGTCTTGCATCCACATAGGACTGATTGATGAACTGTTAACCTGCCCATTCACTCATCCATTGCCTTACCACTCCCTTGCCCAGCAACGCAACCATTCCCATCCGGCGAACCATGATGCCAACTACCACACAACCACTCACTTTCATCCGATATTCCTTCCCTCCCTCCCTCCTCCACCCCCCATCCATCCATCCTTCCCCCCATCCACCCATCCACCCATCCATCTACCCCCGATCCAAAATAGAACTCCCGAAGATCCTAACTCACCAACTCCATTCACTCTTGCCAACGCGTCCACCTCCCGTTCGTCCACACCGTAGTAGTCAGATACGCGAACTAACTTACCATTTCCGCACCGAATGAATGAACGAATCTATGAATAGCAAACCAAACCAAACCAGATATATCTATCTAGCATGGGCTTCCAGATGCGTATATAACCCCCCCCCCCCCTCTCCTTCCTTCCTTCCTTCACCACCATCATTACTACCTTCCACAATCATCCTCCACAATCACCCACCACTATACAAACCCACTATAGTCCACAATGACCACAAAACCAACCCTCACACTCACGATTTCCCGGTTCATAAAGGAATCTCCGTACCCGCCGCCACCGCCGCCCTCATCGCCGGCAACGGAGCAACAATCGTTCTCTTTCTCACCCTCCGAGTGGAGTGAGTGATGCCTCATGAACCGAGGTGGTTCGTTATGGGTTGTATTCGTGTGATTAGATGTTTCGGTTTATCTATGCAGGTACGTTTTTATTATCCTTTTTTCCTTTTTTGATTCTTGTCTTTGTTTTTTGTTTTTCGATTATTATTAGCCTTTTGCTTTTTTTTTTGTATATGGGGCTGACTTTTTTTCGTTGTGAGAAGGGAGGATGGTAGGGAAGGAAGATTGAGGGGAGGGGAGGGGAGGGGGAGGGGGTGTCTTACTTCATTGGAAGGGGTCTTTCCTTCCAATAATCTAACTGGGATATATTGGTATTGGTATTGGCGTTATGGGGGAATATGATATGGGGTGTTTCGGTCGGCCTTTCGGCAATTTATCTCTTTTGTTTTTGGAGGGATGCGGTAATGGAAGGGCAAGGTTAAATAGGAAAGAGTGAGAAAAGAAAAGAAAAAAAAGGCAATTGGCATTAATGGTTGGCCAGGGAAATGCATGTGGTGGAGGACTTTGTCTACCCGACAGTTTTTTTTTGTTTTCTGTTTTTTCATTTGTCGAAGGAACTCATAATATATGATATTTTCTTTTCTGAGTAAAAAGAAGCACGTTTGGTGGTCTTGGTATTTTTCGCTCAGATTGTGGGGGATAAATATCCGATGAGCAAGGAAGGAAAGGAAGGAAAAAAAGGAGCCATAGAATTGATGCAACTGCTGAGCTCTTTCAATCAGCTCTGGTGCCCGAAAGGTCGGGGAGCGTACAGGTATCTTGGGAAATCATCTGCCTACTGGGATCCCAAGCATTCAACAAGGACGGACTATCATCCTATAAAGTAAAGGAATACAGCAAACGCAAAGTAACGATAATGAGAAGAGAGGGGAGAACCGCAAAATCAAAAAGAAAAGAGGACAAGAATAGCGGCACAAAACAGAAGTCCAGTTAAACAATAGCTTAGAACGCCTCCAAACCCCCCTCCTAGAGAGCCAAGCACGAACCAACCACTTTCGATATCATATCACCACTACCCCAAGACCTGAGCAAAGACTAATGAGAAGAGCTCCGGAAAAATCCTACGAACTTGACAAACGGGCTCTTCTTTTCCCTCGGTTTTTGAGGGTCCTCGGATGGTCAATCGATACCGTGTTGTTTCTTGAGCTTTTCTAAGCTCTCCTGGCGCTTCGCGAGGTCGTTTTCTGAGCGTGCCATTTTCTCCGGTTGGTGATATAACACTATATAATTCCATCTTTATCAGCACCGCCAACAGTTGGGAGGCGACGACACAGCGTAGCCTGGGAGACAATGGTGCAGCAAACCAACAAGGTAGCGATTCTGAAAGTTGAAACCATTCAGCTTATCGCAAGCCGTCTTTGCATCCATCACGTCCTCATATACGACGAACGCGGTACCCTTGGTGTTATTTGCAATACCTTGACGAATTTGACTAATATGGGGGTTTTCAAAGTCAGACAACATAGCGATCGCTTGGGATAGGATGGGATGGATATCTACCGGATTGGCCCAAACTTGCCAAAGAGATCGAAGAGTTCCTCGGACGATACGTTGTAGCTAAAAACAATCACAGTAAGCGGATGACCGAGATAACGGTGAGGGGATATTAGACTATCGCGTACCTCAGATTCTTAACGAACAGAGCTCTTTGGACTTCTGGTGCGAGTTTACCACCCCGATTCATGTCTCGGCTGCAGTAATCGTATTCGCTGTGTAATTCGATCGAAGGGGTGATGGGAAACGAGATGGGTGGCGTTAGAAAAACGTGGTTTCTAAGGGAGGACGAAGAGAGATGGAGAAGGGTTTATCGATACAGCGAGGCGTTGGAGGAAGGATGGATAGAAGGAAACGGAGCAAAAGGGAGCCGGACACGGTAACGGGCTCCGCTGTGGCTCGATTGGTGGAAACCGAACGATAGGGGGGTCACGGGACTGGCCCCGAGACCCTGTTCCGGTTTTGGTTTAGTTTCAACCAGTTGGCAAATGGTGTGGCGGCTAGCGGCTTGGCAAGAAGATGGGGAAATATAATTGGAAGTAGGATATGCCCCATGCCCTAACTAAGAAGCTCGACCACTCATTAAAGCAATTGAGAACGCGCCCAGGGATGAAATTTATAATATTATCATACAATAAGATTCCCCCAGAATGGAAATTCCTGGGATGCATTGAGATGTCTGAGAGATTGCGTGCCGATTGTCCTTTTCGCGGTCTGAAATTCTCGACAATGTGCACTAATCCTATTTTGGGGACATTGGAGCATTATGGTTCGCTGCAATTAATGGGCTAAAAGGTGCTGAGTCACCTGAATATTGAGAGGAAGCTCAACCCCATAACCTTAAATGGCTAGCCGATGACTGATCTAGACTTAGCGTGCCCACTCGAGAATTTTGTTGTTTCGGACCGGGCAACGGATAACATGTTTCCCTTGCGTCATGGCTGAAGTCTCTCTGCCCGGTACTTATGGTAACTGCCGTCAATATCCAATCAGATCTTTCTCCCGGCATCTCAGGTCTGAAGAGATAAGTTGTCTGCTCCCCAGTTCTAATTTCGCGTTTGATTCCGACCCCCCCCGTGGTGAATGGAATGAAAGAAAAAGAAAACCTCGTAGTTCCTCCAGCTTCCCCTCGACTTCAGCCTCTACTTTCTGTTCTTGCCGTTTCCACGAGCAAACCCTTCCCTTCTTGAACACTCCCAAGACTGCAATTACTGCAACCAGTACCTTTCTCTCTAAAGCGATACCCAGAATTTACTACGTTTCCTACTATTACTATACACCAAACCCCTAGTACTTTGTTATCGGACGCGCGTACAGCAAAATGGCCCCAGAACTAGAACAGGCTTCCCCACCCTCAGCTCCAACCTCTCCCGACAAAAGTCCTGAGGAAATGGCTAAGGCTGCGATTGAAATTCAAGTACGCATCCTCTTTTTCTCTCTCCCCACAATTTCTCAATTCATGCGATTTGAGCATAAAGAGACAAAAGAAAAGGGAGGAAAAAAACTCAGACTATGCGTGGAATGAATGCCATCGCATACCGTGCCAAGGAGTGGTAGAGCACTGACTTTACATTACCTTCTAGCGGCATTACAGAGGCCATCGCGAAAGACGCCAACTGAAGGGCCACGGGCTAACGCCGACGCAACGTTGGAACGATGTAATATGCTTCACCGACTGCGCTTGCGTCGAATGGCTAATGACTGCTTGGTTAGGCTTTGGAAGAAGCTGAGTACCGACACGCTGCTCGACCGGTTTCCCGGGAAAGGAGGGTTGAGTTGAACAAAAAACGGGAGGAGGAGGGGGGAAAGAGTAATACAGCGCCGGAGCATGCGAGAAAGGTTTCAGGGTCAAAGGAGATGTGGGACAAAGCCGTTCTGTTTGCTAAACGGGTGCGAGACGGCCCGTCATCTGGTCAGTGTGGTGAAACTGATCGATTTAGGCACAACATGACGACCCCGACGATACCGTTTCTGAGAGCAGTGACGATCGTCATAGCATTAATAGTAAAGACTCTGAGGGTACGAAGAAAAGGAAGGCAGAGGAAAAGAAAGAGAAAAAGAGGCAGAGGCGTTTGGAGCGGATTGAATATTCCAAAGCTATGGACATGCAGTATGCACCCTCTGGGAAACCTATATTCATGAAATATCACTAACATTCTAAAGATATTTTTTGGAAATGGTTGATCGTAAGAATTATCTGCACTCCACTCCTTATTCCTTGCTGACAGCCAATAGTTAAGGTAACACCAGCAAATAAGCATACACAAACTGCATACTAAACCGCTCTAGCACCGTTATGGCTCAAACTTGAGAGCATACCACTCTTACTGGCAACAGCAAGATACAAAAGAGAATTTCTTCTACTGGTATAGTAGATATCCCTGTTTTAACCTCGAATGGCAATACTAACTGGATAGGCTCGACCATGGTGAGGGCAGGGAAGTCGATCTCGGTGTCTGCTCTCGTGAACAGCTGGAGAAGGAGTGTGTGAGATATCTATCGAGGGAGGAACGGCAGGCGTATCTAGTTAAAATCGACAGCGAAGGAAGATTATGTTGGGCCAAAACCGGGAAACGCATAGATACTAGCACCAAGTACAAGGACACACCCCATGGTATAGCACCTACCCCCGTTATAGATCTAACCCCTGCTAATGTATCTCCTGAAGGCATCGTTCCTATAGATAGTCCAGAAGCCGCCGAGGAGCCCACGAACGGCCAAGGATGTCGCCCGGGCTCAAGCGGCACTTCTAGTTCGTCCTCATCCTCGTCCTCGTCATCCTCCTCTGGCTCCGATCAGAGCGCAATTGCAGACAGATACACAGATCCCAACATGGCCGCGCATCATGGGCCTAAGAAGATTTTCCACGTTTCTGCGTCAACAGTGCTCAACCGTTTGCTCCGTACGACGACCAAGAAGAATACGTGGATTTTTGTGGCGGATACTTCGTTCAGGCTCTACGTAGGAATCAAGCAAACAGGAACGTTCCAGCATAGCAGCTTCTTGCACGGTGGAAGAATCAGTGCTGCAGGGCTGATCAAGATCCGAGATGGCCAGTTGAGAAGGTATATCCCTCCATCACTCGCTTACTTGTGTACCTACCTAACCGACACGGTAACATCGCAGTCTCTCGCCACTATCCGGTCACTACCGTCCTCCCGCTACCGTACTACTGCCCCTTCCACCTCCTTCCCCATACCTACCGATTACTAACTAACCTCCCACCCAGAACTTTCGCAAATTTATCCATACCTTGAAAGAAGAAGGTGCCGACACCTCCCGCGTGAGCATATCCAAATCATACGCGGTTCTCCTCGGTCTAGAAACCTACGCGAACCTAACTAAAGGTAAGAAAAAGGGCAAGTCCGCGGCGCAGAAGGCCGTCGGGAAAGATGGGAAGGCCGGAACCCATGCTATCGCAACCGGCGTGGATATAAGTAAGGATGCGATGAAGGGCGAGGGGGCCAAGCTCAAGGAAATGGAGGAGAAGAAGGGGAAGGAGAAGGAGAAGGAGAAGGAGGGGAAGGAGAAGGAGAAGGAGGGGAAGGAGAAGGAGAAGGAAGGGAAGGGCGTGAAAGTCGAGAAGGAGCGCGGATGGTGGAAATTTATGAAGAAATGTAAGGCACCTGTTTAATCGGTTATTTATTAGTCCTACTTTTTGTCTCCCCTTTTTTGAGAGAAGATGAGAATTCAGGAGTTGGTTGTGGAGGAGAGAGCAGATGGGCTAATATGCCAACGATAACCTTCGTGAGAGGAGAATAGTCCGACTACCTGGCAAACATTCCCGCCCAAAATCTCTAACACGGAGTGCAGCCTGATACCGTCCGGGGGTATGCAAGCGCGTCTCGGCCCTGTTTCGCCTGGTTTCATTCTGCACTTTTCGCTCCCTCTCAGATAGAATCTGATTAATAACGGCCTACTGCTGCACCACTATTACTGCTGCTGCACTAACGAGAATATGATAATCCAATTCAGGAAACCTAAAATCAATCAAAAATATGTATATCCAATTCAATTCAATTCGGTCCAATTTCTGCCGTCGCAGTGAAGGAAGATGGCAAATTCGAAAAAAGAGACGGAATATGAAACAAATATTCTCGACTCCCTCTGGCCCCTCGTCCCGTCCTAGTAAAAGGGGAATGAAAAAGAAAAGGGCCCCCCTTATGGATGCAGTACAAGGCTGTTGTGCATACTGCGCTCCGACAGTGGTATGGTAATTGCTAATTGATCCCACCTACCCATGGGACGGTAGGTATGCGCCCAGCATACCCACCCTATGGAAAATCCGTACCAATACCCCCGAGAAGCAAGAAACCCAAGGATTCCAGCAGCAGTATGATAAATAAGCGACAAAGGAAATTGATGTAGACATGTGATATGACATAGTAAACTTGCACCCCCGCGCATCCATCTCCACCTCCACCTTCATAATCCATGGAACCCATGTCCCATCTAATATTACAATCATGAACAAGTCCAAAAATGTCCAGAAAAAAAAAAGGATTAAAAAAATCACGAAAATAATAATGACGACAATAAATCACCGCTGACATATTCATTATAATATATACTCCCTCCCTTGGTGACAAGCCTAAGGCCTAGGCGTCGGCGCGATCGAAAGGTTCAGAACACTCTTCAACTGTCCGAGTGAGTAAGTATTGAAGTCCACGCCCATCTGCGAATAGCTGCTAGTACTCTTGACACCAAGTCCCAGGACCAGCGAGCTGGCGTACCCAGCGCCACTGGGGGGGGCGGTAGTTTTCGGTGTTTCAGCGGCGAGGGCTGTGGGCGTGCTCTTGAGCGCTGTTGTTGTTGCCGGCGGCGGCGGTGTGGATCTCGGTGCCGATGAGGGAGGAGGGGGGGAGGAGGAGGAGGAGGAGGAGGAGGAGGAGGAGGAGACGGATTTGGTGTCCAGGGAGAGTGCGGTGGTGGGTATTGAAGATACTGAAGATGAGGATGGGGAGGATATCACGGACGGTAGGATAGTAGTAGCGTTCGCGACTGCCAGCGGGGTGGATATGGTCTGCATTGTCGTGGACGGGAGTTGCGCATTTATTTGCGTGGATCTCTTGTAAGCCGCCGTCGGGCAGAAGCATTGGCATTTGCAAGCTTCACCTCCGGAGCCAGCGCCACCGCCGCTGCCGCTACTGCCGCCGCCCGCTACTGCGGATGGGAGAACGGTAGTTAGGGCTGATGCGGTTTTCGTCCCTGTCGCAGCGGGAGTAGTAGTAGCAATACCAGTAGTAACAGAAGAAGACACGGTACCGTTAATCTTAATCGCCGCATCCTTAAACATCTGAAAAGTCCTGTTAGCAGTGGGATTGATAGCAAAGACCATCCCCTGCCCGCAGTGATTCCCCGCGCGCTGCTTGCAGTACCACCACGTCGGCTCGGTCGTCGTAACCGTGTACGCCCAGAATGGCGGGGGCACGACGGTGTTGTTCGGGTTCGGCCTCAGGTCGCTGTCCATCCCCGTCGCCAGGCGGTTGCAGGGCGCGGCGAAGCTGGATTGGGTCACCGAGTGGTTGTTCGACATGAAGATGAAGTGCACCAGGTCGCCGACCCCCGCGGAGATTTGTGGCGGGGTGTAGACGAGGCCGGCGGTGCCGCCGACTGTTACTGTGTGTGTTGTTGCTGCCGCGGCTGTGCCGGCGGCGCCGCCGCCAATTGGGGTGGTGGCGGTTGTATTGCAGGGGACCGTGATTGTTTCTATGACGAGTTTTACTGACTGTGGTGAGGTGTGGATTGCTGCGGGTGGTGGTGGGGTGTGGATTGCCGCTGGCGGTGGTGGTGGTGAGGTGTGGATTACTGCTGGTGGTGGCGAGGTGTGGACTACTGCTGGTGGCGGTGGCGGGGAGGATGAGAGCATGGGCACGCCGGCGATTTGCTGCGTGCGGGTTTCGGTTTGGATGATATGGGAGAGAAGAGTTTGCTGGGGGTTTGTTAGCGAGTGATTCTTTATGATGGGGGGATGGGGGGGGGGGGATTACTGTAGCTACGCTGGCGACGGTTTGGGTCTGGATGGCGTGAACCGTCTGAGTTTGGATGTTGTTGACGGATTGGGTTATCACCTTATCGATTGTCTGGTGGATAAGTTGGGTTTCGACGCTCTTTACTATCTCCGTTTGGATGTTGTTGACCGTTTGAGTCTGGATGTTGTTGACTGTCTCCGTCTGGAAGATATGGCTCAAGAGTGTTTCGACCGCTTTTACTGTTTCCGTCGCCAGGCTCGAGACTACCTGGGTTGCTGTCGCGACACTGTGGATTACCTTCGTTTGTGTCTGGAATTCCTTGACCGTCGCGATGCTCTCTTTGACCTGGGTGACGACATTGTTGATGACCGAAGTTGCGATACTGTGGATCGTCTGGGTCTGGATATTGTTCACCGTCGCGGTGGCTATGCTCGATATAACCTCCGTTAAGACACTGTGCAATACCTCCGTCTGGGTCTGGAGTTCCTTTACGGTCTGAGTTTGGAAATTGTTGATTGATTGGGTTATCACCTTATCGATCGTCTGGTGAATAAGTTGGGTTTCGACGCTCTTTACTATCTCCGTTTGAATGTTGTTGACCGTTTGAGTCTGGATGTTGTTGACTGTCTCCGTCTGGAAAATATGGCTCAAGAGTGTTTCTACCGCTTTTACTGTTTCCGTCGCCAGACTCGAGAATACTTGGGTTGCTGTCGCGATACTATGGATTACCTCCGTCTGCGTTTGGACCTCCTTGACTGTCGCAATGCTCTCCTTGACTTCCGTGACAAAATTATGGATGATCGAAGTTGCGACGCTGTTAACTGTCTGTGTCGATACATCCTTGACTGTCTGGATGTTGTTGACCGTCGCGGTGGCTATGCTCGATATAACCTCTGTTGAGATGCTGTGCAATACCTCCGTCTGGGTTTGGAGCTCCTTTACGGTCTGGGTTTGGAAATTGTTGACTGTCTCCGTCTGGAAAATATGGCTTAATAGCGTTTCTACCGCCTTTACTGTTTCCGTTGCTAGACTTGAGAATACTTGGGTTGCTGTTGCGATACTGTGGATTACCTCCGTCTGTGTCTGCACTTCCTTAATAGTTGCGAAACTCTCTTTGACTTCTGTGATAACATTGTTGACCACCGAAGTTGCGATACTGTGGATCACCTGCGTCGCGGTAGCAACACTCTCAACAACCTCCGTCCGCGTCTGAACCTCCTTGACCGTCGCCGTAGCTATGCTCTCTTCAGTCTGTGTGACAAAATTGTGGATGGTCGCTGTAGCCAGACTCTCTTTAACCTCCGTGACAACGTTGTGGATAGTCGCGGTTGCGGTCTTCTCGGATATGTGTACTTGCGTTTCAACCATCGTCTGGATGAGATGGCTTACTAGGACTTCTGTTGACACTACCTGGGATACTTGGACCTCGGTCTTTGTTTGAATGTCTTTTGATATGGAGACGTCGGTCTTGGTTAGTTGGACAAAAGAAGTTTCCAGGTCTGTTAGAATCGAAGTGACAAGCTTTTCTACTGTGTGGACCACCGGCGGCAGCGTGTGGACTATTGTCGTTGGCTCGATACTGGTTACGACGGCGGTGTGCTGGGGGGTGTTAGTTCTAAACAAATAGCGAGTGATGTGTGGTGCACTTACTACTTGAACCTGTGTTGAAATATCCACCACCGTTGTAGGGACGGTTTCGTGAACCGTTTGTAGGTTTGTTACCGTTACATGGATTGGCGGTAATGATTCTGTAATCTGTGACTAGTCAGTACCGACATTAGATTGTCAAATTTCGGTTGACCCACCGTTTGAAATACAGTAACATGCTGAACTTGTGTATCTGTTACTGGTTGTACGTGCGTTACCGCTCGTGTCCTGTTCAGATTAGCATGTGCTCGGGTCGACAGCGCGGAACATACGTACTCAACAACATGTACTGTTTCTGTTGCCGACGAGATCAAAGTAAACGGCTTTGTCCTAACAAACATAAGCCTCTTAAATCCTCACCACCCCGAATCCATAGAAAACCTACTCAGTGAGGTGTAACGTCTCCACCACCTTCTCCGCCGGTGTCCCAATCGCGTGCTCTGTCACTGTTTCTACCATGTGATCTACCGATATCGAGGTCACAGTAACTTGCTCCGGAGAAGGATATTCACTTGGCGCTGTAGCCCTTACCACCCCCAAACCAAAGATTTGGAAAGCAGCCAATATTAACAAGCCCGTACCCGAGCGGGAATGTGTTGATGTCCTCATAATGAAATGAATGGGCCTCGCCAGGAGGGTTTGAACCTATTAACGAAGAATATATTAGGAGCTGCAAACAACCAGACGATGGAGAAAACAGTTTGTTTCTTTCAGAAATCACTCACTATTATATTAAATGGGAAAGAAGGTTTGGGCGAAGATCCGGTCCCCTAAAGAAAGAATGCGCTCGCGCAGCTAGGAAAATTATAAATGAGTGCAAGACGGAGGACGAACGTCAAGAATTAGTTAAAATGATAGGTATCCTGACGAACGTAGGAACCATCGACCGCAGGCACTGAGTAAAAGGAAGGGAGGGGGGGGGAGAAGAGAGGGGAAAGAAGAGGAAAAGAGGAGGACAGGAAGGTGGGATGAAAGTGGGGGGGGGGGGGGGGGAGGTGGTGGGAATAACCAAGAAAGTGGTAAAT
>Ga0307509_10008371_pt1 | contig 13212 bp, 20 predicted proteins | sample 10_EM_MG_FD_202245 | JGI IMG/M metagenome (GOLD analysis project Ga0307509, IMG submission 202245) | Populus trichocarpa ectomycorrhiza microbial communities from riparian zone in the Pacific Northwest, United States - 10_EM | ecosystem: Host-associated > Plants > Roots > Unclassified | place...
TCCAGCGATGCAGACAACGTAAGCCGGCGGTGGAAGTTGGACATGGCTGTGCTACCCTACCGGGGAGGAAGTTATAATGATAAGCATTCGAGAGTGGTTCAATGGTCTCATTCTATCGCCCCCACCCCCTCGCACCGTGCACGAATTATGCACGTTCAGTCTTCACTTCGTCTCAAAGGTATGCGGAGCCCCGTGTCCACATGCAGCCGCTGATCAACGCCCTCATGTATAGTTGGTCTCGTGACACTCTTCCTCCTCGTGGCGTTTCCGCTGGGTGTGCACACTGTCGAGCTCGATAAGTGTGGCAAAAGGCTTAGAGACGAACACGACGCCGCTTGGAACGCAACACACCCCTCGGTTCCCCCGCCACAGTTTAATCTCACGTATGAGCAATGCTTGGCTCAATGCGGAAAAGGGTTGGGGAGGATCACTTGGGACGTATTCACGCAGAGCATCACTGCGTGGTTTTTACCGTGGATCGTCCTGGCGTTCCAGATCCCCTTCGGTGCAGAATGTGAGCCCTTGACTCTCACCTTGCCTCACCGACTTTCATGACGCTAAAGAGGGGGAATGGGGAGCAGATCCATTCGAAGATATCCTCGCTTTCCTCTTCACCATCGGGTCGCCAACGCTCGCTGCTTACTCCCTCCAAATCACCCAGCTTAACTCACGCTGGCTGACTCAAGCCTTCGCCGATCTCAACTACCCCAACTCCAATGCCATACCAACCGTGATATCAGCATTCCAACATATCCCCGTCGAACTTTCTTCTAACCCCGCTCTCCTCCCGTCTCTTATTGTTCTTCCGGAGAACAACGACTACTGGAAACATCTTCTAAAATCCGCCAAGAAGATCAGGCGATGGTCCCTTCCACTCATCGTGAACTTCGCATGGGTCATTATCACCGCGTTGTTGACCATTATCGACTCGTTCTTCCGACCCGTGCCCGGCGAAATCGGATATGGGACCGTCACCAGTCTTGCATACCTCCTCCCACTCATAATCGGTTGGCTACACGTCGGATCCGAACCAGCGCCGAATCATCTGAAGGAATCGCTTGAGGAAGCGAGCGGCTTGGCTCGGGTCGCGCCCCGGGCCGATGGAAGGGACGAACCTAAACACCTTGTTGGCCAACCGCAACAGGCCGTTGAGTTTGTGAAGAGAATGAACGTTGACCCTGCTAGAAGTGATGAGTTGACGACAAATCCGATTTTCAACTATTCACGGGTATTCTCCTGGTCGCAGATGGCGGAAACCATCTTTACGTTGGCAAGGAACGCCACAGCGAAGGCCGAACGGGGGATTCCGGTCGGCGGAATCTCTACAGGGACGGAAGGCGATCCAGTGACCGACAGTTGGAGCGGGACGGTGGAGGAGGTCATTCAATACTGCAAGGAGGGAAACACCTCGTTCGAAAAGTTCCCCGAACCACAATTCCCCACCCCCTCGCCATTTCTCGGGTCCCCCGAACCACCCAACACCGCGTCCGACCTTGTCCCCTCCCTACAAATCAACATGGGAACCCAGGAACCCTCCTCCATCTGGGCGAAAGGCGTCTGGAGCAGAGTGGCTCTCGCGACGGCTCTCGCGCTTGGGTTACAGTGGGGTACCACCGGCGCATCCATAGCCATTCACTACAAGATGCACCCCATCGGCCTTGGGTGTCGTGCCATCTCGTTGTTGATGTACGGCATTTCCGGAACAGTCTCATTCTTCCTCCTCTTGGCATCGAGCGTCCTCGCACACCTCTCCCGACCACGGCCTGAATCGACCTATCGATACTCTAGATTACGAGCATATCAAAACACCGGAGCGATAGTCTGCCGAATGCTCGGGAAGTCGTTGGCGGTCCTCGCCGGACTCGGGATTTTGGTCATATCGTTCGCCCAGCCCCTCGCGGTGTTCGATAACTGTTGGTGTTCAACCACCACGCTAAATATTCCAGGACAGCTCGTAGTACTCTACACGAAGGACTTCGCGATGGAGTGGGGGATCGTCAAGGTCTGGGTAGGGTGCTTGGTTTTGGCGTTTTGTACCTCATTTTTGTTCGGGTTTTCGATATTCCTGGGCAGCCCTCGTGGTAGGTGAGGACTTTGTCTGGTATCGTGTATATCTTTAGTTTCCCTGTAACTACTATCTATCCGTGTAACGATCTATCTGTCCATGTAACGATCTATCTGTCCATGTAACGATCTATCTATCCGTGTAACGATCTATCTATCCGAGTAACGATCTATCAGTAAATCCCCTGCCAATGCTGACTCGACTATGAACCCGGAGCTGAATCAACTAAACGGGGTGCCGTCAACCAATCAAAGGCCTTTGTAGGAACCTGTGCGGAGGGTGTATGGTGTGGGAAACGCTTGTGCCAACCCTTCAGGTTCAAAGCGGATGAACGTCCGGGTGGGGGGCCCAAAGAGGCACGATTGACGCGGTTTGAATAAGATAAGGGGAAACGAGGCGGTGTGCACGAACAGAGGGACTCCGCAATGTGATTCTGTGGAAATTCTAGACAGTGGTCTCTGATTACGAAGCAATATACAGGGTCGCCAAGATGATAACTTCGCGAATCAACATCGTGACTATCTGTCGGCAGGAGGGACTCGTGATCTTGAGTCTCGACCCTTGGCGGTATCAAACTTGAGCCAACCTGTCGGATGGGTATTAGTCCGGTTGCCGACGCGCGAGAGGAATCCGTGATGTCTTACAGGGTTCGCGCGTAAGAGTAAATCCTGTTCAATCCAGCATATAACCGGCGGCGTCGTCGGCGTATCTTCCTCTCCGCGGGCGTGGAAGCATAAGGAGAGTAGAGAGTCAGCATGGAGAGAGAGAGAAAGAAAGATGTGAAAAGACGTACCGCGGACGCGTCCACCCACCCCGGGCGGAAAACGGGCGAGAGAAAGGGAGGATAAGCTAACGAATGAGACGCGACGGGCATTCTCACCTTTCTCGTGCGGCCCGCGGGCCCCTCAACTAAGGAAATGATGGGACAGGAGGGGGTCAGACACATAAGACAGCAACCGAGGAGAATGTGAAAAGACATACGGCGGACGCGCCCGCCCACCCCGGACGGAACACGAGCGGGAGGGCGTCATTTACACACCTTGCTCTCCCTCATCCCTCCTGTCCGCTCACCGCGGTGAATAGGGAGGGGCTGAACCTAAATCGAGGACGTCGTGAAGTGAGAGTCCAAGCAGAATGAACGGATAAAGGGCCTACCTCTCCCACCACCATCCCTGTGCGACGACTCGTATTGACGGCGCGGCCACGAAGGCCGCAAAGGAAGAAAAATTTACGCCACGAACTCAGAGGGAAGTTCAGACCGTCTCTTCTGCAGGAGAGACGATCTAACCCTCAACCTCGAGTCTCAAGTGGCGCGCAAAGGATCTCGTTCATCCGCCATCTTCACCCCAAAAGTCGTGCGCGTTCGGACTGCCCAACCGAGACGCGACGAGGGGAAAGAGGCAAACTCGACCTTTACCCCTCCATCTCTACACCAGGTAGGAGGGGGGGACCCGGCGTCCTGATAACCGCGAGACACGACCTGCTACCGAACCCTGCTCCCTCGTACGAGGACCGAAGTCGTCAGACTCTCAGCGGATGCGAATCCCGAACACGAATGGAAGGATAAACGCGAAATCGGAGTTCCCGCCGTGCACGCAGGAACTACCGATTCAATCCTCCCAACCTCGAAGGTCGGGGAGGACACAGACCGAGGCCGGCTACGCACACACAAAACGCGCGCGGCGTAGCCAAGCCAAACACGGCCCAATCCCTTCCAAGACCGACCCTCCAAAAACCCTCACAGGAGTGGGGCCTACAAGCGCAAAGAACTCCGCTAGACGCCAGGAAGTCGCGAACGAAGAGCCCTTTCGCCGTACAACGGCCGGGTCCCACTTTCCCATCGTGGATGGGCAATGGAAACCCAAGACACCGCCTTTGGTACTCAGGAGTCGAACAGCCCCAACGAGGTTGGTCTAGTGGTTCGGCTTGCGCGTTCGGCTTTCCTAAACCCATCCGCGGAGGCCCAGGAGCTCCTGCAAGAAAGACCAGAGGATCGGCTGCCCGAAACTCAACACCCGCCTACTCGTCCTCGAACACTCGGCATAAGCGAGGTCGGTAAAGCCCAACTCGCGACCCACATCCAGAAAAGAGACAAGAGACGAGAAGACGAAATCACCGCCTTCCACGTCAATCTCGCCCACCCACGCCGCGTACCAAAACCGAGGGGACATAAACCTACCAACACACCAGGGATAAATCTGGAGTCTTCGGCTTCCTAACACCGAAGTGAAAGGTGGTCACCCAAGGTAAGCACGGGCGCGGTCCCGAATGTGAATCCCGAGCTGACCGAGATCGTCTCGCGGGGACAGTTCGGACGCCGGGTGAGTGCTATAAATAACCTGCCAGAGGAAAGAAAATCGTCTAAACGAAACTGTCAGTCCAACACAGCAGAGGAGAGAAGAGATAAGGGAAAAGAAGCGGAGGCAGCGGAGGAGGAAGGGTCCAGCGGGAGGGGCCAGTGCGGGGGAGGATAACCAAAACAGCGTGATGTCGGACAGCGACTATCCAACCCGGCGGCCGGCGCCATACACGCGTGATGGTCCTGTGGGGTTGTAGATCAGCAAACGGCAAGATAAACGGTGGAGAAGAGCGTGAAATGAAAGTGTCCGTGGCAAAGCGTCCAAGGCACGTGAAACGGAAGAGCAGGGGAAACAGTGCCCATATGCCCAGGCACAAAGATGGGGAAGAGGGGCAACGATACGGAGGGAGAAGAGGGAAACGAGGAGCAGGAGAAGTGGTCCGTAGCAAGGAGGAAGGAGGAAGGAAGAAATAAGGTTCGCATCTATAGGTTCGGAAAGAAGAGGGAAGGGGAGAAGCCATTATGCTATACGTTGAATCAATCAGCCTGCTGCCAAAAAAAAAAAGAGGAAGAGTCGGCCAAACATACCTCCGAAACCTCCCATTCACAAGTCGAAGAGGCCCGCCTCGCAAAACATCTCAAATCCGTCTTGCTCGGTAGACTGTCCCGACCGAAACAGCAAGCAGAGCCAACGAGGATGAGTTGAATCAGGACACGGTTGGATGGGACGATAACACAAAACAATGAACGCACCACCTTTGGAGTTGATTGGACGACTTCCAGAATCGCCCTCAAAAACTCAGCTTCGGTCGGGATCCCACTCCCATCCCCGATCGTGTCCACATCAACGCTGGGGAACTGTAAACCCATGTCGACATCGGCACCCATCCCCATCTCCATCGAAGGCCCCTCCTTGGACGTCAACTCCCAGGACGAGGATGGAGATGAGGACTCTGATCCTTGTGAAGGAGATTCTCCGAACGTCACTTCGTTCCAAGTGGGGATACCGAAACCAAGAGCGTCGAAGTCGGGGTTCGTAGTTTCGCCAGCCATCAGAGAATGAAAGAGAAGGTCGATTTGGCGGGGAGAATCTTGGGAATTAGCAAGACCAGCTTCGGGGGAGGGACCAGGATCGGTCACATCTGGAACGGGCGCGGGGAAGACCGCTGTTTGAGCTGCAGGAGTAAAGAAACAATCGCAAGAGTCAGCGACCGATGCCAACCACTTGGATAAAACACAGGGCGAAACTTACCACGAGGACGTGGAGTATCCAACGGGTCAAAAAACGGATCCTGCGAAGCATCTGCAGCGCTAGCAACCTGAAGCGCAGAAGGAGGTCGAGCGAACTTATCAGGAGGAAGCAGCGCCCGTTGGGCTTCACTCGGGGTAATAGTGACATCCCCATCTTCCTCCTCCTTCTCGTCCTCCTCCAAGATTGTAGGCATACGCGGGGCGAGCGACGACACTGGCGCAGGCGTCACGGCCGGCGGGGGCGAGGGATTAACCCCGACAAACGACGTAGGCTCATCCCCACGAGCACCCTTAGCTACCGCATCCGCTCCCTCCAATCCGGAATCCAACTCCGGATCAAAGTCCATAATGAAATCGAATCCCGGACTGGGGTCGCCGGGAACGGCGTAGCGGTCATCAAAGGGGGACACCTCTTGAAGAGGATCTAGAAAGACGAAAACCCCACCTGGAGTCCCGAACGGATCGCTAGGCATCTCCAACGTCATCTGAATCTCCTCGTCCGAGAACCTCTCGGGGCTAGCAGGCTTGGCCGGTGAAACAACCGACTTGGGAGTCGACGAAGGTAGAGTCAAGCCCGAACGAGTTGATTGAAGAGGTTCAGGTTGGGTAACGTCGTTCCGGGGGGAGGTAGAGGTGGGTACAGTGACCTCCCCTGCAGCGGAGATGAGGGTGGGCGCCGCAGGAGTAGGTGGTGAGAAGAGGGGACGAGATAGGGAGGGGACAGCCGAGAGTAACGTCGACCAACCAGAAGCAGGTGGCCGTGGTAGTGGACGGGGCGGTGAGCGTTGAGCCCGTGGCTGGGGAGGAACAGGCACGGGTAGGGGCGCACGTACGGGGAGAGGCTCCGGGAGAGGCGCGGTGAAGGTGGTGTGGGGTGTGGCCATGGTCGGTGCGATGTCGAGTGGCGGCGGCGGCGGCTAAACACAAGCAACGAAACATCCAACATGAGAAGCGATCGACGAGGACACACGAAAGAGACTAACCGTAGGAGAAGAGGACGGGACTTTCTGCATAGCAGCGTCCCTACTCTCCTTCCTCCTCTTCGTCGGACCGCGTACTCTCCTCTCCCCGTAGATACACCGAAGTCCCCGTCCAGTGCATCGCTCACAGGGGCGCATACCATTACACTTCACCTTCCTCGCCTTGCAATTCTCGCACGCCTTAGTAACGCGACCGCGGGCGATGTAGTTAGGGGACATGGGAGCGTAGGTGAGTTGTTGACATTGTTGTAGTTCTAGGTGATGGCGTTGAGGTTGAGGCTGGTGTTGGGGTTGGTGTTGGTAGTGGTATGGCATCGGCATAGGGGTGGCCATAGGGGTAGGCAAGAAGGCCGGGTGGAATACTTGGTGGTGATTGTAGTGGTTGACTTGGACATGGAACGGGTCGTTGATAGGCATTGGACCAGGGACCGTATGATGGATAGATTGTGGAACAGGGTTGGAAGCGGTGGGGACGGTGGGGATTGGCGGGCCGTTGAACTACACAACCCCAAGATCAGACATCGAAAACCCACAACACGCACGGAGAGTAAGCTGAGAGAGAGACGTACCTGAGGAACATCCAGCTCATGCGACGCCTCCTGGGCCAAAGCCTGCAACATCTCCACCTGCTGATCCCTAATCATCTCCGTCCTCCTAAGTTCTTCACGTAATCTCTCAAACTCCACCATCCTCGCACGAGCGGGGACGAAAGGAATAGAGGGGTACTGAACCGGAACTTGAACCGGACCCGAAGTCGAGAGGAGCGTCGCAGAGGGGCTAATCCCCATCTCGACGCCGACTTCGGAGGTGGATGCTGAGGCAGGCGTGAACGTAGATCCAGACTTAGAGACGGAGGTGGAGGTGGAAGCGGGGATGGACGACATCGAGAACGAAGAGGGGACCCCCTGACGAGGGGCCAGTCCGGGCTGGGGAGTAAAACCGGTAGACTGGGATGGAGAGAGAATCATAGCAGATAGATAGCAGATAGAACAGCAAGGATGGGAAAGCAAGAAGCGTAGAGAGTGCACAGCGGGGATTTCGCAGAAATCAGAGCAGAGCACAGAGCGGTTGACAAGAAAGCCAGGCTGAACCCCTCACGAGGGCAGGAGGGGGTTTATATACCCAACCCCCGTGACTCTAAACCTCTTTCTCTCGGTTTCGGAATCCCATCCTTCAGAACTGTATCGGTCCAGATCAAAAAGTGGACCAAGAATAGAAACAACCTTGGCTGAGACGCGATCGGCGCCAAACGATCGAAAAATGAAGCTAGAAAAAGCCTATCAAACCTGTCCTGCATTCCCCGAGGCGATACCAGAGACTCCCGGACCCCAACCGGAGGGTTTAAATCGCATTTTATGTTGCAAGGAAAGGCACAAGATTAGCAATACGGAGCAGCAAAAGATGGGACATAGGCGGGAGTGGCGGTAACAGCGCCAGCGCATTAAACGGACATGGGGAACACGCAATATACGTACAAGAAAGCGAGACAAGAAACGAAGACGTACAGGGGAGAGTGTTCTAAAAGTGGAAGGAGAGTATCGGAATGAGAGGAAGGCCCGGGTATCGGGTGCAACGATGAAAAAAACTCCAAGATAATACACTAACCACGCAGCAGGAAACAGGAAAGACGAGAAAGAGTGGAAGGGGGTGTCGCGGCGGGTTAAAGTAACTACGTGGACTGGCGATTGATGAGCGACACTGATGATGCCAAGGAGTTGGGCTGAAAGACGTACCGGGTTGAATGTTAACTCTTTTATCTGGACGCCGGGTGATTATGAGACCCAGACTGGATACCAATCAGCACGAGGAATCTGAGGGAGAGAGATGAAGAGAAACCCACATGAGAGAGCAACGACGAAATATAATGCGAGTAGCATCAACCCCTCCATGTAGTTGGATTTTCCATCCTGGATCAACAGATTTACCAGGAGGACAGAGACGAATAACACGATCGTCTCAAAGTTGGCAAAGAAGAGGGTCAGGTCATGACCGGTAATCCAGCCAACGATGACGAGTAACGGGATAACAAAAGCGGCGATTTGCTGCGGAATGACGTATCGATGAGGAAGGAGTTTCTGGAGGAACAATTGGAAAACGTACGATTGAGCTACCGACGCAGATTCCAATGGTCAACTCCATCTTGTTCTTCATGGCCATCCAGATGGAAGTAACATGCTCAGCGGCGTTGGCAACGAGGGGCAACAAGATCAGACCGATGAAGGGTTTCGGAATGCTGTATCGCTCCGCAGTCTCCTCGATGGAAGCAACAACTGAACGCGAACGTTAGGTGATGATCAGGCAAGAGAGAAGCAAGTCTACTCACGATAATCAGCAGCAAATGAAGTGACGACGGTTACCAGCAAAAGAGCACTCCCAGCAGCAACAGGTGTCATCTCCAACTCTTCCTCTTCCTCGTCGCTTTCAGGGGCTTGGAAAAGATAAGCGTGGGTCTTGAGCTGGAAGACGAGGTAGGCGACATAGACGAGAAGAAGCACGATGGCCGTTCCACGGGAGATGATGAGAAGGCCAGATCGGCAGCGTTCTTCGATGGCACCAGCATGTCCGTACTTCATGAAGGCGTGGTAGACGTCATCCTGGACCCTTTGGGACATGAAATAGGCGGCCGGAATTACGAGCGCTTTCATGGAGCGTCAAAACCGAGTAAAGGGGTGATATCAGATAAGCCACTCACTAATGCACGCGAGCGTCATGAGAGAAGAAGCGTTCTGCGCCGCGGTCACCTGGAAATTACCCTCCGGGTACTTCAATCCACCGGCCAAAAAGGAGCATCCCAACACGAGGAGCAAGTTGGAGAGAATGGAACCGAGTAGCTGTGCAAAATTGATGTGGTTAGTGTTCTCCGGCGCCCGCTCTGATGACGTATAGGTTGCTTACCGAAGTTTGAACGATCCTCAGTTGGCCTGACCGATTAGAGTTGTGTGAGCGATGGAATTACGCGAAAAAGAGTATTTAGAGGGGGGAAGCGAAATGAAAGTGCTGTACCTTGCAAGAGAGCGGCCACACCGACAATGATCTCAACCGCGTTTCCAAAAGAAGCGTTCAAAAGACCCGAGAGAGTTTGGCCGAGTTTCAACGAAAGCTGGTCAGTCGCAACCCCTAATAGCTATAATGGCCGAAAACACCGGTCAGCCACTTAAAACGACGCGCGCACAATGCCCGGGGGGTTGGAATTCCGGTTACATTACCTTGGCAAGGGGCATAATGGCTATGAAGCTGAACGCGAACCTCAGAGCGGCGTCCCAATTGAGGTGATGAGCGAGGAAGCTCAGAGGGACGAAGACGAGCATGACGTTCAACCACGAGCCGAAGAAGAAGAACCGGTAGGACTGGATCCACCCTGGCTGGTCCTCGGGTACACTGAAGATGCTAACGATACGTTCCTTGTACGAAAGCCTGTGGACGTGGCCGTTCGCGCCATGGCCGTTCTCGAGGAGGGGAGTCCTGTCGGTTGGAGGCATTTACGGTGGTGGATGAGGAGAGGAATCAGAGAGAGGGCGGGTGTAGGGTAGAAGCGTTGGAGGAACGGGAGCAAGGACCGTATATATATCAACCCCCTTTGGATAGTCCGCTCCGGGGCTGTGTCAGTGTGTGTAAGTTCTGGTGGCCACGTGATCATTCGGGTTCTTTCCATGGCTTCTCGGCCCGTGAATTCAGCCTCATTCCCCGCCAAGGTTGGCTGCGATCCACAAGCAAAGCTGACACAAAGTTGCAGCAGGTCCAATGGCAGATGAAGCGAGAGAGATAAGAAGCGAATACTCGAGAGCGCGTAGGTGAGCGTCGATCCCTCCAACTATCCTACTACGTCCTTTCCCGATCGAGCCCCCGCCAACCTTGCAAGTCCCGCGCTTTCCATCACCCATTTGGTAAAAGCCCATCCACGCACGTTCTCTCCCAAGGCGCTCTTGGCTTTCGGAGGTTTCCACGCTTCTCCCCCCCGACCTTCCCTTACCCATCCGGCGGTGCATCCTGTACATCGACGTTCTCTTCGACCATCGGTCCCACGAGGTGCGATGTGTCAGAGTACCGGACGATCTTCCCTTTCGCCGTGGCTGGGTCGACCTCAATGACCGTGATCGAGGCATTCGTGCACTTGGTCACCCGCACCCCATTGTCAACCCGTACCGTGCCTCTCCGTAGCGCCTGCAACAATACGCCGATAAGACCGCCATGGGAGACGACCAGGACATCCCTTCGCCCTTCGGGCGGTCCTTGTCCGTCGCCCACGGAGGCGGCTTCATGTGCTTTCATCCATGACACCACCGCCTCACGCCACCAGGAGTTCGCCCGTGCGGTCATTCTAGAAACCGGTTCCATGTCCCTTGGCGCATGGCCGAGGATCACGTCTGCGTATCGCCCTTCCAACTCCCCCATGCCCTATTGGAAAGACGTCCGGGGTGAATTTTTGTTAGCATAGGACGAGGAATGTCATTTTCTGCATGGCACCTACCCGTTCTCTCAGCTCTTCTCGCTTGTGCAGGGTGATCTCCGGGTGATGGAGGAGTATCACTTCAGCGGTCTACTGGGTAAACATGCGTCAGTCAACGCACGCCGCAAATCAAGGAACGGCAGATCAACAAGGAACAAAACAAATCCCTCCTTCATCCAAATCAACAGATGTTTCTTGTTTCATACCTTCGCAGCCCTGCTAAGATCGCTGGAGAACGCGATGCCAAGCTTCGCGTCCTTCAAAGTTTCTCCGACCATTCTAGCTTGTTCCAATCCAATCGCGTTCAGGGCCGTGTCTCGCTGGCCTTGAATTATCCCGTCCCGATTATCTTGTGTCTCGCCATGACGCACAATATACACTCGTACGACCGATTCCTGGGACCCTCGTGATCGGCCGCCAGCCCTGTCGAAATCACACGACCGGAATCAGTAAAACGCGGTTTCCATGATCAACACAAGGAACAAGGTGATGGATCGAACTTGGGATTCCCTTTAGGGTCCGCCACGATTCCAAGACATCCGCGCAGCCCCTTCATTATCGCAGTAAACCTCACTGCCCTGACGTTTGGCAGTGAAATAACGGCAAGTTTGAACGCCAACTCACATTCGAGGATCTAGATAGGTCTCGGTGGAATGGTCGGATGGAATAGCACGTCTGTGACGACGATCACCCTGGTATCGTCCACGCGACCGCCTTCCAAACCTTGAGCCGCGTGAGAACCGAGACCAAGGAGACGTGCAAGGACCGTGATACCGTCAAGAGCACAGGTAACAAGGGTCGAAAAGAACAACAAGACGGAAGGAAGGATCAAGTTCGATGACAAGGCAAAAAAGCGATGACGGCCGGGCTTTGGTTCGTTCCGAAACCTTCTTTTTTCGGGAATGGCTAATCCCGGATCAGAGACCTTCCAAATCAAGTGATGGTCAACCACGCGCCGCGGGACCGCGCCAAATCCGATCGATGCCAAGGCGGATGCGCTCTCCTCCAATTCCGAACGGTCGAAACCGGAGTCCGGACCCTGGGCGCTTTCGGCGGGAACCAGCGCTATTGAAAAAGTCCGCGAAAGCCCGAACGACCACTGCTGCCAAAGGTCTAGGGCTATCGTCAGGCACCTCGGTCTCCTGATGCCGTTCCTTTGGCTGTACCCCACTATATGACCGGGTCCACTTGTCATTTCATCCCGTCATCCCCGATCCTGGTTCCAACGGCCGTGGCGCCTGCTGACAACCGTGGAATACGATCTCCAATCCATCCTCAAAGAGTGACATGGTGATGCAGGCACGTACGCACACGTCCACCACGCCACACCGTACGCCATCGCTTACCCATGGCCACGTTCCACCACGTCGTTATCGTTCGTTCCCAATGATGTCGAAAAGAGGATCGTCGGATTACCCCCACTTGGAGATCGTTCCCATATCCGGCCAGACAAAGGGTACAAGGCCCTGATGTGCGTTGCTCAGCGGATACAGTGCGTTGGTCCACGGGATCATCTTATCGCGCATGGTGTTCCAGTGACCGGTATATAATCAACTCATGTGGCCCCACGGCCTTCACCCGCACACGTTCCCACTCGACGTTTCGACGGTTCTCAAGTACCTGATCAATCTGAATGGGGATCAAACATGGGTCCTCCCGGTGTAGCTGTACATAGCATGGTCGCCACAAACCACAATTAAAATCCCCTCAATCTCAATCACGACCAGCGACAGTAACGAGATCTTGCACCGGTCGTCCCTGAAGTCTGAGATCTGAAAAGCCAGCCCTGACCCTGTACTGTACTGAGTGTACATGTATACGAACATCCGCTCGAGATTTCATTTCCCTAATCAATTGCGTTGCCGTACCCGCGACAAGCGAACAACCCCAGAAGCTATGGGCCGGTCGGCATGGTACACCCCGAAGACTCCACCCAGGCCGAATACTGATAACGATAACGATGGTGAGACGTCGGAGGGGCACAGGCCTGATCCCAAATCAATCGAGCGCCCCGTCCGCACCTCGATCACCTCCTCGACCGGTGGACACACGATCCCATCAACAAAAGCGAACGAACCCAAAAGACAACTAAAGCACGGGTACCTCACCATCCAAACCCTCCAGACCCAACGGAACTCTCGCTGGGTCTTAGAGTACCCGCTTAACCCTT
>Ga0307509_10008372_pt1 | contig 13212 bp, 11 predicted proteins | sample 10_EM_MG_FD_202245 | JGI IMG/M metagenome (GOLD analysis project Ga0307509, IMG submission 202245) | Populus trichocarpa ectomycorrhiza microbial communities from riparian zone in the Pacific Northwest, United States - 10_EM | ecosystem: Host-associated > Plants > Roots > Unclassified | place...
GCGCGGTCGTTGGTCGGATCCGGCCTCGGTTCGGCGGCGATCTGCGGTGCCGCGAGCGCGGTGGAGGGATTGGAGAGCGCCGCGGCGGGAGCCGGCGCGGCGAGGCTGCGCGAGTCGCGCGCGACGAGGAACAGCGCGGCGCTGGCGATCACGGCGCACGCGCCGAGCGCGAGCTGCCAGCGGTTCCGGATCCGCGCCGGCGGCATGACGAGCGGCGGCGCGGAGGCGAAGCGGGTGTGGCGCGGCACCGGCGCGGGGCGGGGCTCCGAGCGGCGGCGGTCGAGCTCCTCGCGGACGTGGAGCAGCGTACCGGCGACGGTCTCCAGGCTCGGGCGATCTTCCGGCTTCTTCGCGAGCATCGCGAGGAGCAGGCACTCCAGCTCCGGCGGGATGTCGGGCCACAGCTCGCTCGGCACCGGCGGCGCGTTGCGCAGGTGCATCGTCATGATCTCCGCGGCGGTCTCGGCCTCGAACGGCAGCTGCTCGAGGAACAGCTCGAACGCCATCACGCCGAGCGAGTAGGTATCGGTTGCGGGGGTGAGCTCGCCGCCGCGGGCCTGCTCGGGCGAGAGGTACTGCGGCGTGCCGACGAGCTGGCCGTCGATCGTGCAGCGGACGTCGTTCGAGATCTCCTTCGCGATCCCCCAGTCGAGCAGCTTCACGCGCTCGAAGCCGCCTTCTTCGGCGGGGACCAGGAACACGTTGTCGAGCTTGAGGTCGCGATGGATGACGCCGGCCTTGTGCGCGGCGATCAGCGCGTCGCAGCACTGGATGAGGAGCTCGACCACGCGGTCGGGCATCAACCGCGACTCGAACGCGAGGGGGCCGAGGCACACGCCGTCGAGCCGCTCCATCACGATGTACGGCCGGCCGTCCTCGAGCGAGCCGGTCTCGAAGATGTCGACGATGTTCGGGTGGCCGACCATGTTGACGACGCGCGCCTCGAGCTTGATCCGCTCGGCGGTCGCGCCGGTCGACAGGAACTCGTGCATCACCTTCAGCGCTGCCTTCTTGCCGATCTCCTCGTGGACGACGGCGTAGACCGTGCCCATGCCGCCGCGGCCGAGGCGCTCGCCGACCACCCACGGGCCCGCCTTCGCGCCGGGGGGGAGGACATCAGGTACTCCCGCCGGTTGAGGTTGGGCGACGGATGCTTCCGCCGTGGAGACCATCGTCCGCATGGCCCTTCGCAGTGCACCGCATGTGCCGACCAAAGGCATGGCCCATTACGGACTTCGGCCTTCTATACGTGCACCCTTGCCCGGTTGTGACGCCGCCGCACGGCGCAGTGATAGCCTGGTGTCCTACCTCATGATCGTCTCGCGGGAGGAGCTCGAGGGATCACTGGCGGACATCGTACGAAACGTGCGCGATCCGCGCGCGGGAATCCTCGGTCCCGAGTCGATCGCGTGGCGCGTCGGTGGCGACCTCGCGATCTTTCTGGGCGGTGGTCGCGCGGCGCTGTTGCAGCTCGCACATCCGATGGTCGCGTACGCGATCGATCACCATTCCAAGACCCGCGCGGATGTGCTCGGCAGGTTTCAGCGCACGTTCCGTCACATCTTCGCCATGGTGTTCGGCGAGCTCGACGATGCGCTGCACGCCGCGCGACGCGTTCACCAGATCCACACGCGGATCCACGGCGAGATCCCGACGACGATCGGAGCGTGGCGTGCAGGCACGCCGTATCACGCGAACGACGCCGACGCGCTGCGCTGGGTCCACGCGACGCTCGTCGACACGACGATCGCGGTGCGCTTGCGGCTCGGCGCGACCCTCTCGCGCAGCGATCTCGATCAGTACACGATCGAGATGAACCGGTTCGCAGGGCTGTTCGGGATCCCGCGCGCGCTGTTGCCCGGATCGTGGGCCGATCACGAGCGCTACATGACCGAGATGCTGGCGAGCGATCGGATCGCCGTCGCGCCGGTCGCGCGCGAGATGGCGACCTTCCTGATCGGCCGCAGCGGTGGCCCGCAACCCCCCCTCGGCCGGCTGACCGAGCTCCTCGCCGCCCAGATGTTGCCGCCGCACCTCGCGGACGCGTTCGGGCTGGTCGCGTCACCGCGCGCGGTCGCGGCCGGGCTCGCGACGTTCGCGCCGATCTACAACCGGCTGCCGGCGCGGCTCGTCGCGATCCCCGCGCAGGTCGATGCCGGGCGGCGGATCGCCGGCCGGCCACCGAGCCGGGTCGCCGCCTGGACCGAGCGCCAGCTGTTCGGCCTCACCGGTCGCGTGACGGGCAAGTAAATGCTGCGCGCGTCGCGAAAGCATCGCATCAATTTTGCCGAAAGCTGGGAGGCTCCGACGCGACGCACGCAGCTCGCCCGTATAGAGCAGGAAGCGCGCCGCGCGGTTGCCTGGCGTTCGCTCGAATAACCACCTGAAACGAGGCTCACGCTGCATGGGCGGTGCGTATCTTCGTACCTGCGGAGCGGCGTTCAGCGGTACGTCGACGGGTCGAGCCCGAACCGCTTGATCCAGCGCTGGATCTGCTTGCGATCCTTGTCGAGCGCCCGTGCGACCGCCGAGACATTTCCCTGATGCTCGCGCAGCGCGGCGACCACCTGGTCGCGGACCTTCTGGTCCATCTCCGAGAGGACGATCGGCCGCGGCGCTCCCGGCGGGCGGCCCGAGCGCACCGTGTCGGGGAGGTGTTCCGCGCGTACCGGTTCGGTGCCGGCGAGCACCTGCGCGGTCGCGAGCGCTTGCTCGAGCTCGCGGATGTTGAGCGGCCAGGGATAGCGGAGGAGCAGGCGCGCGGCGTCGATCTCGAAGCCCGGATGCTCGGCCGGGAACACGCGGGTGTGAAGCGCGCCGATCAGGACGCCGAGATCGCTGCGGCGCTCGTTGAGCGGAGGCACCGAGATCCGGAAGCCGGCGAGCCGGGCGAACAGGTCGTGGCGAAACGACTGTTCGGCGACCATGTCGTCGAGGTCGCGATGGGTCGCCGCGCCGACGCGGAGATCGATCGCGACCGGCCGGGTCCCGCCGACCGGCATGACCTCGCGCTCCTGCAGCACGCGGAGGAGGGCGGCCTGCGAGCTACCGGGGAGGTCACCGATCTCGTCGAGGAACAGCGTGCCGCCATCGGCCGAGCGCACGAGCCCCGGGTGATCGCTCTGGGCGCCGGAGAACGCGCCCTTCTTGTAGCCGAACAGCTCCGACTCGACGAGGTTCTCGGGCAAGGCGCCGCAGTTGACCGGGACGAACGTGCCGGGGCGCTGCGAGAGCGTGTGGATCGCGCGGGCGATCACTTCCTTGCCGGTGCCGCTCTCGCCCTCGATCAGCATCGGGATCTCGGACGAAGCGATCTGCTTGATCCGATCGAGCTCGTGTTGCCAGCTCGGATCGAGCGACGCCAGGCCCGGGACGCCCTCGTCGGGCGTGAGCTCGAGCAGCGGTGCGGCGTCCTCGGCGATCGGCATGCGCTCGAAGAAGATGAACAGCGTGTGGCCGAGCTCGATCAGCGAGCCATCGGTGAGGACCGCGCGCTTGGTCGTGTGACCGTCGACGATCGAGCCGTTCTTCGACTCGGTATCGACGAGCATCCACCGGCCGAACGACGGCTCGATCCGGGCGTGCTTCGACGACATCCACTTGTCGGGTACCCGGACCGTGAGCTCGCTGCCCGTCTTCTCCGCGCGCCGCTCCGAGCCGCGCCCGAGGGCGACGACCGTCAGATCGTTGAGCCTGTACCGGACCGAACCTGCCCTCGGCCTGCCGCACTCGAGCACCAGCACGAGGACGGGCTCCGGACGCGGGCCTGTTCGCCCGGCCTTGCCGTCCGCGTGGATACTGAGGGTCGTCCCGTGCGAGTCACCCACGGGCCGAATCCTAACACTGTCCGGAAGTGTCAGACCCCGCCGCTAGGGTTCGCATGTGGGCGATCTCGTCTCTCTGACCGGCAAGCTGGAAGCGCGGCGCGGCTGCCTCCGGGCCACCAGCGCGGCCGATTGGTACGAGCGCGGCCTGGCGCACGAGGCTGCCGACCAGCCGGACGCGGCGATCGCCGCCTATCGCCGCGCCCTCGACTCCCGGCCCGAGCTGGCCGACGCGTGCAACAACCTCGGCCGGCTCCTCCACGACCGCGACCAGCTCGGCGAGGCCGAGTCGCTCTACCGCCTCGCGATCTGCGCGGCCAACGAGGTCGCGCTCTACTGGTTCAACCTCGGCGTCGTCCTGGAGGACGGCAACCGCTGCGCCGAGGCGATCCGCGCCTACGAGCAGGCGCTGGCGCTCGACGCCACGCTCGCCGACGCGCACTTCAACCTCGCGCGCCAGCTCGAGCAGGTCGGCCGGCGCAGCACGAACGAGCTCGTGCTTCGCCGCGCCGTTCGCCACCTCAAGCGCTACCGCGACCTCGTCCGCACGGCGTGATCGCCGGCTAGGCGAGCGAGAGCGCGGCCGCGAGCTCGCAGGCGGTGGTGGCGACGAGCAGGGCCACCGCACCGAACGCGAGGCGCTCGAACGCCGCCGGGTGCCGGTGATCGGCGACCCGGGAGATCCGGTAGACGGCGAGCGGAGCGGCGATCGCCGCGGCGAGCGCGATCCGGCCGGGCAACCCGAGCACATAGGCGATCGGGAGCCACACGAACGCGAGCGCGGTCACCGCGATCCACAGCTTCGCCGCGGTCGGCGCGCCGAGCCGGACCACGAGCGTGCGCTTGCCCGTCGCCGCATCGCCGGCGGCGTCGGGGAACTCGATCGCGAGCAACATCGCGGCCTGGAGCAAGGCCGGCGGCACGACCGCGAGCGCGAGGATGCGCGCGCCGGCGAGATCCGGAGCCTGGATCACGAACCCGAGCAGCGGGACGAGCACGGTCACGACGATCGCCGTGTCGAGCTCGCCCAGCCCGGTCGCGCACAGGCGCAGCGGTGGCGCGCTGTACTCCCACGCGAGCACGGCCATCGTCAGGACGATCGCGACGGGCGCGGTGCCGCCGACGTGACGGACCAGCGCGAGGCCGGCGACTGCGCCGAGCCCGGCGAGCACGAGGGCAGCGATCAGGGCGACGCGCCGAGGCAGCTCGTCGTTCGCGAGCACCCGAGAGCCGCCCGAGAATTGCGTCGGGGTGGTGTTCGCGCGGTCCGCGGCGAAGTCGAAGTAGTCGTTCGCGTAGTGGGTCATGAGCTGGAACGCGGTCACCGTCGCCTGGCCCAGCGCGTACGCGGTGGCGTCGATCGCGTGTCCGGAGATCCGAGCGATCGCGGCACCGAGCGCGAACAGGAGGAAGCCACCGCCGAGGAACAGCGGCCGGCCGAGCCGGATGAACGCCGCGAGCGTTGCGAGGGTCATGAATCCACGAGAGGGAACGAGTCGTGGCGAGTCGCAGGACAGGTTGACGCGGGGTCCGGTCGTGGACGTGTACGAGCACGTGACACGTGCACGTGGACGATCGGATCAGAACCCACCGGTCGGAGCCCTAGTGGCGGCGCCAGAACCCGATCTTGAGATAGTCGGCCTGCGCGAAGCCGACGGGGTGGTCGGGCTCGGGCGGGAGGTCACGCTCGAGCGTGAAGCCGGGGCCGAGCGCTTCGCGGACAGTGCGCTTGAACAGGTCGCGATCGATGCGCGAGGTGCAGCACGCGGCGACGATGACGCCGTTCGGCAGGACGTGGCGCGCGGCCGCGCGGTAGAGCTTGCGATAGGCGGCGAGCGCGTTCGGGATCTGGGCGGCCTTGCTCGTCATCGACGGCGGGTCGACGATCACGAGGTCGTACTGCTCGCTGTCGGCGAGCGCCGGGAACCACTCGAAGACGTCGGCGACGAGGAGCTGGTGCTTCGCGGGGTCGGCGACGTGATGGGCGGACGCGAACTGGAGCGCGCGCGCGGATTGATCGACCTGGGTGATCGAGGCGGCACCGGCGCGCTCGACGGCGCTGCCGAGCATGCCCGTGTACGCGAATAGGTTGAGGACGCGAGCGCCGGCGAGCGGGGCCTCGGCGAGCGCGCGGCGCAGCGCGCGAAGATCGAGGTAGGTGCCGGTCTTGTGGCCGCCCTCGAGGTCGACCGCGAGGGCGCGGCCGTCCTCGTGGATCGCGATGGTCGCCGGGGCGCTGCCGCACAGCACGCGCTGGGGTTGCGGCGGGCCCTGGCGGCGGCGCGCGGGGCGGAGGATCACGTTCGTCGCGTGGCCGATCGCGGCGGCGGGGTCCGCGACGTGCTCGACCGGCGGCTCGGTCCGCGCGCGCGACAGGCCCGGCCGGGTGACCGCGATCGGAATCGTCGAGCCGACATCGAACTCGTCGGGCACGGTGTGCCAGCCCGAGCCGATCGCCTCGCGAATGATCTCGATCGGCTGGGTGATCGCGGCGTTGTCCTCACCCGGCGCCGCGGGAGCGGGCGCGGCGAGCTCGAGCCGGCCGCGGGCGACCGCGGCGAGCACCTGCGCGGCGTAGCGCGCGAGCGCATCGCTGCCGGCGGAGTAGCTCGACGCGACGAGCGTGTCGCCGAAGCGATCGATCACGACCGCCGCGAGCCCGTCGCTCTCGCCGTTGACGAGCCGGAGCGCGTCGGTGCGGGTCGCGAGCGCGGTGCGGCGGGCGAGCGCGGCGGCGAGCTGCGCGCGGACCCACGCCGCGTCGGGCGGGGCGATGCCGAGCCGCAGGATCCGGATCGCGATCGCGCCCTCGGCCTCGAAGATGCCGTAGCCGACGACGCGGTTCGTGCCGTCGACGAGCTTGACCCAGTCGCCATCGCCGAAGACCTGCGCCGCGGTCGACATCTGATCGCGAAACAGCCACGGATGACCGCGATCCGCGATCGCGACCGCGTCCTTGCGAAGCTGGTAGCGGCGCGCGATCATCTTATCGACCTCGCTTCGCTCGGGAGCGAGCTCATCGCTTCGCGAAGCCCCCGGGCATCTGGTGGACAACGACGAGATCCGCGCGCCCCGCGGCGATCGCGGCGTCGAGATCGGGGAGCGACGCGGTCGCATCGGCGATCACCGCGGTCGCGACGCGGAGCTCGTTGCGCAAACGATCCGCGAGCGGTGCGGCCGGCAGCCGCGCGCCCGCCATGTGGGTGTCACCGGCCGAGCTGATCCACAGCTGGTTCGCACCTGCGCGCACGAGCTGGGCCGCATGCCCCATCAGGCCCGCGCGTGCGCTCGGCCGGTCGTGGATCCACGCGGCGATCCACTTGCCGGCGGGCCACGCACCGCGCGCGGCCTGGACCATCGCGGGCAGGTGCTCGGCGGTCACGCCGTCGCCGGCGTCCGCGCCTGGATCCAGGACGATCAGATCGAAGCCCGCGAACGCGGCGCGCTGGACCGCGGCCTCGAGCGCGCCGGGCACCGCACCGCCGGTCGCGATCCGCGCCGCGACCAGCGCATCCTTGCCGTGGACGAACTCCGCGATCCGCCGCCACGCGACGGCCTGCTCGTCGGTGTTGATCCGCGGCCCGGCGAGCGGCGTCGCCGCGATCGGGATCGGCGGCGTGACCACGAGCCCGGCTCCCGCCGCGGCGGCACTGCCGAGCGCGACCAGGTCGTCGTCGCTCGCGATCTCGCCCGCGTGGGTGGGTACCGCCGCGATCGCGATCCGGTTCGTCGTGCGAGCCGCGCCGAGCGGGAACGGGAGCGCGGTCGGCGCGACCGCCGGCGGCAGGCCGGCCTGCGGATCGGTGAACCGGAGGTCCTGGGTCTTCGGCCGCGCGCGTCCGACCTTCGCGGCGAGCAGCTGCTCGACCCCGCGCGCGAGGTGCGGATCGCGCTTCGCGACCGACGCGTGCGAGACCCGCAGGCTGCGCGTCATCAACGAGTACGTGAACTGGATCGGCGCCATGTGCGCGTAGCGCTCGGTCCCCTCGAACCACTCGAGGCTGGCCTGCGCCGCGGCCTGCAGCGCCTCGACCTCGGGCCGCCGCCGCGCCTCGTACGCCGCGAGCGCACTCGGGACGTCGTGCGCCGCGAGCAGCTCGTCGCGCAGCACGATCACGTCCTCCATCGCGAGCTTGGTGCCCGAACCGATCGAGAAGTGGGCGGTGTGCGCGGCGTCGCCGACGAGCACGACGTTCCCGGCGCTCCAGGTCTTGCACCGCACCGTCGGGAAGTTCCGCCAGATCGAGCGGTTCTTGATCAACCGATGATCTCCCAGATGCTCCTTGAAGATCTCGCCGACGATCGCGAGCGTGCGATCCTCGTCGGCGTCGGCGAGCCCGGCTGCGCGCCAGGTCGGCTCGCGGCACTCGACGATGAACGTCGAGCCCTGCTCGTGGAAGCGATACGCGTGGACGCGGAACAGCCCGTGCGGCGTGTCCTGGAACAGGAACGTGAACGCGCGATACGGCACCGTGCAGCCGAGCCACACGAACTTGTTCGGCCGGACGTCGACGCTCGGGCCGAAGCGCTCGTCGCGCACCGTGCTCGCGACGCCGTCGCTCGCGACGATCACGTCGGCCCGGAGCTCGTCGAGCACGACCTCGTGCTCGAACTCGACGCGAACGCCGAGCTCCTTCGCGCGCGCCTGGAGGATCTGGAGCAGCGCCTTGCGCTCGAGCCCGCAGAAGCCGTGCCCGGTCGAGCGCAGGACCTCGCCCTTGACGTGGACCTCGATGTCGTCCCACCGCGCGAACCGCGAGGTGATCTGCGCGTGGGTCTCGGGATCGGCCGCCGCGAGATGGCCGAGGGTCGCGTCGCTGAAGACCACGCCGAACCCGAATGTTTCGGCCGGGCGATTGCGCTCGTAGACCACGACATCGTGCTCGGGAGCGACTCGCTTCACGAGGATGCCGAGATACAGCCCGGCCGGGCCGCCGCCGATGCAGGCGATCTTCACGCGGGCACGCTACCAGATCGGGGGTGCGCGGGGGGTGGTGCGCGATTGAGACAGCCGAGCGCACACGTCACGTTCGCCCCTGCGAGCTCGCTGGTTTGGCCGGGCACGCCGGTTGCTTTGTCCGTGAGACATGCGAAACGGAAGCCTCGAGAAGCAACTCGATCATCTGCGCGATGACTTCGGCAACCTCCTCAACGTCGCCGGCAAGCTGATCGCGAACCGAGCGACCGACGCCCGCGATGTGGTCGTCGATCGCAGCAGCGACGCGATGAGCGCGTTCGTGAAGATCATCAAGAATCGGCCGATCGCGGCGATCGGTATTGCGTTCGGGCTCGGCTACGTCGCGATGCGTCTGGTTCGCCGCTAGGCAAACCGGGATGAAGCATCACCGCGTGCGCCCGCGTCGCCTTCGGCATCGGCTGTAGGCAAGACGGCACGGGTGCGTCGAGCTCGAGGCAGACCTCGAACGTGCCGCCGGCGCGACGATCCCACGCAGGATCCCGCGCCGGCGGCGTGAGCCATTTTCGGGGACGCGCACGACGGGCCGGAGAGCGGCCTCACGCAGGCATGACGGTTGCTCTACCGAGCGTCACCATGACGGCACTCATCCTCGCCTCTGCACTCGCGATGTTCGCGGTCGCGTTCCTCGTGACCCGCGCGATCGAGCGCGTGCTCATCGCACGCCTCGAGCTGTGGACCACGACCTGCGACGACGAGCCGGACGTGATCGCCGTCGACGACCGGGACATCATCTTCGCGATGCCGGCGACGCGACCGCTGCGCGCGCTCGCCGCGTAGTCCGGGCGTAGTCCGGGCGTAGTCCGGGCGTAGTCCGGGCGTAGTCCGGGCGTAGTCCGGGGGTAGTCCGGGCCTAGTTCGTCGACGGGCAGATCGTCAGCGTGAAGTGACCGCTGACCTGGTTCTGGTCGTCGAACGTCCCGACGAGCCCACCGGTGACGGTGGTCGCGGTGACCGAGTCGACGACGACGCGACCGTCGACCGCGATCTTGTTGTCGCTGCCGTTCACGAACGTCATGTTGCGCTGCAGGCTCATCGGATAGTCGCCCGGGGCCTTCGGCACCGCGACGATCAACGACGGGCCGGACGGCTCCGACTGGTTGCACGTGTACGCGCCGGCGTAGAACGACGCGAAGTAGTTGTCGTCGCCTTCCGACAGGAACGCATCGGTGCCACCGGCGACGAACGTCCACGGTTGGCCCGAGACCATGCCCGCGAGCTGGCCGTCGTCGATCGTGGTGCTGCCGCTGTCGGAGGTGCCGCAGGCGGCGAAGAGGAGGGAGGCGAGGCAAATGAGCTTGGTCATGCCCCGAGAACGCACCTCGCCCACAAGATGCGCACTTTTTCTCTTCGGTCCGCGGTCCGCGGACCTCCTCTCATCTCTTGTGGAGGACCACGCGCGACGTCGCGATGCCCGCGGGCAGCTTCGCCGACCCGATCAGCGCGGGGAGCACGGCGTCGAGCTGGAACGGCTTGGTCGAGAACACCGCGTAGAACGTCTCGTCGCCGGGCGTGGCGTCGAGCTGGATCGCGCCCGGGAGCAGGCGCTCGCGGCCGATCTGTGCCGGCTCCTTCGCGCCGTACGGGTAATAGACCGTCGTCGCGTGCGCGCCGTCGACGCCGATCACCGCGATGTAACCGGGCTTGCCGCCCTGGGCCTCGAACCGGATCTTCGTCCCCGGCGTGACCGTGTCGCCGTTCGCGAGCGGCTGCGCTTCGCCGTGGATCACGAGCGAGACGTCGTCGCCCTTGGTCTGGAAGTCGTCGCCGTCGTTCGGCTTCGGCGCGGGCTTCTTGCTCTGCAGGAAGAACACGAGCGCCGCCGCGGCCGCCGCGAGCGTGCCGATCGGGACCAGCCAGCGCAGCCAGAACGGCTTCCTCGGCTCGGGCTTGTAGCGTTCGGCGCGCTGCTCGATCCGGCGGACCTCGGCGTCGACGTCCACGTTCGAGAGGTACGCGGCGTGATCGCGGGCGAGCTGGGTCAGCCGCTCCTTGTCGGCGTCGGTCGCCTCGGCCGACAGCGCGTCGGCCCGCGCCGCTGACAGATCGCCGACGAGCGAGCGCTCGAGCTCGAGATCGGTGAACTTGCGGTCAGCCATCATTGGCCGCCTTCGCTGTGAACCCGGTGCGTGCCGCGCGCTTCTTCAAGTGGTCCTCGAACTTCGCGAGCATCTTACCGACGGTGCGGCGCGACAGGTCGAGCGACTCCGCGATCCCGTCCTGGGTGTAGCCGTCGAGGTGATGGAGCACGGCCACGGTCACCTCCTCCTCGGACAGGCCGCGGGTGAGGAACACGAGGTCGTGCAACGCGTCGACGCGGCGCGCCGTCGCACTTGGATCACCGCCCAGATCGCCCGCCGGGAGGTCGGCATCGAGCTCGTCCTCCGACTGGGTCTTCTTGCGGCGCAGGCGATCGATCGAAGCATTGGTGGCGATCCGATAGAGCACGGCGAAGGGCGTGGCGTCGGCGAAGCGACTGCCGGCGGCGAGGTAGCGCGCGAACGTTTCCTGGACGAGGTCTCTGGCGTCGTCGGGGTTGCCGACGATCCCGAGGCACCGGCGGTGTAACGCGGGCGCGTGTTTGCGATAGAGCTCCGCGACGGAGCCTGCTCCATGCATGACTAGACGCCCGGTCCCCGCAAACAGGGAATATTTTCTACCAGAGCCATCCGAAGTGAAAGACCGGCCAGGCCTGTTGGTGCGTTGCGCCGTCGTCCCCCTTGAACACCATCATGCAGAGCCCGAGCTCGGTGGTGAACCCCGCGCCGCTTACATACTGGGCACCGCCCTCGACGCGGAACTGCTGGCCCCAGATCTCGTTGTCGCTGTACGACTGGCCGTTCGTGTTGTCGGTGACCGCGTTCGTGCTCATCCCGGCCTGGGTGATCCCGAGCTTCGCGAGCGACATGTGGCCGGCGACCCCGAGGTAGGGGCTCCACCGACTCTGGAGCGGCGCGATCATGACGCCGAGGTCGAACCCCGGGGTCTCGATGTCGAACCCGACCCGCGGGAACACGATCCGCTTCACGACCAGCCCGAGGTTGACGCTGAAGATGCCGCTGCCGCTGAACAGATCGAAGCCGACGGCGAACGTCTTGTCGAGCCGCGGGTTGTGCGAGATGTCGATCTGATACTGCTTCGCGTTGCGATCGATCTGGACCGCGCGGCCCTGCATCTCGCCGAGGCGGCGATACCAGATCGCGAACAGGGGATCGTCCGAGAGCGACGGGTCCGCCTTGATCGCATCGCCGAGCGCGCGCATCTCGTTGCGCTCGTCGCCGACCCGCTCGTACGCCTCGGCCATCCGGACGAGAGAGCGCGCGCGACCGCGCCACGCCTCGAGGTCGCCGGGCCGGGCGTTGAGCAGGCGGTCGAAGATCGCGAGTGCGGCCGAGGCCTGGCCGTCGGCGAGCAGGCCGAACGCCTGGGTCCGCGACCACTCGTTGCGCTCCTCGGGCGACAGGTCGTTCGGATCGCCCTTCAAGACGCCCGTGGCGAGCGGCGCCGACTCGTAGTTCAGCTTGCCGACGTTCGCGCGGTCGCCGGCGGCGAGCGTCATCGAACCGACCTCGAGGTGGTCCGACAGCACGCGCTTGACCCGGTAGTTGCCGGGCGCGAGCGCCACGATGGTGTCGCGGTCGCGCTGCGCGTGAGCCTCGGCGATCAACCGCCACTCGCGCTGGTCGAGCACGACGTACTTCTCGTCGTTGCCCTTCGGCACGGTCATCTGCGCGAAGTGCGGCGCTGCGAGCTTGGTCAGGACGAGCTCGCCCTGGCCCGACAGCTCGTAGCGGAACGCCGGGCGCTGCGGTGCGCCGCTGATCGCGGTGTCGGCGCGGGTCCGGCCGTACGCGTAGTGGTAGGCCTCCGAGACCGTGACCTGGTGATCGCCATCCTCGTCGGCGGCGCCGCGCAGGCCCGACACGAGGTGGTGGGTGAACACCGAGCCGGCGAGCGCGCGCGACTCCTGGGACAGCTCGTCGGCGCCGCTCGACGTCAGCATCACGAGGCCCGACAGCTTCGGCGACACGACGTCGACCACGAACTCGTCGACCGGCGCGCCTCCTTTGCGGGTGACCGCGCCCGACTTGCACGCGTCGACCACCGCGAGCTTGATCGTCGCCGGGAGCGAGCGCAGCGTGTCCTGGAGCTCGCGGTGCGAGAGCGGCTCGCCCTTGAGGTGCAGATTCGTGTCGTCGGCGTGGCCGGAGTAGTAGACGAACACGAGCGTCTCTTCTCCTGCAGAGTCGTGCGCGACCTGGGCGAGCCGGCGCAGCGACGCGCGGACCTCGGCGCTGCTCGGATCGCGGAGCAGCTCGACGCGATCGGGGGAGAACCCGCCGAGCGAGACCAGCACGTCGCGCATGCGCTCGGCGTCGTTCTCCGCGTAGCGCAGCGGGCGATCCTGCGACC
>Ga0307509_10008373_pt1 | contig 13211 bp, 11 predicted proteins | sample 10_EM_MG_FD_202245 | JGI IMG/M metagenome (GOLD analysis project Ga0307509, IMG submission 202245) | Populus trichocarpa ectomycorrhiza microbial communities from riparian zone in the Pacific Northwest, United States - 10_EM | ecosystem: Host-associated > Plants > Roots > Unclassified | place...
AGAAATTAACTCAATCAAGTCCTTACTTGATTTTTCTAGTTTTAGAAATATAATCCTTATATTAATTATATTCTAGTCTTTAATTTCTAAAACATATTTTAATCAAGTCATACTTGATTAAATTATCCCAATTTAATTTCTGACTAATGATTCTTAATGTGTGTGACTCATTAGGTTCCTAATATGTTGACCCAAATATAAATTATAATTATAATTAAATAGAATTAAATAATTTAATTTAATATCAATTCAACAATTGATGAATTTATAGTTGATGATTAGGTGCATCGTCTAGTAATGTGTCATGATCCCCCAAATATTAGAAAAGTCATTAGTGGTTTGACTTAACATTTTAGTGATCAATTTCTCAGTGTAATTAATATCCTTTAATCAATAATGTTCCGATTTAATATTGAAGCATGAAGTATGTCTGCCAAGTTAAATCATGTTTGTTCTTGACATAATAATAGTCATTGATTGTTTGAATAAGATTTGAAACTCTTTTCAAATCTCATTCCACCTTGACCAATGATTTCTCAATCAATACTATTTGAGAACATGTGAGATATTTTTCCTAATTCACTTAAAGTGATGAATCCTCTCTTGATCACTCAAGTACCTTCATATAGTTCATCCTATACTCAATATCTGCCCCTTCGTTACCTCGATTAAGATAACATGTAATAGGATCAAAGCATAACATTCTCTATATAAGATAACTTAGTGATCTAAAGTATAAAGATCACTTACACAACCATCACGTGAGCCTTTCCATAAACATAAGTAATCTCTTCATATAGAATTCTCATGCAGGCCAGCTTAGTAAACATGTCTTATGAAAAGCACCTACATATTAGTTCTAGTATCCCTTATACCTCGACTTATAAGAACAATTGCTTCCTTTCATAAATGAAAAAAAACATAATATGTACTGGTTGTTCAGTATTTAAGAGAGCATAATTATAACAACTTTGATGCAATAGGAATCCTATAATTATAACAACTTTATAATTTTCTTTGTAAATCATTTTTGTCCTATACACTTTATCTTTACTCTAGATTCATAACCAATCAATTTACTACAAGGCATATTAAACTACAGTCTCCCACTAGCACAAAACCCAAGCTCATGTATCTAATACCATATAACTCTATGTAGAATTAATGTTTTTGCATGGATAATGACTTAGTAAGAGGATCTTCTAGATACTCTTTGGTGGGTACTTGTCTATCTTTACATCTTTCATTTCATTGATTTATCAAATCAAATGGAATTTCTCAAGTACTTGTTTGGATCATTTATGAAACCTTGGTTCATTTGCTTATGCAATAACTCCATTGTTATCAAAGTACAAGGCAACTAGATCAACAATGTAAACACTAAAAAAAAAGAAGAAGTAAAGCCAAAATGACTCCACCATCGCTGCCAATTTCTGAATCGGCAGCGATACAATTGGCTGCCAATTTCTGAATCGGCAGCGACGCAGTTTTGCTGCCGATTTCTGAATCGGCAACGACACAGTTTTTGTTTGCTGATTACTGAATTGGCAACGATGCAGTTTTTGGTTGCTGATTTCTGAATCAATAGCGGCGTAGTTTTATTGCCGATTTCTGAATCGACATCGGCACAGTTATTGGCTGCTGATTTATTCTGAATCGGCAGCGCCATGTTTGTGGCTGCTGATTTCTGAATCGACAGCAACATTGTAAAACCTAATAAAAAATTAGTGTTGGTTCGACCTATCCTAGGGGAGAATGGGAATAGAAACCAGCCCAAGGATAACCGAAAAGGGGGATAAGGACAGCCTTGATCCAACATCCAAACACCCCTTTTGCATTTAAAAGGGGTATAAATGCAGTAGGGAGAGAGGCATTTTTTCCATAACGGGCTTCATGCTCTTGCCTTCTTCCTCTCACCAAAAATCTGCATGCACCACCTTTGAATGCTGAAGAAGAAGGGTGACCAAGGGAAAGACAGAAGTGGCCAAAGCCATGAAAGGAGAAGGAGTCTAGACCCCTTCCCCATAACCGACCAACAATTGTGACTACAACAACAACCACCCTCTCTAAGAAGAAGACCCACCTACACCAGCTGCATGTCCCATGCCTTGAGTGTTTGAAGAAGAAGAGAGCTAGGGAGTTACGTTGATGACTGAAACCATGAGAAGAAAGGGAGTGTGACAGACCCGTTATACAACAGAGATGGAAGAGAAGGAAAAACTAAAATTGAGGAAAGAACCATGTCACCAAAACCTGCTCTAAAGCTATCAAAAGCGTGAGGTAAGAGGAGTATTCTTCCTTGGATGGTTGTTACCTCACGATTTCAGAACAAGGAGGGCATGAAAACCCCAAAGTAGAAGATTTGGTGTTCATGCATTCATAGTTCAGAAATAATTAAATGGAAGATCTAAGTGGAATGATGCATATAAGAACTCATATGCAGACTCTTACCAAAGAAATCTAAGTGAGTATGAGTGATTTTGAGGGTGTAAACCTAAGAAGAGGACCAGTCAAGTTGGAGGCAGAAATTGTATTGATGTTAATGTCTGCACTTCCAATGAATGATTGATGAACTTAAATGAAATGTGGAATGAGATGAAGAAATGCAGAAATTATGATCTTGTTGAACTCTTAAAGACATACTTGAACTAAAACAGAATGCATGATGGCGTTATTATCTTGATTCTTGCATGTATGATAGAAGAACTTGTGTTAGAAAGGGTTATGTACAAAATTGTGTAGTCATTGGGACATTAGACCCTACTGAAACCAAAACTGGAACTATGTTGGTATTAATTACATAAATTATTGCTTGTGTTTGATGAAATTGTATAATAATATGTTAAGATGATGTTATGTGCAGAGTTATGTTATCTACAGTGAATTAGTTTGCTACCGAATTGTGTGGTCCGCAGTGAATTAGTTTCGCTACCAATTTGTGTTATCTGCAGCGAAGGAATTTTCGCTGCCGAATTGTGTTACCTACAACGAATTAGTTTCGTTGCTAAGGGTGTTGTCTGCAACGAGTTAGTTTCACTGCTAATTTAGAGTGTTTGCAACGAATTAGTTTCCTTGCCGATTTGTGTTACCTGCAGCAAACCAGATTCGCTGTTGAATTGTGTTGTATGCAGCGAATTAGTTTCGCTGCCGATTTGTGTTATCTGTAGTGAAGGAATTTTGCTGTTGAATTGTGTAGTCTGCAGCGAATTAGGTTTCGCTACTGAATGGCGTTGCCTACAGCGAAGGAATTTTCACTGCCGAATTGTGTTGTCTATAACGAATGAGGTTTCGCTGCTGAATGGTATTATCTATAGTGAATCAGTTTTCGTTGCTAAATCGTGTTGTCTGCAGCGAATCAGTGTTCGCTTTCAAAATTGCGTTGTAGGCAGCGAATCAGCATTCGTTGCCGAAATTGCATTTTCTGCAGCGAATCTGTGTTCGCTGCCGAAATTGTGTGTCTACAATGATTCAACATTCATTGCTTAAAATTGTGTTGTCTGTAGTGAATTAGTGTTCGTTGTCAAAAGTGCGTGTTCTGCTGCGAATATGTGATTCGTTACCGAAATTGAGGTGTCTGCAGCGAATTAGCATTCGCTGCCGAAAATATGTGTTCTGCAGCGAATTTGTGATTCCCTATCAAAATTGAGCTGTTTGCAGTGAATTTTGTTCTGCAGCAAATTTGTGATTCGCTGTCAAAATTGAGTTGTCAGCAGCGAACTAGCATTCGCTTTCGAAAGTGTGTTGGGTGCAATGAATTAGCATTTGCTGCCGAAAGTGTGTTGGCTGCAGCGAATTAGCATTCGTTGCTGAAATTGTGTTGTCTGTGGTGAATGAGCATTCACTGCCGAAATGGTGTTGTCTACAACGAATCAGAGCCCGCAGCTGAAAGTGTGTTGTCTTCCATGAATTTGTGATTCGCTGCCGAAACTGAGTTGTCTATAGTGAATCAACATTTGCTGCCAAAAGTGTTGTTCTGTAGTGAATTTGTGATTCTCTTTTGAAATCTAGTTGTCTGCAACAAATTAGCATTCACTGTCGAGAGTGTTGGTTGCAACGAATTAGCAGTCGCTGTCGAAGTTGAGTTGTTCTGCAGCGAATCAATATTCATTGCCAAAAATGTATTAACTGAAATGAAATTGTGATTCGTTGCTGAAATTGAGTTGCCTGCAATGAATTAGCATTCGCTGCTAAAAGTGTGGTGGCTGCAGCAAATTAGCATTTGCTGCCAAAATTGAAGGACCTGCAGCGAATCAGTTTCGCTGTCGAATTGTGCGGCCAAATACGGACCAGTTTTCGCTACCGATTTTCTACAATATACTCCCTGGTCATAAATGACTTAAATGCTTGGAACAATTTCATTGTATGATGGCGTAAAATGTGGAACACTTGAATGTGAACATATGGATTCTTGAAATAAGTATGGTGATGAATGTGATTTAAGGATGCAAATATACTGATTTGTGACATTGATGTCTTAGGTGGTGTGACTGGGATCAGACCATTGTCAGGACAAGGAAAAACCGCAGGTGGGACAGGTAGGTGGTTCCTACCTTTTTCTTGTATGGTGTTTATGTTTTGAAATGATTTACTTTTGATGATATATTATTAAATCCTTATTGAATGATGAAATGACGATGAAGTGTTTGATTGAATTTTGGATGATTGTTGAAATGACTATGAAATGTCAATCGAGTTCTTAATGAATGTTGAAACAATGACAAAAATGTTAATGTTCTGAAATGACCTGTTTGAGGTGGATATATTATCGTGTTGCGATGAATACTAAACCAACTATGAGATGTTAATTGGCCTATTATGAATTTGGTCTGCTGATGAATGGTTGTATGAGTATTACGAAGGACCTACTGTTGTATTTATTGAGTGTAAAGGTGACAAATAGTTGTATGAGTATTACGAAGGACTTACTGTTGTATTTAATTGAATGTAAAGGTGACGAATAGTTGAATGAGTATTACGAAGAATCTACTGTTGTATTTTATGGAATGTAATTGTGACAAATTTTTGTATGAGTATTATGAGCGCTCTACTGATGTATTTTATTGAATGTAATTGTGATGAATTTTTGTATGAGTACTACGAGGGATCTATTGTTGTATTGTATTGAACATTAACCGTCATGAATGGTTGGATGAAAAATATGAAGGGTTTATAGTTGTATTATACAATGCTAAACTGTTATGGAATGTTTGTTGGTGTATTACAAAGGACATAATATACGGTTATAGTGATTACATAAACAGCCTCTAGAACATTTGATGGGTTAATGATTAGCTTTGGCTAATGACATTCTAAGTGGATGACTGTGACTGACAAATAATTAGCTTCAGTTAATGGCATCCTAAATGGATGACCAGGATTGACAAATGATTAGCTTCGGCTAATGGTGTAAATCCCGGGAAAAATCAAGGCTTGATTAAATTAAAGAAAATAAACTAAACTAAAAAGATGTGGGGGCAAAAAGAATACACTTAAAGAAAATGAGGCCTAAATGCAAATAAGAATAATTATAGAGCATAAATACTCTTCTCACAAAAAATCTACAGCTATCGTAAAGAAAGAAAAGAGGGAGTTTTTGTATCCATTTTTACAAATCAAGAGAGAAACACCAAAATTTCAAGAACCCATCTAAGATTAAGGGTTATAGATAGAATAAACACTGGTGGGCAAGGGATTAACAAGAAAATTTTAACAAAAAGAGAAGAGGGGAGGGTCGGCTGTCATTAGAAAGAAAATGAGGGAGTTGAAGATCGAAACCTTGATTCGTACCAGGTAAGGTGTTCTAAACATGGTCTTATGAGTCATTTCAAAGTCGATTATGAATTGATGTTTGGATGTTGAATTATAGATTAGAGTTTTTAGACTTGAATTGAGGAAAAAGTATTAGTTGCTAAATTAAATAACTTCATGTGTTGTGTGTAAATGGAAAGGTTGACGAATCTGGACAGTTTCATCTTTGACTTTCAGAGGGATTTTGGGTAGGAGGATGGAGGAATTAGGATCAGGTTTCTTTATAGAAATTGTAGTTTTGGATGTTGACTAACTAAGGAAATTGGTCTTGCTCAATTTGGAGTTATAGAACTCCAGTTATGGGTCACCAACCGAGACTGGGTCATGACAGACCTTGTAGGGTAGTAGGTCTAGTTCGTTGATGAGAAATTTTGACTGTCTTGGAGGCAAAACTGGGTTCTACTTCCTTCAGAGAACTTGTAGCCTCATGTCTTAGATTTCCAACGAGACCAATCTCGCTTGAAACGAAGTTTTGTAACTCTAGATATAGTTAAAAATCTGAGGAGAGGTCGGACAGTAACGATTCAAAAACAAGACAGTAACAGTCCAAATGTTTGTTGATGAGCAATTTTGATTGTCTTAGAGGCAGAACTGGGTTCTCTTTCCTTCAAAGAACCTGTAGCCTCATGTCTTAGCTTTCCAACGAGACCAATCTCGCTTAAACGGAGTTCTATAACTTTAGATATAGTTAAAAATTCAAGGAGAGGTCGGACAATAACAGTTCAATGTCTAGACAGTAACACTTCGAGATTTAAACAGAAACAGTTCAAATATAAAGAAAGGAATGATAACTATGGTTGGACAAAGAATGACAATATTAATGGGGATAATAAGAAAAACATAAAATATTAAGAAATGACTGAATAAAAGACTTGTTGGTTATTGATATGTTATTATAAAACATATCTTAAGTGAGGAAAATTTATGAGATAAACCTGTGATTTGTAGGAGGGACCACAGGCGTGGTGTAACAGCAGCAGCAGGGGAGCACAAGTAGAGCTTCTATTGCAAGTAGGTGAATTGCACCTATACTTTCTAGTTAAATTCCATGATTTATTATATTACCGATATGAAATGTGAATTACTGAATATATGTGTATTCAAGGTGAAACGTTGTTGTGTGAATTGCCAAGTGATGAAATTATCGCTGATAAAGGAAATATGAGAAGTGTGATTTGGGGCGTGAACTAGCATACATTTAGTGTATGTTAGTATCCCATATAAGGGGATCAAGCATGTATTGGCTAGCATACATTTAGTGTATGTTAGGATCCCGGCTAAGGGGATCACCATGTATTGGCTAGCATACATTTAGTGTATGTTAGGATCCCGGCTAAGAGGATCACCATGTATTGGGTAGCATACATTTAGTGTATGTTAGGATCATGGGTAAGGGGATCATCTTGCATCGACTCCTACGGGGTGATGATGATGATACCAGTGAAATTGGTATCGGTAATGCGTCAAGCAGAAATAATCATGATTGATCATATAAAATCTAAAATGGAGGTTGATTAGTACTTAAAATTGAATTTTTATCAAGGTTTTATATCATCATTTTGCACTTGAAGTATAAATAACTCCTTAACTAGAGCATGTTTTATAATAACATGTCTAATAATATAAGATACATTTAATTTATCGTAAATGTTCATCTTAAATATAGGCCTATCATACAAATCAAAGGATTGATTGATGAGTTTAACTACTGAAATTGAAAAGACAAAGAGATGGCTAAGTTTAGAAAAGAGATGTTAGTTCAGTCCAAACTAGAATACCATTCGATTATTGGATCATAACTGGAGCTGTAGAACTTAGATTTAGGTCTGGTTTATATGTATGGAAAGCTAAGACATAGGCCTAAAACTTATATGAAGAGTCTCAGATTTAAAAGTCGCTTCATAATGAGAATAATGAGAATAATCGAGTTAGAACACTAAGAGACCACATGAATCCTACAAGAACAAGTGCACCCTCATGTATAGTTTTCCCTCCTAATGCATCTCACTTTAATTTTAAGCCAGACATTATTCAACTTTTACCTTCTTTTCATCGCTTAGAACTAGAAAATCCATACTTGCATTTGAGAGAACTTGAAGAAGTTTGTAACACTTATAATGACTTAAATTGTAGCATGAACACCATTAGATTAAAGCTTTTTCCTTTTTTATTAAAAGATAAAGCTAAAACATGGCTACAAAATCTTAGGTTAGGATCCATTTGTGCTTGGGATGAAATGCAACAATAATTTTTAAAGAAGTTTTTTCCGTCTCACAGAACAAACTCTTTCAAAAGACAAATCACCACATTCACTCAAAAACCAGGAGAAACATTTTACCAATGTTGTAATTTATATAGTTCACCTCCTTGTGGTTTGACCTCGGTCTTGCCGGATTATTTATTACTTCGACACTCCTGCACTTCGGATAAGACATCAACTCTTTTATCGTGTCAAGTTTGGCATCGTTGCTAGGGATGTAAATTTCTGTACAAATTATAAATTTTGCTGTATTTTTTTTCTTTCACTTTTCTTTTATCTAACTTTTGTTTCTTTTCTTTTGTTTCCTTTTCTTTTTCTTTTCTTCCTTTTATTCTCTTTTTACACGTGCATGAGATTTTGGTCACGTACATTAAGTGGTAGACTTTGTAGGGTATCCTCATCTTCTTTAGAAAACATGGTTGAAGAGGATAATCAGTCGCTTCATAATGAGAATAATGAGAATAAATTTAATGAGAGTTTTGTTTATTTGGATAGATTAATAGAAGTTGAATGATGAATGCCTTGCTTTGTGGAACTTGCAAATTGTTTTTCTATTTTAACGCTTTGATTACTAGGGATTAGTAATAAGCTGGTTGGGAGGGGTGATTAGTACTTAAAAGTGCATTTTTATCAAGGTTTTATATCATCATTTTGCACTTAAAGTATCAATAACTCTTTAACTAGAGCATGTTTTATAATAACATGTCTCATAATATAAGATACATTTAATTTATTGTAAATGTTCATCTTAAATGTAGGCCTATCACATAAATCAAAGGATTGATTGATGAATTTAACTGCTGAAATTGAGAAGACAAAGAGATGGCTAAGCTTAGAAAAGAGATGCTGGTTTAGTCCAAACTGGAACACCATTCGGTTATTGGATCATAACTGGAGCTGTAGAACTTAGATTTGGTTTGGTTTATACGTATGGAAAGCTAAGACATAGGCCTAAAACTTATATGAAGAGTCCCAGATTTAAAAGTGCCATTTTCGAGTTCAAATGGTAACAACAACGGAGACATCAAAATCTGTCCTGCAGCCCAGACACTATTCAGTGTTCAGCCCATATCTCGAGTTCTAGAAGTCCAAATACGCCGATTATTGTTTTGTTGGAAAGCTGAGACAATTTCCCAGAACATTCATGAAGACTATCTGTTCAAATTCTAATGTTAGTAATGATGTTTTGTTCTGACAAGAAGATAAGGATTGTCACCAAGTCAAGATGTGGCCACCCACTCAACAATTAGTCATCAAATCAATAGTTCTGAATTTTAGCCTATAAAAGGAGGCATTTGTCATGCATTTAGGCATCTTGGTTTTCAAATCAAGATCATGCTTTTTATTTCTTTCTTTATATTTTTGTAATGTTTAAGTTTTATTTCATGTTATATTTTTCTTAATCTCTTGTTTATGCTTTTCATTTCCTTTACTATACTTATGTTTTTATGTTGTTTAATTATGTTTCTCTTCTTCATTATGTTTAGCTAAGTTTATTTTGTCAAGGTGAAAAGGTTACACTAATGGTGTAAGAATAAGTATAGTGTAAACTTAACATGGATTTTAATGTTTAATACTAACATGTTTTGTACTTGTTATCTTACTCACTTTTAGTACCTTGCTTGTTAAATGGTTAATCTAGATTTGTGTTGTACAACCCTTGGTACAACAAATACTTGGCACTTTCATAGGCAACTGTATGGTATAACAGACACCTGAGCTATGAAAGGAACTTGATTTGTTGTTAACATAAGTTATCACCATGAATACCTGATAATATTTACACGTATTGGCATTACTCGAATAAGATAATTAATCTAATAATATTAACAATTTATAATCCAATTGGAACCTTCTTTATGTGTGGTTTCCAGTCAAGTAATAATTACTTCGACACTCCTGCACTTGGGATAAGACATCAACTCTTTGATCATGTCAGAGGTTGATAATAGGAGAGGGAACGATTATTAATAGTTGAACAAGGAAGAGATTCTAATGAAAACCAGAAGGGAGAAGTGAACAAAATATTAATACATGTTACCCTTTTTAAATTGTTCGATATTCGTGTTGTTATATTTATTGTGATATTCATGTTTCAATAATATGTATTTTGTTTCAGGACCATCGCCTGCACGACAAGAGTAGATCCTAGTTTATGTTCCCTTCTTGTAATCTAGGTTCTAGGGAGTATACCCTTGTATTTTGTAAACATTGAAATGTTTATATAACGTAATTTGTATAATTAATGTTTAAACTTGATTAAATGAACTCAACTCTGTAGTTCATATAACCATATTTCATGTATGTGTATTTATATTTTTATCCATCCATAATGATATTCTGTTATATAATATATATCATAAATATTGTGGTTGATAGGTGTGATAATATTTGTGGGTTTGAAACCAAGGATGATTGGGTCGGGATTGAGTTAGGAGATGCGAGTTATTAGAAATTGTAAACAGGTTACATGTCGATAACTTGGGACCTTCCGGTATAGGGGAGACTCCGTCAAAATTTTGGTAGATTTTAATACGAAGACCATAAATATATATATATATATATATATATATATATAGATATATATAATTAATTAATTACTCTGTTTTTCGGTTGACATGAGATTGTTGTTTTTATCCCGGAAATGGGGGATGTTATATTTTGGTATCAGAGCTCAGGTTGTTATTCCGGGGACAGGGAAAATTATATGATTTTGAAATGTGTTTCAGGATGGTGAGAACAAAGGTAAGGAGCCAGGACTAATCCATCCCCAATTCGGGGAAGTGATCAGAATTTTCGTAATGAAAGTGATCCAGACTGGGATCCCTTGGTAGACACCTCCTCTCATATACCTACAACATCAGTGTACTCGAAAATGGGCAAGTCAGTGAGGTAGATATCAATGCCCGAGGTATCAGACATACAAGGGGGAGACAATATACCCCCACCAGTGGCACCGGTAGCTGGATCAAACCCATTTTCGGATCCTACTTTTATGAAACATATAGTGAGAGCTGTAGCAGCAAGAATGGTAGTGGGAGCCTCCAGTACAGCTCCTAGATCAGGGGAGTAGTCACCATAGTGCAATGGGTGAAGGGTATGAGAGAGATGAGTTGTATGACTTACCATTGCAAAGAGGATGCTGAGGTTGCTAGGCATTGGCTGAGAAAAGTGGAAAGAGTTATAAATCAGATGCAGGTGCTAGAGGAGCTACGGGTGAATTGCATGACTCGGCTATTGGTTGAAAGTGTCCACTCTTGGTGGGAGACCATTAGAGAGAGGAGATCAGGGGAGGTATAGAGATGGAGGGACTTTCGTGAAGAGTTTGAGGAGAGGTACTATTCTTTGGAGCATAGAAGGGAGAAAGAGCAAGATTTTTTGGATTTGAGGCAGGGAGATTTGACAGTTCCGGAGTATGAGAGGAGATTTCAGGACTTAACAGTTTTTGCCTCCACTTACCTTCCCATAGAGCGCCACAGGGTGGAGAGGTTTCGTGATGGACTGAGGATGATATTGATAGCCATGAAGTTTCAGTCTGTGCAGGAATTGGTATGGGCTGCTCAAGGTATGGAGAGGGTAATGAGGGATATCCTGAAGCCAGTGGTCAAGCATAGTCAGGCAATTGGAGCTAAGAGGAGAGATTTTGAGTTTTGACTAGGAGACCTCCTCTCCCAAAGAAAGCGAAAAGAGCGGGCAATCATCAGGACAGTTCCAGAGAAGAGGTGGGAGTTTCACCCAGGAGGGAGCTCGGGAGGATCTAGACAGGTCAGTGGAAGAGGAGCTTGGTGAGGACAGGCTAGACAGGGAGTCAAAACTGCTGGAGGGTCTACAGAGTAGAAGGGACCAGTATATCCATTCTGTTAGAGGTGTGAGCAGCGACACCCTGGAGATTGCTCTGTCGGGGAGATGGATGTAGAGGAGAGGGGCATCGATGGAGAGAGTGCCTGCATGTAGGCAGAGGCTGTTACTATTATGGGGACACGAGTCATATGAAGAAGGATTGTGTCCTCGTAGAACTACTGAGGGAGCCCATGGTCAGAGGATTGAGGTTCAGAGCCAGCAGCAATCAGTGATAGTCAATCGTCTTGTTAGGCCTACCCAGTCATGGACGAGTCTACTCGTGGGAGGCCTAGAAATCAGGAGGGGAAGACTTAGGGTCGGGTATATCACATGACCTACGAGGATGTGGGAGTTGTACCTGATGTGGTGGCTGGTACTTTACAGTTAGATACAATGTAAGTTTATGCTTTAAATGATCCTGGAGTTAGTCATTCCTTTATATCTTATAGAATTATGAATAACTTGCATGTGTTATCTTGTAACTTGGGTGTAGGAGTGACAGTTAGTACACCTCTGGGAGAGAATATACATATTGATGATATTTATAAAGGGGTAAAACTATATATTGAAGGGTTAGAGTTGAGAGTAGATCTTATGTCGTTAGAGCTATATGATTTTGACTTGATTCTGGGCATTGATTGGCTAAATAAACATAAGGCACAAGTGGATTGTTTCACCAAGATGGTGACAATCCAAGGAATAGGTGATAAAAGAGTAGTGTTTAAAGGGGAAAGAAAAGTAATTTCAAGTTGTGTAATCTCAGTCTTGGTGGCTAAAAAATTATTGAGGAAGGGTTGTTCTGCTTGGTTAGCCTATGTAAGAGAGTTGCAAAAGGGTAGCATAGATTTGGCTAGTATTCCTGTTGTGAAGGAGTTTCGAGATGTATTCCCAGAAGAGTTGCCTGGATTACCTCCAGTTAGAGAAATTGAAGTTTCCATAGAAACTATTCAAGGAGTTTCTCCTATAGCCCAGTCTCCTTATAGGATGGCATCTATAGAATTGGCGGAGCTGAAGGTCCAGCTTCAGGAATTGTTAGATAAAGGCTTCATCCAGCCTAGTAACTCGCCCTGGGAAGCTCCGGTATTGTTTGTAAAGAAGAAGGATGGCACCCTTCGTTTGTGCATTGATTATTGATTAGTACTTAAAAGTGCATTTTTATCAAGGTTTTATATTATTATTTTGCACTTGAAGTATCAATAACTCCTTAACTAAAGCATGTTTTATACTAACATATCTAATAATATAAGATACCTTTAATTTATGGTAAATGTTCATCTTAAATGCAGGCCTATCACATAAATGA
>Ga0307509_10008374_pt1 | contig 13209 bp, 14 predicted proteins | sample 10_EM_MG_FD_202245 | JGI IMG/M metagenome (GOLD analysis project Ga0307509, IMG submission 202245) | Populus trichocarpa ectomycorrhiza microbial communities from riparian zone in the Pacific Northwest, United States - 10_EM | ecosystem: Host-associated > Plants > Roots > Unclassified | place...
CAGGGATCCGCTAGCGGATGGTGCAGGTTAAAATCACCTAAAACCAGGTGAGGGAAGGAAAGACCCGAAAAAATTCGCTCTGGAAATATGGAGCGGTAGGGAGGACGATTTGTACGGAGAAGGTACAACTATATACACGAGAGGACTCCGGATAGTATATGTTTAGTTTGATTACTTTCCTTATGTTGATTAGTTTGATTGTTTTACAGCCACAAAGCTATATTAAGGCTGGGAAGCTTGTGTTAAGTTTAGTTTTGCATGTTGATTGTTTTATTTGGGAACACAAGTGAAGGAACAATCATGGAAGCTAACGATAGCATTGAGGCAGTGTCATGACTATTCCATTTCATGTGGGATCACAGGACACTCAGGGTAAGGTGAACTTCCTGGTGATAATAATAGTTGCAGGTTATCTGATTAATATCGCTCTGGAGGAACTCTGGGATTTAAACACATCGTTTGGCTAGTACGAGAACTGAAGACTTCAGTAGACTCATGTTTTAGGAATATACTTGGTTAAATGGCAATCTCAGAGTTCCACTTGCCCTTTAACAATTATCTGTCTATATCTTCAAGATTTCTGAAGCCTCCCTGAGATCTAGCACTTTCCAGTCAATCGCTAGCCCACTATTGTCATCAGGACAATAATACCCTCCATCAGATACCGCCATGTTGTGTCCATAGGCACCCGATGTTGAATTTGCCTCCCCTGCATCCTGTCTGTCCTGTGTTTTGTACCACTCATCCTCTGCCTCCTGTGTATCCTGAGTTGCCTGGAAATGCCCACTCAAATTCAATGCGTCTTGAACTAAGCTAATACACCACATTCTCTCCAGACTTATCAGAGAAAGCAACTCTGCCTCCTGTGCCTCCAGACTCGTCCCTCAACAGCATTGTGCATCATGATTTACCACTGACCGATGCTTGCTTCAGGGGTAGCCCTGAGTATTTCTTGGCACAGTTCATTGGGATTTCTCAGGACCTATTAGCCAGATACACGACACGACAAACTGTTGTCTCATTATGACCCTCAACATTCGTATTGCCGGGCATCCTTTATATTACTCCACCACAACCACACATCCGATCCTGAATCAGACACCGGGAGGCTGTTGGGCTCGACGCCAGCTTCACGCTGGTATATGGTATGTGTCTGTTGCAACGATACTCATGGAGATCGCCCACCCTTCTGACAGTGGTCTTTAGCAATCCAAACACCCAGGTGATCCTGGACGAGATGGCTGATCCCTCCCCAACTGAGGGACCGATTTCGAATCAGTTACCTCGATGTCCTCTGGTCCGATGCCAGCTACACGTCAGTATAGAATATGTCTCTGTTGCATCAATACTCATGAAATCGCTGGCTTCACTAAGGGGAGGTCCAGGGAAGGCTGAGAGGGGATGATGGTGATTCAAGAACTCGAAGGCAGGTTCCTCCACAACCATGACACCAATTAGGAAACTGTTAGCTGGGCGTATTTGAGCTCGACACCAGCCCCACACTGGTATAAGATACGTGACTGTCAGATTGAAACTCATCACATGGGTATCTACTCTGTGGGGTGAGTCCGGCGAAGAGTTAGAGGGTATACTGGCGATCCCAGGACTTGATGACAGATTCCTCAACCCTCTCTTGACCGACCTTGATTCTCTCATTTGGACGTCATTAGGTGCAATGCCAGCTACACGCCGGTATAATATACATCTCTATCACATTAATACTCATGCAGATCGCCTACCCTTTATAGACTTGTCTTTAGGAATCCTATCACAGTGGTGATTCTGAACTTAATGGCAGATTCCGCAATAACCTCTAGACAGATCTTGCCTCTGTTACCTGTCCATCCCCTGGCCCGATGGGAGCAACACGCTAGTCTAAGGTACATCTCGGATGCATTAGTATTCATGGAGATCGCTGAACATTCTGTCAGTGGTCTTTATTTATTCTAACTCCTTTGAGATTATTAAATTGATAGCTGATCCCTTCACAACAGTAGGACTGATTTGGAATAGGTCACCTGGATATCATTAGACTGGATACCAGCTACACCCTAGTATAGGGTATGTCCCTGTTGCATGAATACTCATGACATTGCTATCTACACTGGGGGGGTCCTAGAAGGCAGAGAGGGGATGGTATCGATCCAAGAACTCGATGGCGGATTCCTCTACAACCACTCCACCAATTTTGAATCTGTCACTTGGGCATCTATTAGCAAAGAAAATAGCTTGTGTCCTGAGCGTCCCGTGGCTCTGATGCACCTGATTCACCCCATGTCAAACGTGAATCAGAACCCAATGTCAGATCAACATCGCGTCAAGATTCTGCATTTTTCACCACTCTGCCTCCGGCGGCCACAATGATAAAGACCCCTACGTTCTGTGTGTCCTCACTGTGTCTGGTGCCCTGCTCCTGCATCCTGTCAGTGTCTGGTGCTCTGCTCCTTTGTCCAGATCTTCTTACGTCGTTCATCGATCCGTCCTGACTGCTTCTTGTTATCTCTAAATAATTTGCTTGTCTTCTGATTCTGGCTCCTCTATCCTGACCTGGATCCCTCATCCTCATAGTCAAGGCTTCTTTCATCTTACCATGTCACATTTAAGCAATTTCTCCTCCTTCATCCTGCATCAATATCTCATGATCCAGATCCCTCAACTTCCTATTAGTGATTACTTCTTCTAAGCGTCTCCAGATTTTAACATGACATGTTCTGACGCTCCGCTGCGATATCCTGATTCTATTAGTATGTTGTTCACCACCGGATAAACAACCTCGGACACACTCACAATGTTTTACTGCTTCTATTTTCTGTCTTTTCCCATGCTGTGATGATGGCCGAGTTTCACTATTTTATCATTTGGTTCTATGTCATTATTGGCATAAGAATGAATTATTACTATTATTACCATATCATACTCTACAACCATATCTTTCCTTACATACCTTTCAATATGGAGCCCCATTTCCCTCCTTCCCAGCTCCCGGGTCACTATCAACTCTGACCTGGATTCCTGGTTCAAATATCTCTAGGCTCAGAGATAGCTAACCAGATGGGGTTGGGCTTACCCAGCTGTCGGGAGTTAGTTCGACATTCTCCTCTGGTTAATTGTCCGGAGACAGAGGATCTGAATCAAGCTATGTGGGAAGCCCTGCCGCTGATGCGACGGTTCAATCAAAGGACTTATCTGTTGTGTATTGTAACAATCCTACCCTGGCGTGGTTATTTATGCAACAGGTAACAAACTACTTGCGTGATTTTTATTAGACTATTCTTATAGCCTTTGATCGTTCTTGAATATCCGAGAGAGTATTCTTCTTTCTGAGATTAACTTATAATCTCTTCTTCGTTGGTCGTATCTCACTCCAATATCTTATTGGGGAGAGATGGTGAGGGAACTTCTTGGTGTCCTAATCTCTTCTCACGTGAGAGAGATGTGAGACTGTCCTTGTCTTAACAAGGTCGTTGTTGCTCTTGACTTTAAGAGCTAAATTGATTGCGTATAAATGAGAGGTAAAGATAAAGGTAAAGGTATATTGTAGAAAAGTACTTAGATGGTCGCGTGAAGAGCTCTAACTACTGTGACCGAGTCTCCTACTTATTGACTCTTTACGCTAACAACCCTAACCCTGGTGACTCATGACTCAAGTCACGCGGTCCTATGACTCATAATGAGTTATGCCCGAAATCCATCAGATGACTCCTATGAGTCACTGCGCAACATGCCATAAACCAATCATAAAACATAAAACATGTCAGGTGCGCACAGCGCGTCACCTGCGTGGAACTCGTGACTCATAATGTGAGTCACGCGCGTAAGTCATTATATCATTATGACTCACAATCGTGAGTCATATAAACATCAACCAATCATAACATAATGATGACACGCAAGTGTGAGTCATGTGAGAACTATGAGTCAACTGACTGCATAGCGTGAAACATAATTATGACTCACAATCGTGAGTCATAGAAACATACCTTATGACTAATAATTATTAGTCATGTGAAATCTGCCTTGCTTAGTCACGATTTGTGACATGTATGAATGGATTTAGTTATGGTCCAGGGCCCCAAGACGCAGGTTTATGGGAGTTGGACTCGATGGTGGTGTCCTTCATAGAACAATCGTCCAATTCTAACTTGCAGGAGGTAGTGCCTTTTCTCTCTCATTGCTCGGATGGTCCATCAAATTTTGTCATCTATCATAGTTTGAACAATGTCTGGGCAAGAAGCCAATGTTTGCTTCTAGCATCCAAAAAGATCTTGAATGGTTGACATTACATTAGCGTTCTCGGACAGGAGATTGGATAGGATTCGGACTCACCTCCAACCGCTTCATGTTTGAAGTTTACCGGTTCCTTATATATTCTGGTCTGCTATGCTCGTAGTGAATGGCAGATTATACGACACATTAACCAAATCATAGTGTTGTTGACGTGCTCAAGAAATGCTGGATTGAGCATCCCACAAATTTCCTTGTCCTCGATGTACCTTCCCTATGTGGCTTCGGGGATCTGGTGGCCCCAGAATCAATTTGCAAATTACTGTGCTGAGTTCAGTCAGATTAGTTGTGACTGGATGGGTCCCCTTATTAATCAGCTCAAACGCACCTCATATCCTCTCAGTGAGCACATGAATCTGGCTTTTTCCAGTAGGTAGTCCACACGACGCGCAATTGATGTTGGGTCTTTCAGGAGATATTACAATTTTACAATCTCATCCTTCACATGGTCAACAAACTTGGATCTTACACCATAGTGTTTTTGGTGTATCTGAAATGGTTAATACTACTCCCCCAAGCCTTCTTCTCCTTTTAATTAAGTCTACTTACAAATTTTACACATTTCTCAAATGCTTCTATTTTCCCTGTATCGGATATGTGATTGAGCACATGAAGCCAAACAGAGTACACCTCAGTTGTCAATGCAACAGCGCCAGTGAGAGGTTCATCAAAAGGAGTGTACAAGTGAATACGTCCCTTTGGCCTCGCTACAAGAGCTGCCTCTGCTCCTGTAGCGGTATTGTGTAGTAAGTTAGTATCAGGCTATATGTACACATGTCAAGACGTGCTTTGGTTGCCCATAGCACTTGAGCATTGGACTGCGGATGTTGTGGCTCCCTGTGTAGCCAATGGTGAGGAATAACGTGAAACCCTGGATGACGAGATCTTCGGTGCAGTGTACACACAATTTCGTAATATATGGGCTTGTGCGGCTAGGGTACCTCTTACAAGTATCACTTCCTGCGATCTAGTGATGATTAAAATTCAAAAGGTCAATACCCGGTTGTTGATTCGTTTCTCCCTGTGTTGTGATTGCCAACGTGTTATTAATGTAGCACCATCGGGAATATCATTCGCATCTGTGCCTGGCTCCGTAACCAATTCCGTATAAGTAGATACGTACAAGTTTTGGTACTCATCACTGCTATCATCGCTCAAAGGAACAGTCTCTGTTCTTTGTTGTCAATTCTCATTCTCATCTGCCATGTGTTCGTTATACACTGCTCTATGTAAACGGCGCCCACTGTTAGGCGGGAGGCTATCTCAAAGACTTGCAAGATAGCTCAGGCCGATTATCTTTATCTTGGATGGAGATTGTCTAGGAAGGCTCAATGATATGAATGTAGGTAGAGTGATAAAAGATTTTCTAGTGTAAACTTGTTATATTGATAAGATCTCTTCTCCGTTGCTTGATAATATTCAGAATATCTCGGGAGGCATCTCAATATTTATATGTCATGTCTTGGTCTTCGCGGTCTACATCCAGTTCTCATACTAACTAAGTACCTGCTAACTATTCCAGCTTTTTCCTAAAAGTACCAACACCTTTGACCCTGACAATTGTGTTATCTCATGTCACTTCCAAATGGCAACACGTTGGGTTTTTCCTGACAGTGCTCCCACACATCAGTCCAGTCGTCACAATCCATCTTCATCCGCATGGAGTCCTGCTTTCCATTGCATGCGCAGAATGGTCTCCATGATCGAACCAACCAAGGGGCCAGCTTTGTTATCGAACCTCTCCGTATTGCAGATGTATCCTGCACTTGACAGAGGTATGGCATAAGATACACTTGTCTTGACAATCGCACCAATGGCGATTATGTCTCCAGAGTTATATAATTATTGTATGGTTCTGTGAGTATCCGAGAATACTCGTGACGTATTTGAGTGCTGGTATGCTTGATTTCTCAAACTACGTCATGCAAGAACACTATTCACTTCCGCGACTTTCATCGCAGGAGGGTGGAGTATAGAATGCGTTACGTAACATTGGTCCATGAAAAGGTCCCGTTACTTAGTGACCACCTTTGCGGCTCTCGTCTTTAGTGTTCAGTAACCTTATAGAACCTTGACTGACCTGGTTGGAACCACTTGCATAAGCTCGCCAAAGGCCTTCCCCCATATATCCTGTGAACGGGATCCGGTCGGAGGGACAGCCGCGATGTATACAGGGTTACGAGGAGACCTCCAATGCCCGCATCCTTGGTGAGGGGCTACCACTACAGCGGCATCTGCTGTTGTAGTACCTTCCCAACGCTGGTGCAGGATGGGGGTGTTGGCTTGTCCTTTTGAACTCAGAATCCTAAGGTAGGGTAACTATAGGTCTTGATTCACTAAAGGAAGGCTAAGCCTTCCGGTATGCCTAACACCTGCTGCCGCTCTTTGCTGGTCCTGCAAGGAGACACCCTCTGTTCTGCAGTGGGGAAGAATTCTACCATGTCGACTTTGCCCTGTGAGAGCTCCCTGATTGGATCACCTGCATTCCGATCTAGGTGTATTATCATGCTGTGTACTGTCACGTCTATCCCCGTTCTAATTGCCTACCTGTGAGGTTGGTTGGCTGCGTGAGTTTGCTTATAGTTGTCTCATGTTTGAATGCTTGACGTTTGATGAGGGTAAAGTAATATAGTATGGGATGTGAATCAGGATGTAGAAAAATATGATATATTTGATGGCGAAGGAGAAGAGTTTGCTGTTTTGTTGAATGAGATGTATCTGGCCTTATTCGCTGGAACTTGGGAGTCGGTAGAGGGGTGGGTGCATATCACATACTGTCACTCAGTATTGAAAAAAACTATTCCTCTGGAAAAAGGGGTTTGACTACTTGTTTATCATCAGGTTCGCACTCTGGAAGAGCTCTAGGTAGGATGTTCGTCTAGACTCTAGTATGAAAAGGTTCGACCTGATGCACACATTACCAATATAGGCGGCGTCGTCGATATCTGAGCGTTGGCAAAAACTATGTACAACAAGTATCCGATAGCAACACCAATTCTAGCAAGACAGCCGCCATGACTAATGCAGATTACATTTATCAAACCTCATCTCCTGCCATTAAATGAAGTCCACTGAACTCCTGCCATTGAATGACATCAACTGAACATCTACATGTCAGTTTTCAGGTCCTGCATGCACCATAATTGCCTCGTTCTAATAAGGGGAAGTGAGGACAAGAGAAGTTAAAGGAAGGGCCCGCAATACTATGATTATTGTGTCCTGTCTAGTACTAGCTACAAATCTCAAGCAGAAAATCAATGACTCTAAAAGAAAAAAGAAATAAGTCCAGCCACTAGTCAGAAATGTTCGTGAAAGATGTTTCACCTTACTAAGCTGCCTCACCAAAATCGGACAGTTTGCCCTACAGTCCCCAGCATTCCCCCACCATCCCTTACCATTCCTGACGGTTCACCCCTCAGCCATGAACACACTTGTCTCATCTTCATATCAATTTTGTAGAGAAATCAACTAAATTAACTAAACAGCTGATGTTCATCTCTCTGCTTGAATTTTCTGTTTGCCTTCCTTCTGTTTTCTCTTGCCCGTTATCAGCATCTGACCTTCACACTCTAGATTTCCAATACCCATAAAAGAAACCCTGATATGAAAACCTTATAACAGTATGTTACTGTTTAGTGATATTGTGCATCGACAAAATTAACTGAAGACGGTGGTAAGTATGGCAACACATTGCCTCGAGGCTCCTACCCAAATAATAACTACTCAACAGGCACCTCACAATGCCTTCTATTTTTTTTATTAAGCCTGATTGATGGTATACTAACTCGTGATGAGTATCATGTATTTAGATTATTTTAACTTATTTTTGGTAGTTATTAAACAAGGATAGACGGCGACGACAGTATAGCGACGACGGTATGGCGACAACCGAAGCAAACCACGATTGGAACGAAACAGGGAAGATGAAATCCCAAGGAACTCACACCTAACGATCGCACGCAAGAAAGGAAAAAAAATCTCTTCACTAACAACAACAGTCTCTCGCATTCACAACAGTCAACAACAACCATCTAACTAAGGATAAAAGGATAAGTATATAATATCATTTCCTATCAGGAAAGGATGTGCACCTGTCTCCTCCTTTCCCAACGTTTCTCAACTTGTGCGAAATCTCATACTAACAAAATTCAGGAACAAACATGACGGCATACAACCTCCACTCTTTTTCCCCACTCTCATGTATGAACAAAGACCGTTGACCATACATCCTCATATCCATTTTCTAGCTGTCAACCGCTTCCGCTTCCTTTCCTCCTTCTGTCTGATCGCGACATTCCTACTTACTAAATGCTTTCCTTGACTATACAAACACAGACCCGAACCCGAAGCCTCCACATGCCCGAGTCCGAAGCCTCCTCATGCCCGAAGGCAAAGCGCGTTCCCGGAAGCTATCTAAAGACAAAGGAAGTACTTTGAGAGTATTGGGAGAAGCATGGTTTCCAACACTCCCACTCTGCGAGCCATGCTCAATAAAGAAAAAAAAAGTATACAAAATATAAAAAAAGTAAAAAAAATAAAAAGAAATCTCCAAGCCCCAATGCCCGTGCCTGTGCTTTTCTATTGTTCCCGTTACTGCCCATCCTTCCAGATCCACCGCTCTCCGATCTCCGCCACTCTTCCATCTCCTCCGCTCCCCCCATATCAACTGCTGCAACCTCTGCCCCTGCGCTCCCACTCAATGCAAGCCCATCTTGGCCCAGAACCTCTTGGCCTTGGCCCGGCTAAGGTTCTTTGTGAGGCAGTCGGCGATCATATCTCCTGTATGGACATATTCTAGCTCGATCTCCCCAATAGTGACTGTCTCCCGGAGATAGTGCTCCTGTATGGCTATATGCTTGGTCCGGGCATGGAATTTGGGGTTGTGAGCCAGTGCGATCGCTCCTTGATTATCGACAAATATTTTTGTCGCAGGTTTCTGAGGTGTAGATTCCTCGGTAGTGTCTTCAGTGGTAGGGTCTTCAGTGGTAGGGACTTCCGTAGTAGGGTATTCGGCAGCAGGGTCTTCGGCGGCCAGGTTTGTGGGAACAGTTTGAAGTTCCGCCATAAATCGTGATACCTAGATGGCTTCTTTGGCCGCTTGGGTGTTTGCTATATATTCAGCTTCAGTGGAGGATAGCGCAACAGTTAGTTGTCTTTTGCTGGACCATGATACTGCTGACTGTCTAGGTTCGTCCTTGAGCAGATTATCCTCAGTCACAACACACACATATCCTCCAGTACTTGTCCGTGTGTACACATCACCAGCCCATTCAGCATCGCAATAAAGCACGGGGGATTGATCTTCGGTGATGAAGGGACTGAGTCTGAGGGATATGTGGGAGGTTTTCTCGATATAACGGAGTAGGTGTTTAGCGGCCACAATAATGCTACTCTTCGGTGCATTATTATATCGGCTCAGCGTACCCACTGCAAATGCGATATCAGGCCAGCTACACAATATGAGGTACTTCAGGCTTCTGATCATGCTCTGATACTCTTTTTCATCAGCATCCGAGTCCTCGAATTCTGCATCCTGCGTGGTTGTGGTTCTTTCTCACTTAGTAACGGGGGCTAGTGGGGTGGATACCGTATAGGCATGGGTCATGTTAAAGCGCTGGAGGATTTTCTGTATATAGGCAGATTGGTTTAGGGTAATCTGGTGAGGCAGTTGAATTATTTCAATACCGAGGAAATAGTGAGCTCTTCCTAAATCCGTGAGGGGAATTGGTTTGTGAACAAAGATTTCGCTTCGTCAACTATAGTCCGGGGTACTACCCAGAGGACATCGTCCATCCAGATTAGCACCTAACAATGGTCTTCACCATTATTTTTCAAATATACTGCATGATCGTCCTTGCTCCTAGTGAACCCGCATGTGCCGACCAAATGCTTGTCTCACTCCAGATTCCAAATTCGCCCGGACTGCTTCAGTCCATACAACCCTTTCAGCAATTTGCACACCTGTCTTCTCAGCGAACAGCTACTATTTTCCTCTCCAATTTCTAACCCCTCCGACAACTCCATGTATATTTCCTACTCTAATTTTCCGACCAGGTATGCACTCTGAAGATCAGTCTGATCGATGTGATAATTCCGGCCAGCTACAAGAGCGAGGATAATGCAGAGGGATGTGAGCTTAACTACTGGTGCAAAGGCTTCCAGATAATTGATTCCGTACTGCTGGGTAAATCCCTTCGCAACCAGGCAAGCCATATACCGAACAACTTCGCCATTAGCACCGCGCTTGACTCTAAATACCTACCGGCATTTTACTAGAGTCCGTCCTCTCGGCAGATCAACAATTTCCCAGGTTCCATTATCAATAATTGATTTCAACTTCTCATCAATAGTGATATTCCACTGGGGTGCCAATGTTGAATTTAATGCTTCGGTATACGATGTGGGCTCATCGGGATCTAAAGATCGGGTTGCAAGAAATGCTTGCTGGTCGTAGCGGGTAAATGTAAATTTACAAGTGTTTTCTCAGCCAGGTCTAGAGGATGCTAGAGTAGGAGTGGCAAGTATATTGCAGGGTCTATGAATTCTTTGTCGCTCTTGTAGTGTTTCTGGCTCTGGAGTGTCTGGTAATTCTCGTAGGGCAGGAACAATAGCCGGAGACCGTGGATTGTCTACCTCTAGGGTAGTGATCTCAGGTACGGACTCATCCTCGGAGTATGAAATAAATTCAATAGTCTTGTCTTCGTCCAGTAACTGTAATTCTTCTGTGGTGTTATTATTATTAATAACCCGAATATCTCGCACAATCTGAATTTTGCTTCTGACAACAACTCGATACTAGTTCGTTCCACTATATCCTACCACTCGGCCCTCTTCTCCATTTTTCTCCCACGTACTCCGCTTCGCTTTAGAAATATGGTGAAAGCGTAAAGTACTGAAGAGAATAAGGTGAGATATATTTGCCCTTCGGCCTGTCCAGAGTTGGTAGGGAGTTGACATTTTGCTTGTTGTTGGACATCGATTTTTCAGATAAATAGCGGTATGGATTGCTTGAGCCCAGAGGTTGTCGTGCAATTCCTTTTCCAGGATCATAGCCTTAGCGCGACCTATCAAGGTCCGGTTGGCCTTCTCGCTTACTCCATTTTGCTCGGGTGAGTATGGGTCTCTTGTCTCATGGGAGATACCACGCTTTCTGAGAAACTTAGAGAACTCGTGACTGTTATATTCTCTACCATTATCGCTCCGGTGAGCCTTAATCCTCCCATTGTGATAGTCTTCCACCAACGGCTTATATTCCTTGCATTTGGAAAATGTTTCGGACTTCTGGTAGAGGGTATAGACCATGGTATATCTTGTATGGTTATCGATAAATAGGAGAAAATAGCGAGCACCTCCAATTGAGGGAATTTTCATAGGGCCAGCAAGATCGGTATGAATAAGTTCTAGTGGAGCAGTTGTGATTCTCGTAGAGGGGAAATGATTAGATGTGCGGGTTTGCTTTGTAGCAACGCAACTAACACAAGTAGGATTGGTGCGGCTCCCATCAATAGTGATTTCAGGGTGGTCCTCCGCTAGTTGGTTGATATTATTATAACTGATATGCTCAAGACGACAATACCAATCGTGCAGTGTGCCATGCTTGGTAGCTATACAAGCACCTGCAGCCTTGGCCTCGATATTTTCAGTCTGGAGGATGTAGGCATTCAGTTCGAGTTTAGCGATACCGTAAAGCTCTCTGCCATGCTTTATGCTAACGGTATTGCCAGTGAAACTGACAACTCCTCCGCCAGCCTGAATACATCGCACCGAGACCAGACCACTACTACCCATCTCTGGAACATACAAAACCCTTTTCAACACGACTGGACTTTTAACACCATTCACAACAAGACCAATCACCACATCACCATGCCCTCAGCCATCATGATATCTCCGTTCGCCATATGAATCGGGGTTTGAACGGGGTTCATTTGTTGGAACAGGGTACGATCAGAAGTCATATGGTTTGTGGCACCGGAATCTAAAACCCACTTCAACTGCGAGACCATTGCAGATTTTTCATCCATTGCAGTCTATGCTTAAGGTGTTCCACCTCTTGCAACTGCAGCTCGATTAGCACTCTGTCTACTCACATTATTAGCCTCACTACTCAGTCTACCGGCATTACCAAAACCTTCGCGGCGGCCACCTCTTCCTCTACCGGGCCTTCTCCACGCCTGCTGTGTTGCCAGGCATTTATTAGCCCAGTGGCATTTTTCCTTTACAAAAGAAACAACACTCTTTTCTGACACCCTCTTCCTTGCCCCCTGGGCATTTCTCAGACCCCCCTCGGCGACTAGATCCACCGCTTGCATTTTTACCTGTATAAAAAGCATTTGTGGTCTCAGGATCTTCTCTGGTGGTACTCTTCGTCAACTGTTGATGTTCTAGTACCAACCGGTCGCATATCGCATCGTACTTAGTCTCATCATAATCGGCATTATTGCAGATGGAGGTACGGAAAGGGTGGTAGGATTGGGGTAGCTTCGAGAGCAGGAGGTATTTTTTATCCTTCTCAGATTGGACTTCACCGGCGGCAGCTAACTGATGGAACAGTTACTCCAGGCTGGAGATATAGTCAACAAGGTTATTATCGCGATACTCTAGCTTGGACAACTCCTCGCGCAGGAATCAGATCCTGGCCTGGTCCTTTCCGGCATACCGCTGTTCCAACTTTGTCTATAAGAGCTAAGGGTCGCGATCTTTGGCATACCACGCTTCCGCTCCCCTCTTTCCCCCCCCCTACATTTCTCAACACCACGTCGTTCTGCGCACGATCTCTTCTCCCACACTTTTCGTCCTCACTGTTGGGCCTCGCGTACCCACCCTCACCCCCAAGCATGGCCTCCCTCCCAGGCGGCCCTTCGAGAATTGGCACACCGGCCCCTCTCTCTCCCCTACCGACCACTGGAAATCTAGACCATCTGG
>Ga0307509_10008376_pt1 | contig 13208 bp, 17 predicted proteins | sample 10_EM_MG_FD_202245 | JGI IMG/M metagenome (GOLD analysis project Ga0307509, IMG submission 202245) | Populus trichocarpa ectomycorrhiza microbial communities from riparian zone in the Pacific Northwest, United States - 10_EM | ecosystem: Host-associated > Plants > Roots > Unclassified | place...
GGGAAGTAAGGGGAGGGGGAGGAGGAGGGTGGGAGGGGGTTCAAGAAGTAGGAGGGTAATGCATGGCAGCTGGGAACAGAGCCAAGCACGGGCTCTGCTGGTTCCAGGCGGGTTGATGGACGACAGCCGAGAAGAGCAGGTAGGTGGGGTAGGGGTGGGTGGAAAGGGTTCACGATGTATGGAGCGGGTACGGCAGATTCGTTGGATGGTGAGGTAAGGTAAGAAGAAGGTAGGCGTAGGCATGTGGGAAAGGTAGGAGGAAGGTAGTGTGAGAGATGTGCGGTACTGTACTGTGTTGTGCCGCACAGTACGGTACTGTGCTAAGCTAAGCGCCGGTGTGTAGGGAGTTACCGTAGAGTGTACGAGTACGGTACCCTACCGTACTCGTGCAGTACCCAGAATTACTCTTTGGAAGGGAAAGGGTCTGTTACCACGAATAGATGCGGGAGACACTCCCAGATCCATCCATTCTCGCGACTAAGGTTAGTACCCACCGCACGCTTCCGGCGAGGAAGCGAGGGACAAGGGAGTGGGGCCACGGCACCCATGGGGAACAAGGTCAGGGCGAGATAAAAAAAGAGACGCCGTGTGAAATGGGGGTGCTGCAAAGTACTCTACCCGTACCGTCAAGTACTCGTAGAATACAGCACTCCTACTGTGGATCCAGCCCGGTCCAGCGAATGATCACCATGGCCCGAAAGCTGAGACCATCTCATCTCTGTCACCTCTCTGATCTCTCCTTCCTCCGGCACCGCACCGCAGACGCCTATTATCGTACTAGCACCGGAATGGGAGTAAGGATAAGGATCCCAAGAGCCGCTCCGAGATTATATCATCATCAATCACATCACATCTCATCACATCAATTTAACTGGACCCAATTCCCTTCATTCGCCTTTTACCGATAGTAAACACTACGGGTAAAAGAGGATCACTCGCTTACTCACTCACTCACTCACTCACTCACTGCCTCTCTATCCAAACCCTCTACCGCATTCGAAATTCTTACTCCAAAAAAGACTGAAACGCTCCCGTCGCGAGGTGCCCGAACCCCAACACAAACCCCCTGCAGGAAGGGTTCGTACGGATACAAGACAAGTAACTCTGTGGGAGGGAGTACCGTCCTGCTGCGTAGCCTCTTCTTTTCTTAGACGAAACTAACCCCATCCGACGATAAGCGCCCGTCTGCCCCATCGAGGAAAGAGCCTCCCTCCCCCGAGAAACGGATGGATCTCCCACCCGCATACTCTACATCCTCATCGATCAGGGAAAAAAAAAGAAATGAGAGAAAAGCTTTTTCCTAACATCATCAAACCTATTACGAAGCGCCGTGACGACCTTCAAACAGAACAAAAAACGACTTGTTCCTCCGATCCCCATCAAGCTAGGAACTCAAACTCAAATACTCTCCGAGCAATTCCGTCATACCATGATTACCGCCTGCTCACTCGCGCCGCGGTGAAGGTTGGGGGGGACTCGACAAGACCACACCGTCGGTAAACCACACAGACCAGAGCCAAAGTCAAAGCGAGGATAAGAAAAAATTGCACCACCACCACCGTCACCACCACCAGCACCACACAAACGAAAATCTGCTGCCCAAGCCTCATTGGCACTGTCCCGGTATGCTATCATAAGTTAGTTTACCGGTAGTACACCTGAGCCGTGTGGCTCTGCGACTGCCTCACTCCCTCCCTCCCCTCGTGGCACACACCCAGTAGGGGTATTCAAAGTTAAAAAGTAAAATTTTTCGTAAAAGTAAACACCAGATCTTGCATTAGGGTACTTTATACAACCAGCCAATTGTATTGATAGATTTTCAGTAATATATTTGAGAGCCCCACCAGAAAGTGTTGGTGATAACAGCAAAAATTAGTGTACATGAAATGAAAAAGAATTTTCATCTTCAACTCCTGCTACCAATTATCCACTAGCGAATCCATGGTGAGCAATTATGTTACAAATTCCGAAAGGACTTTCAGTATACTAGTAGGCAATGAAAGAGATTCAGGCTTTAATCCAATCTCGGAAGGCCCTCTCTTTTCAAAGAGCCTAGATTGTAGCTACTAGTATATTTCTGAACTTGTAGTAAACATGTAAAATCATTGTAGTCAGGAGAAAATTGTAAAATAGGATAAACTTACAATATATCTTAAGATCAGAAGGAGGATTCAACTTCTACAAATGTCTGGCCATCTTGTTGATTCTTCGTTGATGGATTGACTACAAGTCTCTCACTTCACTTGATTTACATATTTTACTAAGATATCTTACGGTCCTTTTACCTGCCATCCTAACATGAAATAATAGTATTGTATTGTAAGGTACAGCCATGGTAGATTAGCTACTTTTGGTTGTGCCAAGCTTACATGAAACAGTGAAGTAAGCTAAGTTTTTCCGAGTTTTTCAACTTTGAATACTCCTAGTAGTGGTATTCAAAGTTAATGAAGCTGGGAAAACCTAGCTTACTTTGCAGCTTCATATAAGCTTGGCACGTCCGGAAAGAGTTAATGTGCCATGATGATATCTTACTTTTACTGAACTATTTTAGCAGGTAGATACGGAGGTCTGGAGGTCTCTAACTAGTAAAAGCTGGATACAAATGCTGGTGAAATTTTCATTGCTTACTTTCCCACAGCTCCAAGGGCGATGAAAATATTTTTCATATTATCTCCTACCTTTTACTCTAGTTATTCGTCTTTGCCAAGAATACCTCGGTGAGCCGAATATTTGGTGACGACTCCAGAAAAACACCTGCTAGCAGAGGTATTCTTGGCAAAGACGAGCGAGTACTCACGACAGGAGTAAAGTATTGGAAAAAGCAGGGGGGGATGTCTGTGCACAGTGGTGTGGAAGAGAATTGTCTGCCCTCTGATTGGCTACTATTACAAAGAATTCGCACTAAAGGCTTAACAATATGAATACGCAACCTGAAGCCAAGGAGAGACAATGTAATTAGAATTTAAGAGAGCGAAAAGAAAAGATCTGATGGAAAAAAAAAGATTAAAAGATTGGATGAAATGGTAGAGAGAAAGAAAGAAGAAAGGGTAAAGGAAGGACTCGAAATACAGAGGGTATAGATATGCAATATTGTATTCCACACAGCAACTATAAGGAAAGAAGGATGGGTGAAGTGAGCAGTAAAGTTAGAAAGACTAGAGGGGAGAGAGATGTAATGAGAAAAAGGGTTGGAAGGAGCGGAAGAGTGAGGAAAGGGGAGGGAATAAGAGGAGAGAGGTAGGAGAGGAAGGCGGGGGAGGGTGGGGTAAGTTGGGATGGGGTCAATAGCGGTACCCCTCTTAACTAGTAGCAGCTATGTCTACCCTGAGCAGAAATGACCGCCTGAATACAAGCAGGTATGGTATCAACAATACTATGAATGCTAGACGGATCAATAGTTGACCATGCCATCCATACTGCCTCCTCCATAGCTTGAATGGTAGTGGGTCGATTCGGCAAAAAGGAGATTTCATCCTTCATGCGACGTCAGATCTCTTCGATTGGGTTAAGATCAGGTAAGCAGGAGGGCCATGCGAGAGAGGGAAGAAGATTGGTATTCCTAGACTCGCTTGCAATGAGAGAAAAGTGGGCTAGAGCATTGCCCTCCATGACAACGAGAGGGTCTTCCCAGAAAAGGCATTCACGACCGTATAGTGGAATGAGATGTGGAAGCAGGATCTTGTCACGATAGCTAGTACCATTCATATTTTCCCACCTCCTTTTGTCCCAGAATACCAAGCTAAATTTCTCTCCAACCCCCAATATAGCTCCCGAAACCATTACTAAACTAAGCTTGCAAAACTTAGGAACTAAGCAGTCTTCTCCGTACTCTTCTCCTGGCCGGCATGTTACCCACACAGGACCATGAGCACGACCAAGATTAAATGCGGACTCATCAGTCCAAATTACTAGAGTTCGTTACGGGGCGGGGCGGGGCGGGTTTTCACTCACCAGGCCCCGCGCTTACAACGGGCCGGGGGGGTTATTTTGGGGGTGATCCCCGCCCCGCCCCCGTCCGGGGCGAGTCCCCGCTCATTCTCTGGATGGGGCCCCGTTTCTCCCCACCTGTTTTAACAGGGACCCGTCTGGGGAACGGGCGGGGCCGGGGGCAGGGGCAGGGAACCGTAAAATAACACGCCCCGCCCTGGGCCGTTCAGCGGAGCGGGACGGGGAATTGGGCCGGGGGCCCCGGAGGCCCCGTAACGAATACTACAAATTACCCTACGCCACTGCTCAATTCTCCAGTCGGCATGGAGAAGGGCAAAGTCATATGGGCGTTGCTTGATTTTGTCGGTAAAAAAAGGTTTCTGGCGAGCGACTCGGCGGTGGAATTCATCTTGGTGAAGAGCTTGCCGAATTACGTCTTGGGAAACGCGAATGCCAATAAGATTGGCAAGGGATGAGAAGGGGAGACTGCGATTGTGACTACTAGCAGTCACAATGGTGACTAGCTTTTGGCGTAGGTGGGGGGTTATGATCTTAGGTCTTCCAGAGCGCTTGTCGACCTTGAATTTGCCTTGTTTAGTCTTAATAGAGAGGCAATGGACAGTAACATTGACGGGGGTCTTATTACCCACGGCGTGGTTTTTACCCATAGAACTTTCTGTGCGTGCAACCAACACCACATCAAAACTCAATAGCCTAATGCCAAAACAAATCAACCAAAAGCGAAAAAAGATATAACGAGCATGAGCAGAAGCTCAAGAATGCAATCGTGGATTTCAAATCCAACCCAGAAGCCAAACTGAGTCATGTTGCTGTCCACTATGAGATAAATCGGAAAACCTTATACAACAGACTGAATGGCAAGACCCAACCTGCACGTGAAGCTCATGCAGATCAAATGATGCTCATGCCTGAGGAAGAGATCAGTGTTTTAGAATGGGTTGAAAAGCGAGACGCTCTAGGCTTTCCACCTAAGCATAAAGAGCTTGTCTGCATGGTTATAAATCTTCATAATAAGAACTATGAGGATAATGCTGCAATTAAGAATCTCGGAGATCATTATGTGACCCGATTTTTGGCCAGGCATAAAGAGGTAGCCACTATTGTATTCAAGGCTATGGACCGTGAGCGCCTGCTGGCTCAGAATCCCGAAAAATTCGAAGATTTCTTCAAGTGTTTCAGTGAATGCCTTGCGAGTCAGAAAATTGCCCCTGAGGACTTCTGGAACTTTGACGAGAACGGATTTCAAATGGGAAAGGGTGGAGGAGCCAATCAGCTAGTAATATCTAGAGTTCGGGTTAAAACACCGGGGAAACAGATGTAGCAGGGGAACCGGGAGTGGGTTACCTTGATTGAGGCAGTCTCTGCTCTCGGAAAGGTACTGCCTGCATTTTACATCTATGCTGACAAGGTCCACTATGCTGGGTGGCATAATAAGTCCGAGATTGATAGTAGAACTGTGTTTAGCTTTATAGATAATGGCTGGACCCGAGATTATGTTGGTTTAAGATGGCTGAAAACCCACTTTGACATCTTTGCTCCACCATCCAAACTAGGAAACAAACGTCTTCTACTTTGCGACAACCACTCATCTCATGTTACCTATGAGTTTCTCGAGTTCTGCTTGGAAAAGAACATAATCCTATTTTTCTTTCCATCTAATGCCACGCATATTTTACAACCTCTGGATGTTGGTGTATTTGGACCTTTGGCTCGCTATTGCGCTCAGAAAGTTGATACATGGACTGCAATTCAACCACTGCATACCTCCTTACTCAAGGGTGATTTCATTCCTCTATGTGAAAAGGCAAGAAAGAAAGCATTCACCAGTTCAACTATTCGTTCTGCTTGGGCGGCCTGTGGCATCCATCCTCTCAACAAGATCCATGTTCTTACAGACCCCAAAGTCAATGCAAGCTACCAAAACACTCCAGGAGGATCTCTGGCCACACCTCACAACCTCAGTTCCTTGCCCCAGCGCCCTCCTTTGAGTCAGTCACAAATAATTCGCTCAACCCTTCCCTCAAATCTTGAGGATGCAATAATTCAGATAAAGGGCCTCCAAAATGCGCTCACAAAGGCGGAGGCGGATGTGACAATTGCAAGAGAAGAGCTTCGACAGTATATGGCACGTGATAAGCCTGCTCCAAAGAGCAGAAAGGTCCTCTCACGTGCATGCTACGTTTCACGGGAAGATTTGATGGAGGCGAGGCGTGGGGTAGTTGATCCTCTTGACAAGAAGGAGAAAATAGCATTAAAGAAACAACCCGTTGGAAAAAGAAAGGCCCAGCAAGCGGTAGAAGCCAGTAGTGGAACAGAGGATGATGAGGATTTGCCTGCTGTATCATCAGATTCTGAATCTGACAACGACTCGGAAGACCCGGGATTTGAGAGTGATGGAAGTACCTATTCACCCATACACTCTGATGTTTTACACTATTCGGCTCAAATCCAAATTTCCCCTACTCCACCTTCTACGGGTCCATCTTCCTTACCTGCAGGGCTAGTCCCAGATACTGTACACCCATTGAGGAGGTCTCATCATAATTAACCCTACTCAAAATAAAGTTTAGCATTGTTTTAAGCTGTTTTCTTACTCCAAAATTTGTTCAATTTGGTCATATCTTTTCCAATGTATCTACAAATGGCCAAGGATCCTGAGAATTGAATTACAGCTGGCAATTCCTTAAAATAGACAAGTTGTGGTGGCTTTTAATAATGTGATCGAGATTCCGTGCAAAATCATTTTTTGGGTAATAACTACACCGTGGGTAATAAGACCCCTGCCCATGTTAGTTTGCGGAATATGCAGCGTATGCAGCAAGCTGGCAATTCTTCAGATTCTCCAGCCAGCATGAACCTGCAAGACATGAACCATATAGTGGTAAGCTTTGGGGGTCTCTCTTCCACGTCTTTGGCTTCTCTGAGAATTGAGAATATTTTGAAGACTCATTTTTTGAAGGGATTCGGTCAGGTTATTGTCTAGCGGGCTCGGATCTGGGTTACTGGGCTGGATATCCTCCATAGTATCCATAATTGATACTATAGTATTGAAAAAAGAAAGAAAAAAGGAATGTATTATTGAGAAAGGAAGGAAAGTGCTCGCAGGTTGGAGGATCAAGAATAATAAGGAAGGACTTGGGCAAGAATTACTCCGGTGCCTGGAGGACCGAACCAGAGCTTCGAATCTCGCTTTATATTCACAGAGCTGCTTTCATGTCTATTCTATCTACAGATATCCTACTATATCCTATCCTATCCATCCTCTCCAATCTACTTATTCTTTCAGAATTCACAGCTTAAAATGCAGGCTGAGTTGTCCAATGGAATTCTATGCAAAATATGGTCAGTGCATCTCGGCAAAGGCAAACACGGCCTCTTACGGCCTTCCACAGCCAATAGTCGGCTTCTCTCAGTCCAGAGCATCAATCTTGTCCGATGGTCGGTCAGGCGCTCCTTACAAGATATCTGGCTCACAAATATGGCGGGATCTGGGGAATCTTACTTGCTTAATCCGAAATATATTAATAGCATTCAAACAATATTCTTCCCTAACTAGAAATAATTTCCTTGGCATTTCAAATTGGGACATATTCCACTGATCTCTTGTGCCTAGTGACAGACTAAAGGATACTCTCGGACAGATTTATTCTCCTCTTCAATGTGGCCCACAACTCAACGCACGGATCCCACATACCCCTGCTTGTTCCAATACTTTACCCCTGTCGCGAGTAAACTATCCTCTACAGAACTTGGGGCGATCAACCCTAACACTATCAGTTTAGGGATACTATTGGTCCGTCTCCTCTAGTCAACTAATTCATATTCTAGTACAAACTTGCTCTTACTCCCTGCCTTTTCTAACTTTGAATACCACTTGTAGGAGTACGGTGCCAGTAAAGCCTGTAAGCAATCGGTCGTAATGTACTAGTAACGCGCTAGTACCTCATGACGTTACGGTTACATGTAGGCTATCAACTTGTTACGTGACTGCTAGTACGGAATGGTAACCGTGTTAAGTGCTGTGTATAAGAGCCACGCTTTTCCCAGTGCTGTTGCGTCTCTCTCTATCTCTTCATCACTCCAACTCCAACTACCCCAACACCACCAATCACGATCCCACAAGGATTTCCTCGCTCAACCTGACTCCAACAACCTTTATCCCTCCATGACCAACATAGAAAATAAATCTAGGGACGCAGCTGGGAGGATGGGCACAACTACAATTAACAACTGCGGAATACCAAACCTTCGCCTAATTGATGCCAAAGAATTCTACAAGATGGCTCAAATAGCTCGGGCAAACCAGGAACTGTTTCCGGTGCGTCGGGATGCCGTGTCGACACTTCAAGACACTCCACACCGGTGTGTAGACCCCTTCCCCATTTACATAGAGAGCAGGGTTGACAGTTTAGGCCCGGGTTCCACCGCGATTACAACCAACACGTGCGTCTCCTCAATGCATATGCGGATACGAGGGACACCCCCCTATATCTACCGTTAGGTATCAACACTGAGCGGATACCTGATTTTCCTAAGACAGCTGCAGCCATTTGCGAACTAGATGGTAAGTGAAGCTTACCGAATACAATACTAGCCTGAATACTAACTAATAGGTCCTAGCTTCATGTGCTGATTCCCTGCTCCAAGCCATTGGACTGCCGGAAAACGGCACACTGCTCGCCAAAAAAGAAAGGATCCTTTCTCACATCGGGGTGGCGAGATTTTCCCAACTTCCGTTGTAGCGGGGAGGAATCAGACTCTCTTCTTCCTTCAGACATACCATAGGAACTTGAATGATTGGACCATGTGCCAGGTAGTCCAAAATCTTCCTCCGAAATGTGGGAAAATGTCTCATACCAGTCGTTTCTGCCTTCCCCCATAGTCCCCCGCAGTACCCCCATAGTCCCAGGTGTTGAAAGCCACCGGCGATCACCCATAGTGTTTGTATTCTTTATTTCTATGCATCTGTATTATGTTTACTACCGTACTGTTTCCTTTTCCTTTAGTATTGTTCCTTGCCAATCACTTTTTCTCCCCTCTCCTGTAACTAGGTCCCGATTGATGGAGAAGAACATAGTAGGTCTTTGTGCACAAGAGGCGATCAGGAATCACGGAGACGGATTTCACACTTTACAGTTATTTTCAAGGTCTCCCATATTTCCGATGTGTTTCTGACTTCTGCCAATCATGAGATATTGGGAGGCACACCTCAGGCTTCCATATAAGGGCCCATTCCCTCCAGCGGTTAGAATAGAATAATGCGCTTCTTTTATTATTATTATCATTTTACATGTATCTCTACCTCTGCTTGGCACATGAAATTATTGAGTAGTACAAATTCTTTTACCAAGCAGTGCCCTGCAGTTCCCCATAGTCTCTCCCGCCAATGTGTCCTAAATTGTAGTGCCGGTCGCCCTTACCAACGACCGCCGTCCTGAGGTTTCCCGGGTGAGAGAGGACCGCCTTTTACAGTGCAGGACCGCTGAGAACACTGCATAATATCGGGTATGGCTCCCCCCGCATGACATATGATTTAGTAGACGACTATAGCTATACTTACAGAAGTCCCTAGCATAAAAAAACCGAAGGCATGAAGTAACATTTTGTAAATTCCCGATGCACATCCGAACTCCTATAGTAAATTCAGCCCCCATGATCTCCCTGTGTCCGGGTTCTTAATGCTGGGGGCTTGTAGAACCAGTATCATATGGCTCTGAAGAGATACCAGAGAAAGACCCAAGTTGGCGGTGGTCCTTCAGCAATGTCTATGCAGGGGAGGGACCGTGGTTGACAACGGAACCTTGAGTTGAGTATTCCTCAGCCGTCCAGTCCGTACGTCTCCAGGGTTGGACGGGATGGCCTACAGCTAATAGTCGGTCTTTTTGGAGGTGCTATGGCGGACTGCGCCCAGGAATGTGAGGATTGGAAGGACTGTGGAGGAGGGACTGCCGTCCTAAAGCTTGAGATTTAGGAACAAAAGTGGGATTGTTAGAATAGATCGCTTGTCCAAGGCTGTGGAGGTGTTTTATTGGTGAGATGGCCTTAGTGTTTGAAGAGGATGACTGACTAGAGTTTCTGGGAAAGAGTAAAAGTAAAACAGAGCCCGAAGAGACAAATATAATATAAAGAAGGATGATTGTTCAAGAGCATACTTTATCCCGAACATGTCTTATCATGTCCTATTTACCCCAATTCCCACAGAGAATGGGTAAACCAGGCATTTCACTGGGACACAGCACGGTTGGAAATCGTACATGTCCAATCGAATCTCTCTTGCATCATGAACCATCACTCATTCTGTCCCCTTCTGTTGGAAATGATCCACGGTCGGCCGAGTTCTTTACGTGGTAGACGCGATAAAGTGTTTGCAGACCGCTTAATGGGTAGAGAAACTGTGGACAGAGCTTCACTGAGAGTGAAGGCAAGAATGAGAATCAAAGGGAAAATGAGAGTTGTGTTAAGAGCAGTTTTGTTGGTTTAGTTTACTGTGTGGAACTTGTTGAGTTAAGAGAGAAAGAAGAAACGAGAACAGAGTGTAAGGAAGACAAGTGAGCGCATAGCTGGTTGCAACCAAGCTAGAAGTATGACTAAGCTTCGGTGAACAACCCAAGATATCCAACACCTTCCACTCCCCTGCTGTCCCCCCGGAGCGATCAATACTACGTACTGTATATCCACTTCCTCCTGCGTCTACCACCTTATCCCTGTCTCTATCAATATCCATCCGTTTATACACCGGATCACCTTACACTCTCTACCTAACCCGATACGCCCACCAGGCAGCTTCATATCAAATCACTCGCAACATAATAAGGTTCGAACAGCGTGCTTACAAACCCCCCTTTGGGTAGTCTATCTACCGCTTAGCGGTAATACCAGTTATTAGAGCAGGACTTCAGTACATATACCTAGTGGTTATAATTTACTTCGTACTTTAGTGTTTCATCAGGTCAGTTTCTTTTTTCTGCTGTTAGTGTGTTAATGTATTTAGTTCTTCCCGCTCTTTGAGACCCCGTGGGGCCCCATGCAGTAAAAAGTAATTTGAGGCGGCAGGATGGAACAGTAGGTGAAGGAATGGCGGTGCACTGTTAGGCTCACTTTCACACTGAAAAGAATGAAATTAACAGTATTATAATTTATGCCACTAGAGACTAATCTATCGACCTACAATTGGCTCTGCAGCGATAAATCTAGGATGAAAGTTCAAGTTACTTTTCCTATCCCTTGAGTACCTTGCAAACAGACTAATCCACCACCCCATCACGGTGCCCCAATATACCACGCACTATTTTCCCCCTCCTCTCCAGCCTAATTCCAAGCTCGATTGGCACTCCAGTTGCCCGAAGCGCTCATCTATTTTGTCCTCTATTATCTCGGTTAGCTTTTATTTCAATGTAATGTCCAGTAGGCTAGACTTCCCATCGAGGGTGTTGACGTGTCCAACGGTATTAGGGAAATTTGGGATCACATTATTCTCGACTCCGCAGACCCAAGACAATAACATATCCTCATTGACCGCGCACTTGTTGTTCAAAATTCGGGCAAGCTGGTTCGCGTCACTACTCAACCCAAGCCTTATTTAGCACTCAACTCCCTGCTCGTTCCAATACTTTACCCCTACCGCACAAATTGTGGCATGCAGCCAGAACCGCGAAACCATGATAGAACTCGCGGATTGCTATTCTGCCACTAGTAAAGCTGAGTGGATGAATGAAGGTGAAGGGGTAAACGAAGGAAAAAGATAAACTCACATCCGTTTCATCTCCTTACGGAGTTTTTCTATGGCGTTGTTCTGTCGTATGCCGTTCCGGGTTAGTAGTGTCAGAGTTGGCGGAAGCGGATAGTTGTCGGAGATAAAGAAAGAGGATAGATGAGGGAAAAGACGGGATAATAGATTTAGCGACTCCATTTGTTCTAGACGGAAGGATTGACGAAAGGATAGACGGAATGGTTTATGGTCATGCCTTTCCGTTATTGATATTACGGAGGTATGAAGGCAAATGGGAATATGTCTGAAGGAGAGATCGATAGGTGTGGCAGGTGATAGAATGATTGAGATGGTTTTATTATTTTTATATAGCCTTATGTTTGGTTAGTTAGTTTTGGGAAGATAACGAGCGAATGAAGTTTCGGAATATACCTACTGACTGGACGGTTTGGAACACTGTCCGACTTTTGCCAGATTATACGGTAGTAGCTGGGTGCGAAGTAAGGAAGTCAAGGTGAAGAGAAGAGAAGAGAAAGAGGAGCATTGGGAATGGAAGAGAGGTGAAGTGGAGGATTTGAAGGGAATAAATGAGAGGTGAAGCTGGGGAAGTGAAGGGAATGGAAGTGAAGAGATTAGGGGAACAGTTGCCTCAGAGTTTAACAAATCTTTTATTTTTATGTAAACTAGCCGTACATAGCTAGCTATCGAGATGCGAAACGCATCTACAAACGGGACTCCCCCCCACAATCAGTGGGCCGGCAGTCCGATATAATTGCGAACCGCAACTCTCTTAGCATGAATATCCATTCCCGGAAAAAGCTCCACCCCAAGGGTGACAAAAAGCTCCTCAATTGCTTCATCTAGCACTCTCAGTTAGGTAATACTTAATTGTTTTATTTGGTAAGTTTCACTTACCAGTCATGGCTTTGAAATCACCAAGGGTTGCCGGAAAATTGTCGATTGGGACGTTGCCGATGCCACGGAGTGGCATGAGGAAGGTGTTGTTGTCTACGGTATTCCGATTGCAGAACCGGGAATATTGGGTATTGTCCCTGTTCAATTCATGTTCCAGTTAGCACTCAACTCAACCTTGTAACTATATGGGGAGATCAACACACAAACGGAGAATTTCCTTTTCCAGGCCCACGATTTGCCCACGAAGTTCCTGGATACTGCGGCCCTGGGCATCAACACCTCCCTCCAAGACCCCAACACGGTTCTTTATCTCTTCAACAGCATTCAAAACGGTGTGGGGTGCGTAGTTTTGAATATTGTCGATCTGCTCTCTGACACTATCAACAGCAGTCGCAATGGCCCTAGACCCATTTGCGATGTCACAAAAGGCATTGAAAACGGCACCAAATTCTGGTTGAGCCATTGGTTTAAAGTGACAGGAAGGTATAGGTAAGCGGATGGATGGATGGATGGATGGATGAATGAATAGCGGTGTGGAGGTGCGGAGGTGCGGAGGTGTGGTGGGGTGGTGGGGTGGTGGAAGGGAGGGAGGGAGGGGTGGAGGGGTGGAGGGGTGGAGGGGTGGAGGGGTGGAGGG
>Ga0307509_10008378_pt1 | contig 13207 bp, 10 predicted proteins | sample 10_EM_MG_FD_202245 | JGI IMG/M metagenome (GOLD analysis project Ga0307509, IMG submission 202245) | Populus trichocarpa ectomycorrhiza microbial communities from riparian zone in the Pacific Northwest, United States - 10_EM | ecosystem: Host-associated > Plants > Roots > Unclassified | place...
GTACTGGGGGAATGGAAGTGGGAGAACGTGAATAGAAATCCCCGACAAGCATAAAGTGAGAGGTGCGGAGAGGGAAATCAGAACGCTCGTCAGAGTCCAAACAGAGAGACCGCGAACGGGCAGGTCCATGCTGCAAAACACTGCTGGAGACCCTGGGGCAGGCTAGTAACTCGTTGGGTAGCCACAGCCGAAGCCGTGAGAGTGTATGATAAGAAAAGAGTGAGGAGGGAAAATATTGTAAGAGTGCCCTAAGTAACGATAAAATAAGCCCTGCGCTGGATGCTCCTCGACCAGAAATCTTCTACTTCTCTGTATGGACTTGACTCGTCGGTTCACTCGCCTACAGAGCGAACCCTTTCTTGCCCGGTTCCTCAACAACACCTCGAGTTGCAACCTGCTATCCTGTCCAATCCATTCACTCCCTCCATCCGTCAATCCATCCACTCTAATCCTACCATCTATCCCTCCATTCCCCATTCCCCATTCCCCGCCCCCCCACCTTCCCATCATCCGTTCATCATCACCCCATATGCGTTGTGTCCAGTGAACCAATTCTATCTCCTCCCTCCTCTTCCTGCTCCTCCCTCTCTTCCTATTCTTCTTTGACTGTACTGTACATACGGTACGTTACATACGTTTCCCGAACTCCGAAATCGCTCATCGCAGGACCCTTTACTTTCCGGTGACCATCATACCGCCGACACCAGCTTTTGTATACAATATGCTTCTCATGCTGTTCCTCAGCATCCCCCCCCCTCCGAAGACAACATCTCTTTAGCCTTCCTTTCCCCATTCAGCCAGCTCTTTTATGCAAAGCAGTGAAGCGTGGCCTGTGTCACCGACCCTGAAAAAGATGCATTGTATGTATGATGGTGGTAATTGTGTGTAGAGCAAAAATTAATTCCAAAGTATCGTATTATTCCACGTGAGGCGAACATTGGGGCCAATCAACCACACAAGTGATCCCCACGCCCAATTGGATCAATTCCGATCTGTATTCAGCAAAACTTGCTTAACGCCCGCCACCAAGAAGCTCTCCAATGGATTTCGATATCTGGACCCGAGCCAAAACCTGGGGAGGGGGCAAAACAAGCCGGGAAAAATGAAAAATGAGAAAAGACCCTGGGAGAAAAAAGTGGGAAGGATGGTGGAAAAAAAGCGAAGGTCCCTAGGGGATCATCAGATAGTAGGCTAATAAACTGAGCTGCCCTATAAGTGAAGCTCTCTGGGGCGGAGATAAACGTAGAAACGTCTGAACTCTTTCCAAGGAATGCACCACTAAACAGGGTCGCCACGCAAAGATCGGGACTCCACAAGAAAATAAAATATAGTAATGAGTGTGTAGTAGAATTGCAACGCTGTAAATAGAATCGGGAACTGTATTTGGATATGGGCGAACGGCACGCAATCAGTGAACTCGGTATGAGATGTGGATATCGCATATCGCCGGCAGAACGGCTGCTGCAACTGGAATATATTTCAACCAGGAGTTTGACAAAGACCGTGGACATCTCCTCATCCCGCAGCGCGCAAGAACGAAAGAGCCAGATAAAAAAAGAAAACAAGAACAACAAAAACAAAAAAGAGCAAATACATCTTACTCACAACATGCTTGTCGTGTACTCGTAGAGGGGGTTTTGGGTGTTGCCCTAGGATGTACCCTTATCATGAACACCGTTCCCCTCCCCTCCTCTCCTGGAACGGGCAGCGGCGGTGGTAGAAAACACGAGGGTGTCGACGCCAAATAATGCTACAGAAGCAACCCGCCGCAATTGAAAAACTCCACTGTGCAGGAATTAATTGAGGCAACAGATCTGTGGATAATAATCTGCAAGGCGAGAGTCTCAAGCGATGTGCACCACCGGAATCTTAGCAGCGACGTAAAGGGTTCGAATGAAGTTCAGCCCGCTTGGCGCTCACGGTTGTACATGCCGCGATGCAGAAAGCCTAGGCAAGATGTTCCACCAGAAAAAGATGCTTTTGCATTTGCAGCTTCAAGGCCACAATGGGAGTCACTGCAACCATTTCGGGGAGAGTTCCGGTGAGGATCCAAGAGGCTCATCGATCCTGGGTTGAATCCTCTAGGCGCTTCATGTATTAGTTAGTCTACCGGTAGGGTGAGAGAGAGGGGGGTCTGAGTTGCAGAGCTAAATTTTGTTCACAAAAGCGATCCAGAGGCGAGGACTGCTTATGTAACAAGGTGTGGACTGTGCTTTTTGAGGATTATCATCTTGGATGCAATGTTTCTCACTCGGGCGCTGATACGGGAATGGCGAACATGGACGATCGCTCCGAGGGAAAAAGCAAGAATTCAGTTCAACGAGATACTGTGTTGGTTTACTACGGGTAGTACTGACTTGCTCTTACAAACGCCGAACCGCATTGTAATAATATCGATATGATGTTAGTCTGTGTTCATATCTTTCACCCCCAGACTGCCAATGTAATTTAATATGCCTTGGGACAAGGCCCGGTTAGAAGTTATGAGACAGTTATTGGATGTGAACAAGTTAAATCTATCCCTGTCTGTTTTAGTTCTCGGGTCCTCCCCTTGTACCTTGGCCGTTGAACATCGCATCTGGCCAGTTGTGTTGGACAGGTGTCCATTGAACGCATCTGCTCTGGGGCTCGTGTCAGAGGAAAGGTCGGATCTAGTTGGGGGCCTCAAGCTTCTTATCACGCTTATGATAGCATGGAACCTCGTGAAATCCGCTGTTATGTAGATTATCAACGAAAATTAGCCCTTGGTCTAGGCCAGGGTTGGCTTGACGACTTAACGGAATTGTGAATACCAGTTAATGGGATCCAACAATCGCAAGGGCCGATCTTGTATCAGTACGAGTACTCGTACTGGTGCAAGCACGAAAATAAGGGTAGGAGCCCATTGACTAGGGTAGATAGTGATATTTGGCTGTGAGCAATGAATAACTGTTCCATAACTTCTTGCCCAACCTTGTGCTGTGTCAGGAAAACGCTAATCCTTCTCTGGAGTCTTTTGTCACAAAATCCGGAGATTACAAGGCTGACGGAGATAGTGGGTTTCACGAGCTTTTACTCGTACGGTGTTCGTAACCAGGAAAAAAAAAGACCGAGGACTACGGCAGTGTGCCGTGCCTGGTTTGGGCTTGCCCAGTTTCTCACGAGAACTGCGGCCATAACTGGAATGTACAGCCGAATTCATGTATCTCCACTGATGGTATCAAATCGAAAATTTCCAGGCCCAGTTTATGGTATGTAGGATATATGTCAACAAACTCGCTAATTTCTCTGGTGTCCATCTCCGGGCTCAAGAGCAGACGCAAGCTGCCGTCTCCCTCAGCCTTAGAAGCTTACTAGATCGACACTCCACGAGGTACCCAAGCGTACCAGCGGTGGAGGGCAGGTTGATTGTCCGATTGTGCACCCACAGTGCTCAGTGCTCACCCCACACACCCACCCACAATTCGTACTCGTACTGTATTGTCGCGCGAGAGAGGAAAAGGGTAGCCGAGCGAGCGTTACCCATGCATTCGGAGATGTTTACTATATAATTTTGTGCCCTGGTGCCAACTTTCCTTTCTCCCTTACTTGCGGACGGGTGGCCCTCCGCCTCTGTGCGGATCGCCAATTGCGTAATGTCTCTTCTCGGGGCTACCCGTGCGATTACCCTGGCAATCCATTTCTACTGTGTCAGTACGGTACTCGACTTGACCCTGCGAAGAGACGATCAAACAGGAAAACTCAGGGTCCAGTTTCTAGAAAATGTTTCACTGGCCAGGAAGCCGTGGTTACCATAGCCTCCTCCCTTTGCATCTCTCCGATTTCTTTTTTTCTTATGATATACAAAGGATTGTCATCACTAAAGCCGACTGTGTCTCTGGAGAATGTGTCTCTTCGGGAGTTAAGGTAGCTGTGCTGTACCTCGAGTTATTTCACATGGTCGTTAAAACATCTATTAGTTTCGCTCCCGTGAATACGACGAACGAATGGGCCGATGCCCAAGCGACATGTTTCCTGGCCGGGAAATATCTCAAGCAAGAGCTCCTGCCTGACCACTTGCTCGTAGCGGGCTCCACCGCGGTGCTTGACCTATCTGTACCGTACAGCACGGTATGCACAATCATGTTGCCAATTCCACGCGGCACCGTTATTGTGTATCTTATGGGGGGCTTTCCGAGAGATATTTAGCAAGGCAAAAGCCACTTCCCTTAACTCTGAAAGTGTTGCATTTTGTGGAATCATGCGGTGCCAAATACTTGAATATCGGGGCTCAACTCGAGTTGGGAGACTGGAGGTTGGAAATCATATGAGATTAGCAGAAAGGCCACAGGTTGACATGGTTACAGGACTTGTACAGGGGTGGGAAGTCATTAACAGGAACAGCTAGGGATATATATGACTGGTTAACCTCAAATAACTGTTTCATATCTTCATGTTGGACCTTCTGCTGTACTTGTACTGTACTAGTACTCGTACGGTGCTGTGCAAGGTTATCTTAACGCTTGGCAACGCTCTAATAGCGATCACTGGTCCCCGACTACGCTTGGAAGCTCTCTTTGTTGATAAAGGCGGCCAGACGCGGGCCGCCTCTGGTTGCCCGCCTTCAGTTTCGTTGGATCCTTGCAGGCTGGGACCACTCAACACGGGTCTATTGCCAACTCAGCATCAAAAAGCAAAGATAACCCCCACTGGCGGAAAAAAGATACATAACGGGCTTCCCAATGTACTAGGGGTTGGAAAAAAGTCTGTCGAACCCAGACTTCATAGGCCGACTTTGTATGCGTATGAACCGTTGCCAGACAACACAATTGGTGGGTTCCCTCGCAATTTGGTGAAGGAAAAAAGTCTGTCGAACTCTTGGCATCGGGCTCGAGCAAACGCAGTTCGCTGAGAGGCCCAGAAGGTCTGGAGCCAATGAGGGGGGTTCGACAGACTTACCCACAACCCCCGGTACCTCCTGTAGGATCGAGTCACAAAACCACGTACAGCACTGGCACAGAACTGTCCAGTAGCAGGTGAGAAGTCCCGGGCACCGGATGGGGTATCCGAGCCGCCGACTGCTGCCGAGAGTAAACGTGCTGAAATGGGGCGACGTGACTACTAGTAACGGCACTAAAATACATACAATACGGTACTTCCTTCCTTCCCCTAGAAGTGGTGGTGGTGATGGTGATGTGGGTAGGACCAAAACCCGGAGGTAATTGATGTACTGTACGCTAATACTTGTAGTGTCTGCCCCGCGTTCCCTTTTTGTAACCGGAGGCGACTTTGTCATATTATTGGTGGGGGGATGCAGTGCTTGTGCTCGCAAAGATTGGGAAACGCCACCATAATTTGGCCAAAAATAAAACCCCATGCCATGGGACCCTTTAGCCCTACCTCGTTAAAGCTCAGGTGAATCTGGAAACCCCGAGGATCCCGGGGAACCACTGGGCCGCAGTAACCGGAAGCGTGGTAGACTGTGCCCGTGCTATTATTTCCCTTTCAATTTCTTTCAATTCATTTCTTTTGGATCCCAGCGCATCGACAAGAAGCTATTGACATTGGAATTGATCATCCTCCTATGCAAGATCTCGAATGACCTATGGCAACAACTGCCAGGTCATCGCTGGCTGGTGGAGGAAGAGGGGCTGCCCTAAATCGAACGGCGTTTGGGAACACCACCACCATTGATTGCATGGCACTAAGATCTCAGCAAAATTGCTGAGCATTAGCGGCATGCAATAGCAACTGTGTTCACGGACTTCCAATTGCGAGCACAGATAAATGCACACAAGCTCGAGCTCTGTGGGGCTTGACGAGGATTGGATCGAAAAGTTCGACCGCTGTAGCCAATCGAGTTCGTCATATAGGGTGCGATACATTAAAGTTCTTGGCCTGACGTCGGGTGGACTTATATAGAGACATTTACCGTGGAAGCATGGAGACGATAATCTGGTCATGGGACCAGGTAGCCCTCCTATCAATTAATTTCATGACTGCGGCTCGCTAGGGCTTACAGGATTGGCTAAGTGGTTTTGGGATAGGAGATCACCAGGGAAAAAGGTTGTCAGAAAACGGACCGACTGCTACAAACGTGGGGGTATTTTAAGAATAGCGGGGGTTGTTGAGGGCACAGCATCTCTCGATCCGTTATGTTGCTGAGCAACAAAATCTCCGTGTTATAAGGGCTAACTCTACTATGCATGTTGAGGACCAATACTCTAAGAGTATTCGATCGGGGCGAATATGGTCGGATTGATAATTACGGTGTCACATAGTGATATCGTAGAATAACACTGTGTGGATACATTGAGGGAAGTGGGCGCGAGAATAAAAGAGGGGAAAGAGCCCCTCATTTGCCCTTCTGCTTTATCCTCGAACTCTTAAACCTTCCCTGTCCCGTATGCGGTCTTTTGTTTTTTTCTACAAAGCAAGAAAGAAAGGGATAAACCGTTTATTATAAGATAAGGCTACTACGGATTGAAGATTGCACGATATGCAAATACTAAGGTTGCAATTGCGCAATGATTTGGGGAGGGGGTTGACACCGGCACGCTGGACTGATGAACAAGCAAAATCCGATCCCAAAAGTGAGCGTCAAGAGACTGGACAGCTGATAGGGAACTACCGGATATAGAACATAATAGTATAAGCTCTTACAGAATTTCCACAGACTCAGTATCTCGGGCAAGGTTCGGCTTCCCGCGGCCCACAAAGGGCTTAGGAAGGGGTGGGGGGAGTAAGAGTGGGCTTTTTTCTTTACCAGGGCCCATCGATATAACCGAGTGATATCCTGTGACAATGGGAGCTAATTAGGCATTAAAGAGGAATGGGGAACGGTTCTGGAGAACTGGATAGCACTTGTTGAAGAATCATGACTGGTTTAACGACTCACAGTATTGGATTAGGGGCTTGATGTACTACTGGATTTGTTCTCCTTTCCCTACATTCCGGGTAGATGAAAGGCCGAGCCACGGGCGATCGGAAAGCTCATCGCTGGGCGCGGCAAGGAGAGCTCAGAAGCAAGCATACAAAAGAGAGGAAGAACGAAGGTGGAAAATCAAAGGAGTGAATTAAGCAGCAGATTGGTATTGCTGATTGTAAGGACTTTGTTTATTAGGCAAACTTTCATTCGCCATAACCAGAAATCTCGGAAACCTCGTCCATCGGTGGATGGTGGCAGGGAGGGGGGGAAGTTTTTTCAAAAAATTCGCTCAAAATCTGCCGACCTTGCATGACTCCTAGGAGATCAAGTCAAACAGATCAGCAAGAGGCCCTGTTTGGCATCCCTCTGCAAGGCAATGAGCCCCGAATTTCCTACCTGCTTGATCATTGGCACGGAGGGAGGAGGGGGAAAGGAGGGGGGAGAGGAGGGGAGGGGGGAATTGGTGATGAAATCAATGCGGGTTTCGGCGGGAGGTTTCCTCGGAAAGCTTACGTTTCAACTGTGAGCTTCGCGAATGGGAGCTCGTGGATTGGAGGTGCAAGTTTCTTCCTGGGCCTAGTGTACGAAGGCTTTAATGGTATTTCACTGGCTGAGCTAGGTTGGGCCGTGTGGGGGTTTCCACTGGCCCAAGAAGCAATCGCAAATACGAACCCCTATGCTGGGCGACTGAAGATGATAGGCTGAGCCCAAAAGTCCCGCTTGCGACGTCACGGACTGAGAAAAGCACACACATGCGGTGAATTGCCGATTATGCCGGTAGGCTGAGCGTATAATACCTGTTTTTCCCATTTGGGCGCAGGGAACCAAGTCTCTCCGCATTACTGAGTGACAGGAATGGCCAGCCCCAATTGGTCACGAGGTTGTACATCAGCGGCCGCCTGTCGATTATCGATAAGCTGGGGGGTCACTCTGCTTCTCCTGTGCATATGGAAACTCGAAACTGCATATAGCAAGAAGAGAAAAGGGCTCAATGCCATTGTGAGGCGTGGTGTGCAGCCGGAGTTCTGCATGGCTCAAGTGGGCACGCCGGTAGGGGTGAGGAAGCCGGTTTTATGGGAGCCCAATTCGAATTTGGGGAGCCCCTTACATGGCGAAGCAAGAAGGGAGGACGAGAGGGCTGTGAGAGGGGGGAGGGGAGAGAGAGGGGGGGCGGTTTGGATTGCTATATGCGCAACGGGAGCTCTTCCCCGCACGTCCTGGGCTAATCATCTGAGGTATCTGACCCCCTTCTACTACGGGAAAGTGCTGGTCGAACCATAAGGCCCTAATCAGGAATATCGAAGAGCACCTGCTCCAAGTTGATGTGGAGATACTGGCTCCCGAATAGAAGGCTTGAGGCACCTGGGCCCTGAGCACGGATCGAGTGTAATACCGTAGCGTGTCCCGATATTATAATACTAAGCAATGATACATGTGCCTATTGTGTGACATTTTAGATGGAAACTGCGAATCTCGGAACCAATTACTACCAATCAATGTACTTGGGCTTGTGTCATACCATAGCACTGTTGGAAGTACTCGTGCAAACAAAGGATGCTCTCGAGTAAAGTGACTCGAACAGGCAATGGAGTTTGAATTTTAAGAAACAAAACAAGATAGTTATTTGTTCCTGGGTCAAAAAGAAGAAAAAAGAACCAGGTTCGTAGTATCGACATGATTGGGCCTAAAACCAATTACCAGTAAGCCATAACTGCAGCGGGGGTACCCCAGTATTCTTGAATTGACATTTTTTATCCCAATTAGTGAGTCCCACTCTTACGGTTTCCCTTTCGAGATTTCCCAACCTTGACCTCCTCCACAAAAAAACAACCCCATCCAACCACCCCAACCCTCCAAGCATCACATCAAGCAACAAAGAGGCACGTAACGTGAGAGCACGGTATTAGGATAGGGCAATGCATCGCGTACCGCATCATTGCAACAGCGCCCACAAGCCGCAAACAGCCCCATGCTTCCCCCTCTTCTTGTTTCTTCTTTTTACGCGCCTCATCCCTTCCTTGGCCCGTCCCGGGAAGCCTGAGGAGGGGGGACGAAGCTTCAGAAGAAAAGAAAAAAACCCCCTGACAAAACAAACCCATCCATCCGGAAAACCAAGCCTCAGACGCACGCCGTTCCCGTACCGTAAACTGCGAAACCTGGAGAAACCAAAACCGGGCTTGCAATAAGGAGATGAAGAAGCGGGGAATATTGGGTGGATTACCGATAAATAGATGGAATGGTAATAATAATAGTAATAATGATCAAAATCCGGATACCGGAATCATTTCTCTGCAGGAATCTGTCCTCCCGCCCTCCCTCCCGCCCGCCGTCTTCCCCTTACAAGCACCTACGGATTGGCTGATCCCCAAACAAGTAGATTTGGGCCGGTTACGGCAGGGCATGATTTTTTTATGGTATATTTTAAGTTTCGCTTGGATTGCGAACATGAGTTTCGCATTAACGGAGGTTATTTTCTTGTGGAGGGGGGGGGGGGGCAACTTCGCTTAACTTGACTCAACCTAACCCGCGATAAGGAAGAAGGTGTTTTGCATTGGATTCCAGTGCCTTATAATAACTGTGGCTTGAGGCCAACTAGCCCGGGCGGGTGGCACGTGACTGAGGTAACATACAGGCCGAGAGCACGCGGGCTCCGTTTACTGGCCCGTTCAACTCCGTCAATCGATCAGTTTCGGAAAGGGTTTTTTTTTCCCTCCCTTCTTTTCTTTTCGTTTCATTTTTGCCGGTGGTGTGTTGGATTGAGTGAGCTTCGATAAACTACCTGCCTACAGGGAAGATCGAGAGATAGAAAGGATGTCTTCATCAAGGTTACTGCTTGCTCTATCCCCATCCCTATTCACTCGCCCTCGGTCAACCATCTCCAGCCTTCTCCTCCTCTCCCTTCTCCTCACTCTCACAAGCTAACTAACGAACTAACAGCAACCGTTACGGCTCTCACCTCCACCAGCGCGATGCGAGAGCGCAACTCTTCGGCGGCCCAAATGGCGACGGCGTACCCCCCAGGGGGACGGCACAGTACCGGCCTGCAACGCCCAACTCAAGGGGCCAGTACAGTGCCTCTGTAATGGAAGAGCTAGAGTCGCAGAACGACGCACAGGTTGAAGGGTTGAGTGCGAAGGTCAAAATGTTGAAGGAGGTATGCTTTTTTTCCCTCTTCTGTTTCCCACGATCGAAGGGGAAGGTGTTGATATGAGGTGGCGGCGGGGGGAGGAATAGATAACCGAGGCTATCGGCGATGAGGTCAGGTCTTCATCTACGCTTATGGCGAGCATGAATGATTCTTTTGATAATACACGGATACGGCTTAGGGGGACGATGAATAGTATGTTGCGCATGGCGAAGAGGACTGGGGTGGGTTGGAAGGCGTGGGTATTGTTCTTGGTGGCAGTTGTTGGGGTTTTCTGGTATGTTTGGTTGTTTTAGAGTGGTAGGTTTCAGAAATGGTGGATTGTGCTGTACGATAGGCGTGGGGTTCTGGTTCTAAGAGCTGTCGTTGAGACGCAAATGAGGGAGGAGGGGATGGTCAAAAGGGGTAGCTTCCTGGGTTTGGTAATGCCATTTGTTTTACTCCCCGGCAGTCTTAGCAGAAAGTAGGATATAGTACATAGAGTAGAGGATGCTTTGAAAACAAAAAGGCATGGAGCGAAAACACTGCGGATGCCATTCTGAGATATTTAGGCCTTGAGTGTCAATTTATATAGGTGTGGTATTTACAACTAAACCCATGGGAATACGGCACTCGATCATCCGGGTATCTTACTGAATAAGGTCATAACCAAGACTGCCCTCAATTACATCGTTAGGATACAACGCAAGAAATACTGGAAAATGAGACTTAAGAAGATTAGACAGGGAGGTTAGAATAAGTCAGTGCAAGGAACAAGCAAGTTAAAACAAACTGTCTTGTCGAAGGGGAAAAGAAATAAGGAAATCCCAACAATCCAAGGTGTAAGCAAAAGTCAGTTTTCCATCCATTCATGTTTCGTCATGACTGTACCTTGACCCAGCAGAATCTAAGCCCCGAGCTCCTTGAACACTCATCCAAATCAGGTGTTTGTAGTGTACATACAAAGAAGCGAAAAGAACAGAAGGTAAATTTCAAGTTTCAACCTGCCACTCACTCGGTATTGCATCACCTTCACCTCCCAATCCTTTTTGCTTGAAGAAACGATGCAAAGAAGGTTGTGACAACTCAGCAGCACTTGCCATCCTTGGTAGCGTTTTCAGCTGTGGGAGTGATGTGAAGGGGTTGACTGCTTCCAGGTTGGCTGACTTGATGCTGGTCTCCTCCGTCTAGAGCTTTGCTAGAGACGATCCGGTAAATTTCTAATAGAGCATGGTAAGATTCTTCTTCTGTTGGCTTAAGTGGTAAATGTTGTGCGACATAAAATACCTGTTAAAATTGTTTGAAAAGCAAGCTCAACATTTGTAGAGTCGAGGGCGGACGTTTCGATAAAGGAAAGGTGATTCTCGGCTAGAGAGTGTGTCAGAATAATCCTAAGCTATTCCGTGTGAAAGCTAGCGCAAGACCCACCAGCAAAATTCTTTGCATCCTCGGTCGGAACAGCTCTCAAGTGCCGCAAATCGCTTTTATTGCCAACAAGCATGATCACAATATTGTTGTCAGCATGGTCTCTGAGTTCCTTGAGCCAACGAGTAACATTATCATAGGTGATTTGCTTTGAGATATCGTAGACTAGCAGAGCCCCAACAGCGCCCCGGTAATAGGCAGAGGTAATGGCACGATAGCGTTCTTGGCCGGCGGTATCCCAAATTTGGGCTTTGATGGTCTTGGTATCGACCTGGATAGAGCGAGTGGCAAATTCAACACCGATAGTAGACTTAGAGTCCAAGTTAAATTCGTTACGCGTGAAACGACTGAGAAGATTGGACTTTCCAACGCCGGAGTCTCCAATCAGGACAACTAGATCGCAAATTGTTAATAGATCATCACGAATGATAGGGCGGCAGATGCAAGAGCTGCACAGAATCGTCAAAAGATCTAGATATTATGCGATGCTAGTCGCGAGTGGGGCATCGTAATGGGGTGCTTAAGGGATGGGAGGTTGATTTTTTCTAGGGTTGTACCTTTGAATAGAAACTAGGAATAGAAAAATTTCGTAAGCTTGAGAAAACAAGGGAGTAGAAAGGGAGACGATGTTAAAACGTACATCGTACTCGTCATTTGCCATGATAAATTATTTGATATAAACTGGGGTATTCCTGATGAAAAGAAGGAGATGGGAGACACAGTGTGATAGCTCGGCGTGGTATCACGGGGGTAGGAACCTGGTATAGGAGTCTGAGGAGGAGTCTGAGGGGGTTCGGGAGAGAGCACTGTGAGGTATTGTGCGGAGAGAGACAGAGGGCGGGGAAATTTTGTGGACAAAAGGTAGAAAAATGATAGAAAGGCGAAACGATTTCCGGGGGAGGTGTTTTAGGGTTGGTGGATGGTGAGAAGCGGAACGTGATTTCTCCTTCAAGCGATTTGGCCCGTATGTAGGGTTGTTGCTGGTAGGGTTGTTTGGATGGAGGTGAGGCGCTGGTGCCGAGCCTGGAGGGGCCCGGCAAACAGCAGGCAATTCTAAATTGGGGGTCAAACCCAAGGGGCTGGAAGGATGACTAAGGCGATGTTGGGCAGGACAACTGTTGTCAGGTACGATAACACCTTACAAATTGCGGTTAGTAAGGCATACGTTATAAAATGCAGTTTGTAAGGTTAACCGTGTTTGGCAGCATATTGTTTGAAAGGTAAAGTGTGAGGACATTATGAACAGCGGTTGGAAAGCAGCATAATTTAGGGTTTAAAAGAGTTTTGAAAACTAATAGGTGACCGGTAAATATGGGGTTGTCTGCTAATAAACTTGATTTAGGCCCTGTTCAGCACTTCACTTTTATAGCATAAAAACGACCTTTGTACCGTAGAAACTTGAATAATTGAACCGTGTGCTATCCCTTCGTTCGTGCCCGAATTTCAGAACCTTTTAGCGTTGCACTAATAGGATAGAAAGGACAGGAAGGGTAACGATAGACAACCCATCAAGATAAATTAAAATTAGGCGAAGTACTTGTACTTGTACCATAGTTGGGAGCAAATCTACGCAGCCAGCCAGGTTTCCATCATGACCATGCTGACCGGTACTCGTTTGGCACTATTCTGAGCACTACACTGCTTGTGAAGCACGAAGTTGTTCCTATCACGATTACCCAAATAAGCTATCTCAGCAGTGAAGGGGATACCGGTACCACCCTTCATGTTCATCATATGCTTCTTACATCATAGTTGTCACAATTATTCCTAAC
>Ga0307509_10008379_pt1 | contig 13204 bp, 10 predicted proteins | sample 10_EM_MG_FD_202245 | JGI IMG/M metagenome (GOLD analysis project Ga0307509, IMG submission 202245) | Populus trichocarpa ectomycorrhiza microbial communities from riparian zone in the Pacific Northwest, United States - 10_EM | ecosystem: Host-associated > Plants > Roots > Unclassified | place...
GTTGTTTTGGGATAATATTTGGGGATTTAACATGTGCTTTTCTATCCGGTGTTAAGGATTTTATGCATCTCTTATGCACTATTATTGGTCATGATATTTCTAATATTCTCATCACACCCTCATAGTTGCATGCACATTGTTTAGGATTACTTGGCAGGATCTCAGGGTCAAACATGTTTGCACTTATGTTTCTTACATAGTTTTCCCTATATTTCTTTCATACATATGGGCGCACACTTTTGTATAAATATGCTTGCTACCGCCCACCTGTTTTGGAATAATTAAGAACCGGAACTCCTACCAATCCCTTCTTCACCTCCTCGCTAAGCGTGCCTCGCAACCCCCCTCGTACTTGCGAAGTATTATCCACATAGAATAGATTGTGCCGCATTCACATTTTGAACACTTTCTATGGGTTCATGATGGCTCTTCCAAAATGGGAAACCAATTTTGGTGCAGCGATGACCTGTGTGTGAACTAAGAGCTAATAAAAGAGAACAAGCTTGGCCTGGTATGAGAATAAATGATGTAAGGAGTAGAAATTACTACTAGCCATGTTTGGTCATGGTATTAAGACATAAATCTTTATTATTACCTGATTCCGAATACGCGATGAAAATGGAAGTACATGGCGTTTGATTAGAGTAGCCTGCCGTCTAGAGTCTAGTTAGGATTTGCAAACGCACCCTGTGAGACAACTCAACGCTTCGACCGTCTAGTGACAAGAATTTGGGATGTAGAAAATTTGGTAAACCATCCTCCGCCGTCTACCGAGTAATGATGCTAGTTGCAATGCCACCGCCTAGTTTTATCACCGACATTTTAGAACTATCGTAGACAGTTAGGTAAACGCACCCTAATTCCACACGAATTTTCTAACCCGCTGAGGGTTGAGTTTGGGCTGCGGGGGTCTCCCGCGGCACCCGGACAAGAATTTACGACATTCCGTCCTTAGTTAGTGTATTCGGCTCAATCACTCTTGACAAGCTCGCGCGGGATACAGGATGAACTTGAAAATCCTCGCTATGTTCCAAGCATGTAGAATAGATACTCATAATTCTAGCCAAAATATGTAGAGATAAAAATAAGAACTGTTGTTCCCGATGGAGAGAAACGACCTTCGAAGGGAAACACCGGAGACAAGGCTGCGAGTTAGCAGACAGTAAAAAATCATCTAGCCTTGATTGAGCATTCCACTCCAAAATTGTGATAATGCCAGAATATGCTCAAAGGGAGAACAGACACAAACACTCGGGGGTGCGTGGCTGCTGTAGAAGCTCTTGGTGCAACATGCTTCGGTACTCTCGGTATTGTGTTTCAGTGGAAATCTCTAGAGGGCGGGAGACTTCCCTGTACTTTTCTTCTCTCGCGGGTATTATAGAGAATGTTCTTCGCACTACTCTCCTTCGCTTTGGAGAAGCAAAATCTTCTGTGGCGGTCAGGAGATGGTATTGGGATTAATTATGTTTTATTATTCTCTCTTTCCCGGATGCGTTTCCAGTCGATGGGAGAAACGAAGTTACAAGTGGCCACTATTATTGTTATTTCCTCTAATACAGGTCATCTCATTTAGTCCAAATTTGTCCGCCGTGCAGGCCTCCGAATATGGATAGATTGTACCCCATGCGGGTAGCTGCACCTAAGACCATGCGGGGGGGGGTTGGTTATAAATCGAGTTTTCGGGGGTTTATATAGCGCTCGCAGAATAGGAGTTAATTTCCATAGCTTAAAGACCTCCTATTGTATTAAATTTAATCTTCCCTGATGAGCAAGACTATAAAGCTTGGCCAGCCTCCCGAACTCACCTTCGAGCTTAGATCCTGAGAGAAGCAGGATAGAACCACGAGCTTCATCGGGCTATATCTATAGTGGAAACAAATCACAATTATATCTTGCTTAACTCTAGCTCCCATGCCGCTTTCGAGTTGTCAGAAAAACTTGCGCCTTGTATTTTCCACTATATGATCCGAACAATACATAGGTCTATACTCTCGGGCGGAGAAGAGAAATATAAAATTAAGGAAAAGAGGGGAGATGACCAACAAATTTGCAAAGAAGATTTAGAACCAGAAAAAATAATAGAAGAGAGTATGATGGAAATTTTAAGTCAAATTGGAGGACCCTCGGGCCGCAGCAGGGCCACCACCGCTGTGTGGCCGTGCCGAGTAGTCAGCCGGAGCGGTGTTTGGCCAAACTCATCTGGTTTACAGGGGTCGACGTCGTCCCTCCCGAGTAGTATTTCCACCACTGCCGCGTACCCATTCCCAGCAGCATACGAGAGCGGCGTTCGGCCATCGCCATCTTGCTTGTCAGGGCTGACCTCTTCTCGTTCGAGTAGCATTTTTACCACTCCCGCGTGCCCATTCCAAGCGGCGCACAAGAGTGGTGTTCGGCCGTTGATATCCGGCTTGTCGGGATTGACCTCGTCCCGTTCGAGAAGCGTTTTCACGACTCCCTCGTGCCCTTTCAACGCGGCGCACCGGAGCGGTGTTCGGCCGTCGTTATCTGGCTCGCTGGGGTTGACCTCGTCCTGTTCGAGTAGCATTTTCACCACTCCCGCGTGCCCATTCCAAGCAGCACACAAGAGCGGTGTTCGGCCGCCGTTATCCGACTCGTCGGGATTGACCTCGTCCCGTTCGAGATGCATTTTCACCACTCCCGCGTGCCCATTCCAGGCGGCACACGGGAGCGGCGTTTGGCCGTCGTTATCCAACTCGTTGGGGTTGACATCGTCCCGCTCGAGGAGCATTTCCACTATTCCCTCGTGCCCACCGATAGCAGAAGACCAGAGTGGTGTTTGGTGATCGTTAACTGGCTTGTTGGGGCTGACCCCGTCCCGCTCGAGAAGCATTTTTGCCACTCCATTATGCCCATTCTGCGCAGCACACCAGAGTGGTGTTCGGCCGTCATTATGTGGTTTGCCGGGGCTGACTTCGTCCCGCTCGAGAAGCATTTTCACCACTCTCTCCTGCCCATTGAAAGCAGCACACCAGAGTGGTGTTAGGTGATCGTTATCTGGCTTACCGGAGTTGAGCTCGCCCTGGTCGAGCAAAAATTTCACCACTCCCTCATACCCATTGAAAGCAGCGAACCAGAGCGGCACTTGGCCGTAGTCATTCGGCTTGTCCGGGTTGACCTCGCCCCGCTCGAGTAGCATCCTAATCACTCCCTCGTGCACATTCCTAGCGGCGTTCCAGAGTGGTGTTTGGCCGTAATTTCCCGGTTTGTCGGGGGTGACATCATCTTGTTTAAGTAGGGTTTCAACAACTCTCTCGCGCCCATTCCGGGCAGCCCATACGAGAGGTGTATTATCCGCAGTCTCATTAGTTGATACCACAACCTTCTACCTCAGTGGTGCTAGGATGATAAAAGTGGATAGCCGACAAGCACGATTGGCGCCAGTAAGGGAATACAACCAGGGGCTTTCGCCATATTCCACGCCCGAAACAGCTACGAACAGTAACAATATAGCGCAATAAATTTCTCCAAACAACACATTGCCAATAACCCCCCCACCTCCATTGCTGAGGGTTAATTTGGCGAGAGAAAAACAATCAGAGCGTGCCCGGATAAGGAATTAATGTTGTCCGGCCATCTGCGTTTGCCCACTACCGCCGTATTCCCGTACACCGGGGTAACAAAAGTGAGAAGAGCCTCTAAGTCATGCAGCAGATGGAGTCGTTGTTCCCAACACTCACGGAGGCTAGGCTTGCGGGGCAGGTTACGATTCCAGCCGCATCATAGTCAGCTATTGGGCGAATAATAAAGGCCCTCGAAATAACCAGACCCCTTGTTAGCTTGCACTCCACCAGTCTTTGTTTTCGGAGGTCCATTTTCTTGCTTCTAGTCGAACGGGTAGTAAGTTAGGGTTAGGGTTTTATTTCGTAGACTCGCGCTTCTCCCTCTTACTGTTTACCGCAAAATATGTGCCGTTGCCCGATCGCGAAAGAAATCAATAGCAATCGCATAGCAGCATTGAGAGAATTATAGGGGGAAGGTAAACCTACTACTTGTGGATCTATAGACGGTTACTACAATGTTATCGTATCACAACTCCCACATATTTACTGGTAATGAGCCATATATACATCACTAGCAACTAAACACAAGGCGGGTGTTAACGAATAGGGAGAATAGGGAATGCGGACGCCTGATTTGAGCCAAGTCTAACTAGAACTCCGCCAGGTGCTACAGAAAAGAAGAAGAAAAACTAGACAAATACAGAAAACAAACCATGCGAAACTAGAAAAAGGCCCTTTATCGAAAGTCTATAAACATCTAAATCTATGGAGGTCTTGCAAAAAGCCATTCCATGAACGGCAACTATTTACGGAATGAGAATATCCCTAGTGATGAGAGAGGAAGGATATAAATGAGAAAAGCCAAAACACAAACGAAAGACGCCGTGATTAAATGCAGGTTGGCAGCGATCGGGAGGGTTGACCGGGGGGTGCTAGGCGAGGCGGCAGTCTTGCTTAGGGGGTACCAGAAGTCCGAAGGGGACATGAGAGGGGGCTGAGGCAGGCTCGAAGGTTGGGTTGAGAGGGTGATGCTATTGGCCGGCAGTGGGCGAGATACCTGGCTACCGAGATCTGCTATATTGGAATTAGGATTTCCCCGCTCCGATAATAGTCTCACAAGACTATGGTGTCCTCCGGAGAGAGCTAATGATAGGGGCGTTTGGTTCTTGTTATCTTGCATATCGGTGCGAACATCCTTTCGTTCTAAAAGCATCTTTACTATGGGCTCATATCCGTGCCGAGCGGCCCACGAGAGAGGTGTTCGGCCATATTTGGTATCCGCACGGTCGGGATTGACACCCTTTCGTTCCAAAAGCATCCTTGCAACCCCCTCATGCCCACGGCTAGCGGCCCACAAGAGTGGTGTGCAGCCAGATGCGGTATCGGCTCGGTCGGGATTGATATCCGCCCGCTCTAAAAGCATCTTTACTATCCCCTCACTCCCATCCTGAGCGGCGAGCGAGAGTGGTGTCAGGCCAAATCCGTTGTCCGCCCGATTGGGGTCGACACACTCTCTATCCAAAAGTATTTTTACTACTCCCTCATGTCCGAACTCGGCCGCCAACAGGAGCGGTGTCCAGCCATCGCCTGCCTGGTTGGGATTGACATCCGCTCGGCCTAAAAGCGACTTTACTACCCCCTCACGTCCGCACTCGGCCGCCAACAGGAGTGGTGTCCAGTCACTGACTGCCTGATCAGGATTTACACCGCCTCGGCCCAAAAGCATCCTTACTGCCCCCTCATGCCCTCGCTCGGCGGCCCACATCAGGGGTGTCCGGCCATCGATTGTGATTGCCACTTTGGGGGAGCGATACATCTGGTTAGAAATGTCCCTTGTGAGCCGGCCAAACACCCGAAATGCCAATGCAAAAAGTCTATCCCGAATAATGTCGCTTGCATTAACATCCCACTCTTCTATTTCTAATACAGCTGTGAGTATCTCCACGATTCCGACAAATGCTGCGCCGTGGAGTCCTGTAAATCCTCTAGGACCTCCTTTCAGGGAGAGACCACGACTAAATCTTCCACTCTTGTAATCCAATAGCATTAGTTGGGCAGATATATGTTTGTCAAATCCGTCAAGAAGCCTTAGTGCAAGTGTTTTCACATTGTCCGTCATCCCCCTTTCTGCGTGCTTTCCCCAGTAACAAGATGCATAATCGAGAAGGGGCGTTGTTGCGGGAGCGGAAAGAAGAGTTGGCGAAAGAGCTCGGACACATCGAAAATTGAGGTATGTCAGGCAAATCTCTGCAATTGCTGAGTGGGGACTATGGAATAGGGTCGGATCACTTAAGAGATGTTCTTGGAGGGTAAAGTGCACGAGTCGGACGGTAGAAGAAGACGCCTCGACCGTGACAAGACCGAGAGAAGATGCTAAGATTGTCCGTAATGTGGGAACGTTTTCAAGATCTAGATCTACAGATCCTATCTCTACTCCCAGAGCATGCCGGAGCTCCTCGGCCCGTAATGGCCGTTCGGAATACAGCACCCACATCAGGACCTTGAGTCCGAGTATTGATTTATTTCCCTTCTGCGCCTTCAGTCGCGCTAGGGTTCCCGTGTATGCATCGCCAAGTCCATTCCCTCGAGCCATCTCTTCAAGTTTCTTTCTTCTCTGACGAATTGTCACCTCTCCAAGAATAGCGTCGATGTGGAGTGAAACAAGGAGGAATCTTCATTCAATTATTTGTAAGTATATGCCATTGATGGAATGGGGACGCCAAACACCATTACGCACATATCAGATATCTTTTCAAGGATGACTCTCGTGATATCCGCCCGCAAATCATCACTCATCGCATCCGGCTCGGTGTCCATGTCTAACCTCATCTCTAGATAACTCCTAATATCATCCGCATTAGGACGGATCGGTACCACAGCCGCCTTGGCGAAATATCTGCGAATATCGTCCTTGACATGGGGCCTTCCGGTGAAGAATATTCGCGTCCTTGGTAACTCCCGAAGAATATCTCTCAGTGACCCAAGAAGCCCTGGCAGGTGCTTCGGCAAGCATTCGTCTAGGGCGTCGATACAGAGGAAAACCTGAGGTGCCGAAGCAACGGTGACCCGCAGCATTCCCACCAGTTCCGGCAGCCGTAGTCCTCTGCCACCCAACTCCCTTTTCCCTTTTGAAACGCATCACGTAGATACTCCGGGATGTCCCCTCTCCCTACCAGCTGCTTCAGAATGGCACCTAGCATGTTGGTGGTCGTCTGCTCTTGCTGAGCAAGGAAGTCGCAGTACAGGCCCGCGACTGCGAAACCCTCCTTCCCTGCCTAATCGCACAGGCTGCCGGTCACTAGGGAACTAGTATCCCAGGCCGTCAGCAACACCCGCTTCCCGCAAAGAATCCTTCCACCCACCTCAGGTGTGTCTTCCCCACTCCCGGATCCCCGGAGCAAAACAATACAGCCTTATCCGCTCCACCCTCACCGCCCCTCCACTCCCGAAACTCTTTTGTTTCAAAAACCCAATCTCCGATACCGTCAAATCTCTCGGCGCGCACGTCTTGGTGTCTATTATTCGGCTCTAGTGGAGAGAGCCAGCGCATAATTTGCACATCCTCGTCGGACTTGTAGAAGTTGTTGTTGCTGCTACCTGTTAAAGTTACGTTACCGGAGTGGATGTTTCCGTCGCCCATGTTGACAGACAGCATACGTGTATTTTGTGCCATGATATTCTCCGGAATTTTGGCCGCACATGAAAATAGTAGGGCAACCTATAGTGGAATCGAAGGGATAAATAAACTCTCTGTGAGAATCGGGCGGAAGAAAAGAGGTGGCGATGAGGCTCCTTGTGCGACAATCACTCTCCAATCATCTCTATGCCAAGGAAATAAAAAGTCCGTGAAGGGTTCGAGAAATTCATGTCACAAAACCCTCAAGTCCTTATTATGAATACCGCCAACCGTAAAATACGATACTCCGCTCGGACAGAAGAACCACCGTAGTCCACGGTCTGTTACCCTACTGGCATAAACACTCATTTTCATTAATACTCGGGAGCCCCCTTTGCCTCCCAACCTTTACTCGACCCCTCACCTTCAATGCTGCGGAACAGTGGGCATTGATCGTGACGAATGCTTTACGGATATATTGCTGAGACACCCGTGTCTCTAGGGTTATGAGAACCTTCTGAGCAGTAGACCCCAGCGATTGTGTGATCAGCCTAGTTTATGGTGCCTTAACAAAATTAACCGTGCATCAACGAATAGGAAAAACTCCATGATAACAGCACCCCCCCCGCCAACCCTACTATTATGAAAATAAAAAATTAGACATAAAATGTAAACATGTGGTAGAATACATAGTAGGAATTAATATTTAATCCAGAGGAATATCTTTAGGTGGTGTTGAAAATGCGGGGTCGTGAGGAGAGGTGCCTTGCCATGGATCCTTGGTGTACGGTTAATTTTGTGAACGGATAATACTCTGGAAACAGGGCAACAGCTCGATTGCTCCGCTCATAAGGGAACCCCAAGACCGTTCGTTACCAGCCCCTCCAGTGTGGCTATGGGGTCAACAAATGAAATTGTGATGTGAGTCTCATATCCAAAAGTGGTGAGCGGCCGCCAATTCTTTTCCCTTAAATGCGGTATCATCTTCGGTATGATACTTCGCACGCATGTGCAAGCCGGGAGAATGTAGCTCCCCGGATTTCTATGTGCTTTGCTGAACTTTCGCGCTTGACAGATCTAGCTCCTCACCAACGCTTCAAAAGCTTGGAGGCGAACCTGTGTCTCCGAGAACGCGTACTTTTCCTTTCCCATGCCACTGCAACACTCATGCTACGTTTCCTTCTACCCCCCTCAATCAAGTGTGAATTGCCACAAATTACTGTTCTCATCCCGGTGTGTGACAACCAAGTGTTGGAAGCCAATGCCCCACTATCACCATACACAGATTTTACATAAAATCTTGACATTTCGGGTTCAAGATGAGTTTCCATTTGTGTCTCATCAAGTTGTCACATTGTCGCTGGGATGTCATAATTAGCTACGTGGTATATAGGGACAAATGTTCGTGGATAAAAATATCTCAATCGCAATGGTGGCTAAAGGACTACCATGACATGACTCTACCTCCCGGGCTCCTATCCAGTGTTGAAAACGGTGCTGCTCGCCATACTCTCACGATACTTCCTTTGTTCAGATAGCTTCCGGGAGCGCGCTTGTTTGTGGCTTCGGATATGCGCTGGGGATTCGGGTATATGGTTCGACTTTGGGCGTTTGGTTTGTGCGTTCGGGAAAGCATTGCGAATGCAGGAATGCGCGATAGTTTTGGGATCGTGCAGCTTTCGGGAAAGCCGGGAGAAAAGCGGAAGCACTGTAAGGCCAACGTGAGAGGGCTGCAAGCCTGGTGGGAGTGGAATAGTTTGTTTTCCTTTTAGTTAACCGGGAGTGCTCGCGGTGGAAGGAGAGACTCACATGGACTAGTCTGGTGCCTCATGGATGGATATGATGTCTTTGTGATTGATATATACTCCTGGATCACCCTTAGTTAGGTAGAGAGTTGAGCATCGAATCGAGGGTGTCATTGAGCATGAGCCTGAGGTTGTTAGTGAAAAGATTCTTCCCGACCCTAGAAGTGTGCGATCGTTTAGGTTGTGAGTTGCTTGGAGTTTTTCGTTTCGTTTCACTCGCCGCATCTCGTGTCGCCGTGTATCGTTTCGCCATCGAAGTTTAAAATCCAGCATGCACAAACCTTAGAAACCTTGCAAGCGAAGTAGCCCCCATCTTCCGGAAAACATTCAGTATAGCGGAAATCTAGGGATGCTTCAATGTAATATCCTGTTAAAGATCAAAGCCTAGACTACAGGAGCCCTTCAGCACAACCACGTTCCGACCCTCTTGAAAACCATGATACGCCGCCCGGTACGCCCCCACGATACTTCCTTTGTTGATCGGATAGCTTTTCGGAACGCGGGTGTTTGTGGCTCCGGAAATGCGCCTTGGATTCGGGCGTGTGCTTTGGCTTCGGGTATGGATTTGTGTTTTTCAGGAGCGCATTTCGAATGCAGGAATGCGCGAGGGTTTTGGAACCGTGCAGCCGCCGGGAAAGATGAGAGAAAAACGTGGACCCTATAAGGAAAGAGTGAAAGAGCCTGACACATGGATACCATATGCCCGGAGGCTATGGGCGGTGGGAGTTTATCCTTCCTTCCGTTGGCGTGGGAATGAGCGAGGGGAAGGGGAGACTTACACGTGTACCGTACATGGAATAGCATGGCCATGGGCAGTGGTTCATGGATGGGATAGTCTTTGTGATTGATATGTAATCCTGCCTTTGCCGTTGGTTAGTTGTTGTTGTGATAGATGTTTTTGAATGTCATCCGCTCATCTCATGAGTGTGCGATCGTTTTCACGTGGGAACTCTTGGCGTTTCGCAGCCCTCGTTTCGTTTCGTTTCGTTTCGTTTCGTTGCTGCAGTCGATCCACATCTAAAAGACTCTATCCTGATCCAACAGACCCCCCCTATAATGTCTCCCCACTGCGAATTTGATGATGCGTGGGGGCACAAGATCCGACTAGATGATTTTCTTTCTTTTGGGACCACCAGGTTGAACTAACTGCTTCTCTCGGGCCTATGGATTAGATACCTTGTGAGACACTTTCACTATTGGTATTGGGGCAATTGGTATTTTATTTCACACCACCCGCTATTACTTGCTACTCCCTGTATTATTTCTTCAAAATTGGGATCTTCTGTGGTAGTGCCAGGATAGTGATTGCGGACGGCGTAAGTTGCCGAAGAATTCCGGAAGACACGATTTAGACGGTTTGGGCGGCTACTCGGGTATGGGTGAGGGTGATCGGACAGACAGGGATTAAAAACCAATGTATCTCCATAGACCTTTAATCCCTGTCTGTCCGATTACCCACATCGACCTCCGAGTACATGATTGACGGATGGGGTGCACTAGAGTCCTCGACTCATCAAGGTCCTAGCTAAAAGAAAAAAACACCCCAAAAACCCCACCCGCATGGCCACCCAACTCCGATCGCAAAACTCTGATCACCAAACTTCCGGATTTGCGCTTGAGTTTCTTGCTAGAAATGCCCGCACTCATGGGCCTAGATGGAACGCGTATGCACCGAGAGGGACACAGTCTTGGAAAGAAATTCGCCTATTTGCCTCGGCCTCCCTTTCATTTCTTTCCTTACACCCGGCTCAATATACTGTATCTTGGGTTCTTTCATTGCTTAATATAAGTTCCCTGTTTACCTGAGCTGCTCCACTCAACCCCATATAATCCATCTCTCCGATCATTACCCCCTGCTCCTTTGTTTTCAATATTAGTCACATCATTTCACCCCAATAATCATCTATAGAGCTGTGCATCGACCAATATCTCATTACCGCTATACAGCAGCACACAGAGAGAAATGAGGTGGAGAAAGATTGCTGTTTGGTTCGCCTTCACCATTTGCTAGCCAATACCAGGCGAAAATAAGTGCCCGGAACCGCCGACCAACTGTTGTACAACAGCCGAAGACCAAACACCGGAATAATGCCACAAAACCTTTCTACCGAGTATATTTTGACTCTTTATTACCAGGAACCAACTGCCTTGCCATTTTTTTTCAATATATTCGGAGTCGTTTTTGTGCTATTGAGGTTGTAGTTAGCAGTTGGCGCTTCCGTGCATTCACTCTCACCCCAAGCAGCAAAGGAAAGCAAGAAATGAAAGAAATAGAGGCTAAACACTACTACCACTACGGTAACCACAAACTCGATGCTGGTGCTACGCAGTGAAGGTCACGCCGGGAAAGTAAAGCCGGGATAGCAACAGCACCCTGTGAGCACAATTAATAATCACTATTCTAATACGACCTTGGTACCAGCATTGAGAGCCTTCCGCCATAGCATCCTAGAAACTCCTACGCACTGTATGGCACGGTACTGGTACAATAGCAAAGTCTCCACATTACTTATTTAGGGAAGAAGGAAAAACAGAGAGTGCCAAGACAAGATATAAACGATGTCCGGCCCTGCGCAATCGCCCGCTCACTATGGTATTAACGCCTGTTGATATGATACAAGCCAGTCATTCCCCAGACACGGGGGGGTGGTATCCGAAGCGAGGGTGAAAGATCGCAATAGTGCCACAGATATTGTCGCGATATCGTAGTCCATATGGAGGCGAGGTTGCGGTGTAGGTTAAGATTCGGGCGGCAGAGTGATTAGCTATTATCCTACTAGTAGAAACCCTTACAATCGGCCGCACTCCTTTTCCGCTTTGACTAATAATATTATGTCCAAATTATAAGAATACTAGTATAGCACTCTTACCTATTTTTGTTTTTGTTTCTAGTAGAAGCAGGCAGGGTTAGGGTTTTATTCTACCTCTTCGCGCTCTTTCTAAGAAGCTATCTACCACATAAAACAGAACTGGTATTGTAGCACGCTGTCGGGAAAAAAATTGATGGTGGCCACTTGATGGTGGTGGAGGGTATTACTTGGAGGAGGCAAACCCGCCGCTTGTGAATGTATGGACGGGCTTCAAAATTACGGTCGGATCCTACTAGTTTGCGGGGAAAGAGCCCCACAGCACACCGAGAAACGAAAGACATATATTAACAGATAACAGGAACGAAGAATAAGAAACACCACTATGTGGACCAAGTCTAACGAGAACTCCGAGAAAAAAGAGAAGACAAAACTGGACAAATACCCTGGAAAATAGCCATTGAAACCAGGAAAAACGCTTGTTATCAAAGCCTATTTACACCTAAATCTACGGAGGCCCCACCAACACCAATCTCTAACCCAGCAATTCTTTATGGAATGGGAATTAATTTGCTATTGAAAAATGAAAGATGTAAGCGAGAAAAACTAAAGGCAAACGAAAGAGGGATAATCGAAGGCGAGGCGGCATCGACCAAGAGGGTTAATCGGATGGATTAGGATGGGGGTAAATTTGCCTCAAGAGATATAATACCAGAGCTGTAAAGAGGACATGGAGGGTTGTTGAGGTATGCTAGACGGTTTGATGGGGGAGGGAGATGGAAACAGGGCCAACCAATGGGAGCGTAGGTTAGCCATTAGGGTCTCTGGTTTTAATGCTGAGGTGATGACCTTTGATTTGCACCTGCGCCACACACCCATCCCCATGTAAGGGTGACGGCAGGAGGGACTCCTGGATACCGCGATTTGCAGTGCCGGAATTGATAATGTCCCGTCCCGATACCATTCCCACAACACTATGGTGTGTCTGGTGGGGGCCCACGGGAGTGGCGTTTAGCTCCTGGTCCATGGAATGTCGGTGCCGACATCTCTTCTTCTGAAAAGTGGCGTTTGATTCCTGTTGCTTGGGGTGCCGGCGCCAACCTCTTTGCTTCGGAAAGTATCCTAATTACACCCTTATGTCCATAAGCCCATGACAGTGGTGTCCGGCCATACTGGGTGTCAACATGGTCGGGGTTGACATTATCCCGGTCCAAAAGCATCTTTACTACCCCCTCGTGTCCACGCTTAGCCGCCAATGAGAGCGGTGTTAGACCATCCTGGATGCCTACGTGGTCGGGATTGACATTATCCCGGTCCAAAAGCATCTTTACTACCCCCTCGTGTCCACGCTCAGCCGCCAATGAGAGCGGTGTCCGACCATGCTTGGTGTCTACATGGTCGAGGTTGACATGCCGGTCTAAAAGCATCTTTAATACCCCCTCGTGTCCACGCTTT
>Ga0307509_10008380_pt1 | contig 13203 bp, 10 predicted proteins | sample 10_EM_MG_FD_202245 | JGI IMG/M metagenome (GOLD analysis project Ga0307509, IMG submission 202245) | Populus trichocarpa ectomycorrhiza microbial communities from riparian zone in the Pacific Northwest, United States - 10_EM | ecosystem: Host-associated > Plants > Roots > Unclassified | place...
ATTTAGATGATGGTAGAGGATATCTGAAGAAGAGATACTAGTCGCCCAAGGGGCGCTCTCCCAGCAGGGGTAATTCATCAGGTCTCTTCCGGTGGATCTGGGGCCCAGCATATCCTCTGGGTGCACCAGTTATATCCCACCTCGGTTGGGTTGCACCAGAGGCCTCCGGGCGCAACCAGAGTCTGAGAACCTTTGTTGGGCGCATGGTATGAGAAAAAAAGTCCGGCGGACAGTCAGGGCGCACAGGATGCATAGGGCAGACGCAACCCGTCCGGACGTAAATCCTTTTTTTGCTGATGTTTACCTACTTCCATTTTGAATCATTGAGCCTTCCTAGACAATCTCCGTCTACGATTAAGATTATCGGCCTGAGTTATCTCGCAAGACTTTGAGGTAGGCTCCCGCCTAACAGCATTCCCTTTCTTGTTCTGCGTACCCCTTCTCCTGCTGATATCATTTCCTCCTCTTTCTCTTCCTCGCCCCATAGCCGGAATGGTCCCTTCCCCCCACCCCTAATTGCTGAACCAGCTGACGAAGATTGTGCAGTCTCTCGTTCTGGCGTTTCTCGCTGCCTTATCTTTCCTTCTCGCTCCTTGCTTCTTCTTCTGCTCCCACCCCCCGACTCTATTGCAATTTTCCCCTTCAATTCGAATCTCCCCATCCTCCCTATCGCTAACCATAGTATATTGTGAAATATAACGTAAGTCTTCTTCTTCCTCATATTCCCCCTCTTTCTCTACATTTCTCTCCTCTTTCCTTCCGGTCATGCTTTCTTCCCCTTTCCCTACCTTCTCCTCGACACATTCCTCATCCCCCTTTCTTTCCCGTTCTCCTTCTTTACCTTTCTCCTCGACTTGCTCCTCTCCCTTTTCTTCCTCATTCATATTTTCTCTCATTACCCCAATTAATCTCTTGACGACTTGGGTTGGCTCATTCCTCCCAGTTCCGGAATCAAAAAGAGCAGGAGGATGAATATTGGTCGCTCTCCTAGAATTGCCTCCAGGCGGAAAAAATATGTACATCGTGATTGTAATTTTCCTATTTTTTTTATTCTTTAATTAGCAATTCTGTTTAATTTAAACCTTTTTTTTTTTTGTATATATGAATAAATTGGTTATTCACAGATGACATACCTCGCAATACTCTTTTGCCTATATCTAAATCTTTGGCGGTTAATCCACATCCGGATTGACCATTCAACTTTACTGCCTCTCTATAGGCTTTTAGGAGGTTGTCGTATTTGTATCCCACCTTAAGAGGTGCCTTCGTCGGGATTTTGGAGACGATCTCACTGATAATCTGTTTTTTCCTAATTCCTGATTCTTTTTTGATTTTTCGGAGGTTCTCTGGCTCCTCTAGCCATTCGATCAGCCTTTCTGTTTCCTCAGCTGTCCAAACCGCATGATCTTGTGCGATGCGTGACATCTTGTTTTTGGGTTATTGAAGCGGAAGTGAGATGGCTTTTGCCTCTTCTCTCCCCCCGACTCATTTTTAAATTTTCTAATTTAATTTCTGCTAATTTATCCTATTCCAATAATTATGCTTCTTTTGCTTTATTTTCTCCTATTTGTCACACTTTACCTTTTTTCTTGTTTTTTTGATGGGGTGCTCAACTATTCTACTCCATTCCCACCAATACAATTGGCTCATTTACCCAAGTACACTAATGCTAGCTTCGAGCCTTACTTTAACTCAAAATCCTGGTTTTCAACTTTGAATACCCCTACTGTATCGCAACTCCTGCCATACCGTTGCCACAGCAAAAAAAAAAATGAAAATGAGAACTATTATTCAAGCCGATGGATGGTATAGTATGTACAGATAAGGGTTATGTATTTATTTTATTTTAAATATTTTTCAACTAGGGTTTTGGCAGTCATTCGTTGAGAAGTCGGAAGTTGCGCCCCATTGCATCGCGATTTTCGGTTATTTATGTAGAAGGACGATACGGTTCACCATAAGTAGTGAAAACTCTACATGCGTGACTACACATCCGTTCATGCCCAAGGACGTTCACCCGTCCAACCTTCGGTGTTCCTCCATCATATGTGCGCTTACTATTACCTATGCTCATTACTCCTAATACAATGTGCCACTAGTGGAATTATTATACAAATCATTTAGTATAGATGCTCGGATACGCGGAAAATTTGCCATACAAATTTTTGGTCCCAATGCTCACTTTCTACATGCCAGAAACACGCAAATTTACTAGGCAAGTACAGTACCACGATGTCTCGGCTACCTGCCGAATTAACCAGATAGCGAAACGGGGAGAGAAGGGTGAGTCTGGCATCCCTATTCACACTCCCCGCTACCTCTCACCCCCCTCCATCAATAGTATGATACTATACCGCGATGTTGAGAACTCGCCGGTATTGAACCAACAATGCCGGAGCTCTCACAGCACACGCTTGCGCATTCGCATACCGGTAAGTTGCCATGCATATGGCGTATGAGCTAACATCAGGGCCGGAGGAGCTTATTGCTTCCCGGTTCTTTCAATAATGATCGGCGTGTTGACTTCGGGCTTGTAAGCTTCGGCTGCTAGGGTTCTCAAATATTTTAGGGGGCAGCCTCATTAAGCGAGCCTTTTTTTTTTTTTTGCCAAGCACAACATATCACAGTCGCATATCTGGAAGGCTAGTGAATAGCACACGGAGTGTTTATGGCGGATGACCTACGGGTATTCGCCAACTTTAGATTTTAGCGAAATGTGCATCTCTCCAGCCATTTTAGCGACTATTAGAGCAACACCCGGGCAGGATAATCGAGCTCATGCAGTGATTGATCAGTGTATTCACTTGGATAGTGAGGAAACGGGATCAGGAATAATGGCAACCACTCTTGATGGCACGGTAGGTTGGGTTTGCCCTCAGCCACAAAAACAAGCCGCAGTGGGAATTTAAATAAAACCCAGATAGGGCAAAGCGATTCGCCTCTACCCGATCAGCAAAGTCCTTGTCCAACCGAAGCCTCGTCAAGCTCTATGGGAACGATCACCTGCTTACTATGATGCATCATTTGCTGATACAATCATACCTTAACCTCAGCTAGCTAATATAGTTACAGTAATTAGGAACGTGTCCTGTCTAACTCTTAAGGTGGCCTTTATAACTTTAGGTATTTTCTTTAGGGGTTGCGTAGGCTCTTATGCGATGGAGCAAGCGAGCGGTTTATGTAGAGGCTTTCCTATTATTTAACAACCATAGAAACTCCTCAGAAGAGTGGAGACTGTTACAGGTGGGCGACAAAAAGTGAGTGGGCACAGGCGATTTTGCACCAAAAATGGCCAATTTCGCACACCTATTCCACCACCAATACTTAAATTAAAAAATAGGGTAATTTCATAGAATGCTCAGAAAATATGTAGACTACTTGACTTCCATTGTAACCCTGAATGAATTTAAATTATCTGAGTAGTAGTAGCAATAAGAAACAAAACTTTCCTCAAAATTGCGCCAAGACCAGGATTTTTGGTGGGAAAACTGTGTCTTAGCGAAACTTCAAAGTTCAATTGCATACCACTCTTGAGAAGTTGGGAATCAAATAGACATTTGTATATAGAAAATGATGCCCTTACTGGTTTCAGTGGTTCTATGGAGAGTTTATATTTTTGTGAATTTTCTCTGGTGGAATATCTTAGTGTGAAATCTGCTATTTTTGCTGTAAAATCGCTCTTGCCCACTCACTTTTTCTTGCCCACTTGTAGAAATGATGCGTGGCAGGCAGATTAATTTATACGGTGGATGGAATAAATTGTTGGCAAGCCGCTTGATGGGAACAGGCAGTGCGGATGGAACTTTACGGAATGTGAGAACAAGAGAGAAATTAAAGGTCAAATGACGCTAGAGTCAAGAACCGTTTCATTGGCTTGATTTGCTGTTTAGAAGGAAGTTGTTGAGCGGAGAGAGGAAACAGAAGCGAGGCAGAACAGAGTGCGAAGCAGACAAGAGGGCCCGCAACAAATGACTAAGCTTCGGTAAACACCCATGATATCCAATAGAGACGATCGTTGTATTTTTCTCCGGCTCATAAAAATTGTTCTTTCCATTTCCATCCTTCATTGTTTATGTGAGAAGATCAATTCCACCAATTACAGCCATCCGGTGTTCATGTTTCAGTTTCAATAGCCGGTCTTACGTTCCTGTTTTCTCTTGCCGGTCATCCGCACCGGAACCCCGGCCGTCAAGAACGCCGGATGGGGCACACCCGCAGCAATACAGCACAAGATTTTCTCAGTTATATTGATTTCCGTGGTTATATTTTCAAACGCTTCCCTGTGAGAAATATAGCACAGTAGCAAAAAGAAAACATCCAAAGTTATTCCCAGCTCTTGCACATCCCACAACTCCAGCTAGCAACCACCGCCAAATATCAAACACCTTCGTTATCCTATAACCTCCGAGAAGCCTCCAACAGCCTCGTTAGTAATTTCAGGAATCTTCAAACCAATATCCCAATTAGAGGTCAATCAAAATACGGTAGCGGGATGAGGGGGACAGGAAAAGGAACCGCTCACCGTAGGTTACCGGTAGTGTCCTACGGTGTTTGCAAAGCGGAAATCACCCTGGCGGGAAAATAATTAGTGCTGTTAATTGAGATTGAGGAGGAAGTTACAGTACTATTGGCTGGAGTGAAGAAAATGGTGGGACTAAGCTACACACAAAGACAAGTACGAGTAGTGTACGAGGTACCTTAGCTTATTTGGAAAAATCATCAGCCACACAAAATATCTAAAATCTAAGACACCATATATGTGGCTTTAATTACCTTTCGGAATCAGCCACACGCCTTTTAGGAACCCCCCCATCCACAACTCGCAGCATCAAAACTTTCCAAGGAAAGCCACCGACCACCATTTTTTAACATGCTAACCAGGGGATTTTCGAGCTGAAAATCAACTTGAAATTTTCCTGTGCTCGTAGAGCAGGGAGGATATCCGTACACCCAAAACAGTGACATAAAGCGGAGAAGGAATAGGGACGGAGTGTTATCAAAAAAATTTCACCCAAATGCCAAACACCCGTTCGATTTCAATGTGAGGAAATTCCAAACTTTGGTGGGCAGCAGGCCCACCCATTTTTTCATTCACTCGGGGGCTCCACCGCCACAAGCGAGAAACGACTATTGCATTTGAGTAAACCTTTAAAAGTGCCAGGAGCAAGCACTAGTATTGGTCTTAGATTTTCGAGAGCCGATCCGCAGCAAGGTATCTGTTACACAAGGCTCAACTCAGTTGACGGAAACACAAGGTGCTGACTTAATGATGGCCCCGCTTTTCATCACCTGCTTAATTTCCATCGCCAAACCCAATAACCCAGCAATCCATACTACTACAACATCATTGCCAGCGAAATGTCACACTCCTATATCACTGACCATGACACCAACCCCCCCAACAACATGCACTACTCAAATAATACCCATTCTTTCAATTACGTTTCTAATGACGTGTGGAATGTGAACAACATTGCTGCGACAGACGAAAAGTCCGAGATTCTTGCATGGTTATCCCCACTTGAGCCCCGCATCCGACACCAAGACCTCCGAACCCGCCGTGCCGACAACGTCGGGGAATGGCTACTACAGACCGACGAATTTCAAACGTGGTGCAATGGTGCTGAACGTGCGGCATTACTTTGCTACGGCGATCCGGCAGTCGGCAAGACCTACTTCAGGTGAGACAACTCTCGAAGAAAAACACAATGATGATGGTGCTAACAAGCAGCGGCGCCAGTTCACTCGTGGTAGACAAGTTATGCGACAAGGCCAGGGAGGAGAATATAGCTGTCGCATGCTTCTACGTTGATTTCGCCGCGCGGGAGGAGCAGTCTCCAACCAACATTCTCGGTTCACTACTAAAACAGATTATCGGTGGATTAGGAACGATCCCGGAGGAAATAAGACAGACCTTTCAAGATCACAAGAAGGTGATTGGTGGGAGGGGGCCACGAGTACCGGAAATTGTGAAGATGCTGCAGACTGTCACATCATTACGACGGACATTTATATGTGTTGATGCCCTAGACGAGTGTGTAGAAGGAAATCAACCTGAAGTGCTAGATTCGCTGAGACAAATCCTTGAGAAGTCCGCAAACGCAAGGATATTTCTAACGGCAAGGCGGCACATCCGGGGCGAGATCGAAAGATATCTCGGAACGAGAGCATCAGTTTTATCCATAAAACCGAGTAATGATGACATCGTGGGATATATCCGGATAAGATTGAGTAAGGACAGATGTCGAGAATCGATGGATAGCAGTCTAGAGGCCGAAATCATCAAAAGCATTACTTGCACTATTTCCCAAACGTGAGCAACACAATCGAAATACCGCTTTTACATTCTTCCCTGACAAATCTAGGTTTCTATTGATTTCCCTAACCTTGGATGCTATCCTTGGGGAAACCACGGCCTATGGTAGGCGGCAAAAGCTAAGGGAAATCACACAGGGCTTAGATTTGAAGGATGTGTACGGCACGACCCTTGAGCGGATAAAGGAGCAGGGTGGGGAGAAAACGAGGCTCGGAATGGCAGCCCTAATGTGGATCTCGCATTCCGAGAGGATATTACGACTCGATGAGCTCTTATACGCCCTAGCGGTCGAGATTGGATCTACGGATATCAATACCGAAAGGATTCCTTCAGTGGAAACATTGCTGGGCTGTTGCTTAGGACTTGTTATCGTCAATAGGGAGGCTTCGACTGTTCGCTTGATCCACTACACCCTCCAGGAGTACCTCTACACCTGCCCCGATCTTTTTAGCGCAACTCACTCGATTATGGCGGAAACCTGCCTAACATATCTTAACTTTCAGACCATTAAGGACATTTCGTCCCTACTCCTTACTCCGCTTCAGTCAACCCCCTTCCTGCAATATTCTTCCTTGTATTGGGGCGCCCATGCTAGAAGAGAGGCTTCAAGGGACATGATATCTCTTGCGATCAAGCTTTTTAGCCAAATTGAAAGCCATATATCCACCAAGATACTTTTAGCGGATCTAATACCGAGGACAGGTCGATATATCCGTGACATCCCCATCAACGGTCCCCTAATTGGCTTTACCGGACTTCATTTCGCATCAGTTTTCGGCATTGTTCAAATCGCAACCATTGTCATGGACCAGCCAAATTCCGATGTCAACAAAAGAGATTTCCTAGGGATCACACCCTTCATATGGGCTGCTATATGTAGACAGGAGCAGATTTCAAAGCTGCTGCTAGAAGGGCAGACCATCAGCCCCGATAAACCGGACGGACACTTTCGGCGCACGGCGCTCGCATGGGCTGCTGGGAAAGGGCACGAGGAAGTTGTGAGAGTTATTCTTGAGCGGGCATCTGCCAAGCCAGATGGCAGTGATGGTTGGTGGGGTAAGACGCCCCGAGTCGTGAATATGGTGCGGGGGAGGAAATATGTCAACCCTAACAGGCCAGACAAATCCGGTCAAACACCAATCTCTTTGGCTGCTGAGGGGGGGCACGAACGGGTGGTACAGCTACTCTTGGCGAGAAAGGATGTCAAGCCCGATACCCCAGATGCATACGGCCGTACACCTCTCCTATGTGCTTCTGGTATATGGCATGAAGAAATAGTGAAGCTACTAGTCGAGCGGCAGGATGTTAACATCCATAAATCGGACAAAGATGGGCAAACAGTACTGCTGTCAGCTGCGGAAAGTGGGTCGGTGGGGATGGTGGGGCTACTATTGGGACGGAAAGACATCGACCCCAACACGCGCAGCAAAACTGGCCAGACCCTAATCTCGTTGGCTTCCGAGAGGGGACATGATGGAGTAGTGGAGCTCCTGTTGGGACGGGAAGACGTCAACCCTGATATACTCGACAATGGCGACCGAACACCGCTCTCGTGGGCTGCCATCAATGGGCACGACAGAGTAGTGAAGCTACTCTTGGAACGGGAAGACGTCAACCCCAATCAACTAGACGACGATGACCGGACACCACTTTTGTGGGCTGCCACACACGGATACCATAGAGTAGTAAAACTGCTCCTGGGACTGGAAAACATCAACCCGGATGTTCCAGACCTTGATGGCCGTACACCGCTCTCAGAGGCCGCCATGAATGGGCATGGCGAAGTAATGATGTTACTGTTAGAACGGGAAGATGTCAACCCGGATATGCCAGACAGTGGTGGCCAAACACCGCTCTCGTGGGCTGCCGAGCGTGGGCGCGATGGAGTAGTGAAGCTACTCCTGGGGCTGGAAAACATCAACCCGGATATGCCAGACAGTTGTGGCCGAACACCGCTCTCGTGGGCCGCTAGGAGTGGTCATGGCCAAGTAGTGAAGCTACTGTTAGAGCGGGAAGATGTCAACCCCAATATGCCAGACATTGACGGTCGAACACCGCTCTCGCGGGCCGCTAGGAGTGGTCATGGCCAAGTAGTGAAGCTACTGTTAGAGCGGGAAGATGTCAACCCCAATATGCCTGACAATGACGGCCGAACACCGCTCTCGTGGGCTGCCCTGGGTGGGCGCGACAGAGTAGTAAAGCTACTCCTGGGACTGGAAGACGTCAACCCGGATATGCCAGACAGTGGTGGCCAAACGCCGCTCTCGTGGGCTGCCAGGAATGGGCACGACAGAGTAGTGAAGCTACTCTTGGAACGGGAAGACGTCAACCCCAATCTACCAGACAGCGGTGGCCGGACACCGCTCTCACTAGCTTCCCGGGGGCGGCACAACCGAGTGCTAGAGCTTCTGCAAGCTCACCAATCCGCCAACCCCAACACAACTTAGTCCCAACAACTCAAAATCTTTTCTATAATCCTCAAAAAGTTCCATTCACCGCTTTCTCTACATCCCCGTAACCACCCCCATACATATTGCCGGCTGCCCCCGTCCCCTAGACAACCTTCACCTTCCTCCCGCGAGTCTACACCCTTCTCGCGGATACTGTTATCTCCCCTCTACTCCTTTCTCCTTTCCCTACCGATTCCTGATTCCATCTAGATGTACTATTCTTGTTATAACGGGAATTTTCACCCCGCCATTTAGTCTTTCCTTTTTTCCTTGTAAAGCAACTCCCTATTAAGATTTAGGTTAATCCGTATTTCTCACCCATACATCCTATCTTTCGCCCATTTTTTGGTTTTCCCTAATTATTCCTCTCCCCATTACCAGAGCTCCATGTATAGTAGCAACTCACTCCGAAAATTTCTTTACCCTATCCATTGTTATTCAAGATACCCCGTTTCAATTACTCCCTTGTAGTACTGTATTTACCGAGACTGAGTGAATTGAGCTTAAGATGGACGAACCTCTACGTCCTTTCCCCAGACTGAAGTCAACCGGACACAAAAAAACACCGCTGAGGTTACAGCGGTTAGTTTTGGTAACCCGGTATATAAAGTATTTCTTACCTCTCCGATGCCCTCCAACTCTCTCCGTCCACTCATCTATCCCCATCCTAGTTCAACAATCACCCACGCTAGAGCTTGCGGAAATCCCTATTACCCGCTAGCCACTTCCGTAATGGCACTAGACTCCCGCAGTCCCCACCCATGATCTATAGTCCTGTTTTGCCTTCCCACCGTCACCTGTTACTCCCAAGCCCTTCATCCGCCACCAGTATTTTCCCCTTCATATTCCTCTTATTTTCACCAACCAATATACGAGTACATACACGTACAAACAGTATATTTCTAAACCAAACACCCTAGATCTCACTAGGAAAGAAAAAAAAATACCGATCGATTTAGGTGGTAAGCTCAGGATTGTGTAAACTAAGGCATTCCTTCGCAATTTCCATACCCGAGCCACAGCCCAGAACCAACCACAACTACCCCACACCCCACCCAAGCCCCCCCGGAATGGCAATACTAAGCCTTACACCCCGCGGCCAAACACAGCAAGACTACCCACCCCATGGCACATCCCATCTCACCAATTCCATACCTCCAGTTTCACCCCCTCCTCCTCCTCATGTTTTCATCCCCCCGAGTGATCACTCATGATCCTGGCTTTGCATCATCCAATCTCACCCTCTGTCCGAAATTAGAATTCTTAACACATCTATCAAAAACGGCACACGGATAACTTCCTTTTTTCCTACCACGTTCTGTTATATTCTTTGACCATTGTCGCACAGGAGGATAAAGCCATGGTGGGGGGCAGTGGAATCAGGAACATTGCCCAAAAACTGAAAAACGTTCTCGGGAAGGGCGGGGGGGGGAGGGAGGTGATGGTTTGTAGAGGGTGTGAAAGCGATTTTATAGTATTTCAGGGATACTGTATGATACGTGCCTTTCGTCACACGGTAGCCGGTTCTGTTTCCGTGGAAATGAAGAGAAACAGTGGATATAGACCCTCAGGGTCCACTCTCCCGTTCCTCACTTTCTCCCTCTGGGCACGGCATCATTACTAGCTTTGAAAATTTGAACACCCCTTGGGTATTTAAATATGTGTATAAGGTATCATACCTGGTGAATTTGGCTTAGGCTGCCTCAGTTTTTGGCCTCGCGGTTGCCCCTCCCGTAGAATGTGGCTAAAGTCGGACCGAGCGAATGCAAGGCTAGTGACTAGCGTGTGGCTGGTAAGTGACATGGGGGCACCCGCCCCAATTGAGAAGTCACGCTACGCATCCAATCCCCCCACCACCCCCCTCCGCACCCAACTCTCTTCATCTCTAGCGGTCCCACACAAACATCCTCAAACTTAAAAACCCTACTCAAACATTCCCCTTTTGTCGTCCGTTCAAATACAATCTTCTTTTACTTGTTTCACCTCAATACATTTCCTCACAAAACAATCTCCTCCGTTTACCTATCCGCAATCAAGCCATCATGTCCCCATCTCATAACCAAAGCCTAACTCCGCAGAGTCAAGTCACTCCAGATCCCCTCCAAGATGCAACGAGAAGAAGTTCCCAGTTCGAAATGCAAGCTGCCTTAATCCCGGACGAAAACAAGTTCGAATATCAATCTGCACCGGAGCTAATCAGGATCATCGATAACACTGTCAAGTCTGGATCCGCCGAGGAATATTTCCTATATTTCCACGGTGTTACCCATGATCACCTACCCGAACTCGATAGCGAATTTTTCTCGTCCAACCTCCGGTGCACTGTCCGCTTCACGACCGAAAACAGCTTACAGGCTCTAATCTGTCGGATATTGACTGGGAGGGGGCACCGTACGCTCACGTTTGACCTCTGCACAAGCATTAGATTTAAAGTCGCTGCAATTCCTGGTCATACTCACGACTCAATTGACCTATTCGGTGGAAAACGATTCTTTTTAGGAAACCTCCGTAGCAAGGAAGGATATGAGGCCCTTGGGCCAAAAACTCAGGTTGCAAGCCGTGTTTGGCCTCCGGCAGTAATTGAGTTCGGGTATTCGGAAGCACTTGACTTCCTTCACTTGGACGCGGAATGGTGGCTCATTAACTCTACCGGTGGAACAAAATTGGTGATCCTCATTCAACTAATGACCGACCCGTTTGCCATCCTCATTGAGTGCTGGGCAATGGCACCTCCACCCTCCCATACTGGAACAAGACACGCACCCATCGGCGCCCCCACCTGTGTTCAGCTTTTCAACATCAACGCAAACGGAGAGGTGACAACGACATCCCCGGGGCTCTGCATTCCCTACCGTTCTCTCTTTAACGAGCCAAATGATAACGCACAAGATGTTGTCTTCACCAATGCCGAACTCTCCTCTTTTGCGCTACGGATGTTTAACCTGATGAACCGCCAGGTAGGTAATTCGTGCTGTGCTTTTTTTTTTGGAAAAGATTGTCTAACCACGGCATTGCCCGCAACTAGCTTCCACCGGGGCTCAGTACAGCCTCCACAATGGCCTTCTACCCCACCCTCGGATGGCTATGCAAGTAGGACTATAACCGCAACGAACTATAGAAAGTTCAGAGGGGGGGGAAAGGGTGTACTGTACATAGCTTAATTAGTCGGGTCTCCCGTACTGGATACCTCAGCTTCAAACCCGGATATCATGGTCTAGTCCATATCTCCAGAAATAGAAAACCTAGATGGATGCTATCCATCTCTAGTTATATTCCCTTCGTCTTAAGCCTAAGAAAAACTTGCTTCTTCGTAGCTATCATTCCTCTTGAAACCAGACTGTCATCATTCCCTAGCATGAGCAGGGCTGTTGTTATAAGAAACGATGTTTACATTGCGACGATTGAGCTGATCAAAGTGCGAGAGGTGGATAAATCGAGACTGTGGGTGGCAGCCCTGGTGTGGATCAGCGACGCGAAACGGCTGCCGCAAGCGGATGAGCTCTCTCACGCTTTAGCAGTCCAGCTAGGCTCTACAGAGTTCGATATTGACGTTGGTGAACTGCTTTCAAGGGCTTATTACTCTAGATAAGGAGGCATTAACCGTGCGAATGATCCACCTTGCCTTGCAGGAGTATCTTTCCGCTCATCCCGACATATTCAGTAAACCTCACTCGGCAATGGCCGAAATCCGTTTGACCTATCTGAATTCCCAATATGTCAAAGCCCCTTCGACTATCATACCCATTCTCCAGATACTCTGAACACACCCTTTTTAGAATATTGTTCAGTGGGGAGTGCATGCGAACAAGGAGCTCTCAGCTCTCGGATTACGGGTGATCTTCAGCTGGAACTGTTGAAGCAGCCTTATAGACAGATATCGACCGATACTCCTCCTCAGGCAGACTTGGATAACCGGTAGACTGCACTTGCCTTCCATTTAGTAGGCTACCCTACCCATCATTCTTTAGAATCTTTGACGCCGTAGTTGCTTTAATAGCGGTGGGAGGTTCTGATATCAACAGGGAAAGCTGTTGGAGTTGTACACCACTTGCATTGGCTGGGTATAATGGGCATCAAGAGGTGGTGGAAATCCTACTTGGACGGGAAGAGGTCAGCCCCCACACGCCAAATGAATTCTGCATAACATCGCTCTCGTATGCCACTCAGAATGGACATGCCAGGATAGTAGCCTTTCTACAGTCTTGCAAAGCGTCAACCCCAAGTACCAGCCCTTGGGGACACCTCCTCTCAGTGTTCCCAACGGGCCAGGCCGTTGGTAGGCTAGGGAATTAGGATTGAAAACAGATCGCTTTAAGGGTGTCTTGATTCCCCCACCGGTTTCATTATTATTTTCGTCTGTACCTTCGACTATTACGGAATCACACAACGAGTGATAAGCAAATATCTCAAGGATGTCTTGACAATCCAGCTCCAGAG
>Ga0307509_10008381_pt1 | contig 13203 bp, 17 predicted proteins | sample 10_EM_MG_FD_202245 | JGI IMG/M metagenome (GOLD analysis project Ga0307509, IMG submission 202245) | Populus trichocarpa ectomycorrhiza microbial communities from riparian zone in the Pacific Northwest, United States - 10_EM | ecosystem: Host-associated > Plants > Roots > Unclassified | place...
TAAGCCACAAATTTGCGTTGAGCTGTAAATTTGCGTTGAGCTGTCAGGCACTCTTTAGAGTGGCCCCGGTTGTGAGCTAGCGAACATGCGGGGGTTGCGGCCGCACGCCGCAACCTTGGCACGAGTAAGGAGTAGTATCATAGCTGGAGGAACAGGAGAGTGGGTAATGAAATTGAATCTAATGGTTGGGGGCAAGGGAAAGTGGGTATATCAGGGGACTGGTGAAAATACCAGGCTTGAAAGCAGGAATAAATGATTTCGGTGGAGGGGGAAGAGGAGGTTCAGGCCAAGGAGAGTGATTTGCCCTCTAGCTGTTTAAAATTTGTATAGCAGGTGAAGAAGAGCAAAGCAAAGGAAAAGAATTACTACTCTAGCTGTCCCGCATCCTCTTGCCCACTCTCTTATATGAACCGATTCCAGGCAAATAATTCCAATTCACGCAAACCTCTTCAACTCACTCTGCCGAAATAATTTAGGGAGATATTGACATACACAGCTTTTCAGCTCCTCCACTTTCAATGGTTCAACTTGAATCCAAATTACTCTCGTGTACTTCAACCACTTCACTTCACTCTGGTAGAATCCTTTGGTGCAATAGCCACCTCAACCTTGAACCCCTCTATCTTGAACATTGCCTGCCATCATACCCACCACACCTCTCTTGCATCCTCCCTGTTGAGTCTTTCATTTCCTTACCCTTCCTTAATTTTTTCAAGCCATCTTGCCACTCTCTAATCGCTTGAACACAAATTGCTATTGCTTACATGATATACTAGGCTTCACTCAGTAAAATTCTCCAGTGCAATTGTTATATCAATTCCCGGCCGGTCTGTTTTCAACTGCTCATACCATCCCCACTCCGTCCAGCCCCGCGTCCTCCTGGTCGTGTCCTTCCCTTTTCCCCCCTCCTCTACTTTTCTCAGGCCATTTATCAACTCTCTAATCAGGGTAATACACATTACTTACGTTTACTCTGACCACTTCATTTCACTCTACACAAATCATTTCATCTGATCATTGGCTCCATCTTCAACCCCTATTTCAATCGGCTCTCTATCCTGCCCCTCCCTATCTTCCCACATTCCCCTAGATATAATAACGCAGATTGTTGAAGATTGACATCACGATTGGACTAAACGAATTCAGTAAAGTTGTGAGGTGACTGAGAGAAATCTGAAGTGAACCAGTTATGGAGTTGTAGGATAGCTCAAGGCAAGAAAAGCAAAGACAGAGGAATAATGTAATGGCTGGGGAGATCTAGGATGGTGGGGTTTGGAGGGAGAGTGGGGGAATTGTGGAAGATAATAGGGTTTAAAATGGAGGTGCCTGTGGTCAGAGGATGGGAGGAAATTAGTCAAGCAAAGTGAAGTGGTTGAAGTGAATGAGAGTAATATGTATTGAAGTGGGTAAGGAGTGGTATAATAGTGGGAGGGAAGAGAAGGGGCAAGGGAGTAGAATTCAATAGGAGGAGACAAAGGCAGGGGGTACATCGGGGGAGTAGTGAAGATGGAGGTGTTAGAAGTGGGGATAATAACCAGAGGAAAGGATTTTACAGTGTGAAGTGAAGTGGTCTATGTGAGTGAGAGTAATTAGTGTTAAAGCAATCAGAGAGTTGTACGATAGCTTGAGAAGAGTGAGGAATGGAAAGGAAAACAAAAACAAGAAGAAGGAGAAAGGAAATTTTTGTGTCCCGTGAGTGCATCCTCGTGCTGCTTCGTGCTGATGCTGGTGTTTTGAATAGGGGCAGCGGTGATGAGATGAGTTATACCTCGTGATTCTGTCTTTGCCTTTTGTGAATTTTCTCTTATAAATATCATGAGGCTGGGCTACAGTGCACGTTAGTAAGGGGATTTAGTTACTGATGTATATTCTAGCTATATTGTAATATTGGTGGGTTCCTACTACTGCTGCTATTTCCTCATATAACTTTATTTATTTCCAGCGCATGCGGACAGAGCCATTGTGATAAAAGTCACGGAATTGCGAGTATTCATCACACCTTCCACCACTATAGTGAAATGCATACGAGGCCGGTGACGAACACATGTTTACCAGTCCTATGTAAGAGCTATCTCTTTCCCTAATTGATCCAAATCAAAGAACCACTCCATCGATCCCTACTACCTTTCACTGCTCTGAACACCAAGCAAGGAACCACCCCACCGATCCTGTCAGTATCGACCTTTTGGACAAGACAGGAGAAAGCGGAAGCCTACAGGGCGGTATCATACATTAAGGCAGCTAACCTTAGATAACCGTTGCATAACTTCGTATTAGGATACCGAGCACTATGCGAGTATTCTGGTTCCTGCCCAGAATATGCAGTATCTGAGCCGCTCTGGTTGTTTAATCACAGCTGGGCAGCTTAGCGATTCTGAAAGTATCCGGATGACCTGGCGCCATTGGTCGGCTGCCTAGGTGTACTGTACAATACTCATATATGCTTGGACATCCTGGCTCCAATTTATCTCAGCACTTTACATATACTGTAGCCGGTGATCCCGTCTTGCCATGTGTGTGCTACGATAAGAGAGCCCGACAACCCCGTAATTATGCCTCTAGCGCAACCTCTCCACTGCAGTCCGTAACCGTAAAAACCGGAATAAACTGGGCATGGCTCTAGGACGTCCAAAATTTCCCCGTTGGATTAGGGCGGGAAATCACACCGAGAAGATTTTCTTTCACTTCTCTTGAGACAACAGACCGTACTAGGAGAGGCAGCTCCAACGTCTTAGCGTGATGCCCAATTATTACTTCGGTTTCCACGGTATCCAGCTCTGATAAATTCATTTTCCGGTAAAGCGGAATCGCGAAGTTAACAAAATGTAATGGAATAATCCGTTTGCTTCATTCACTCTTTATCGTCACGATCCTCGTCCTTTCCATGAATTTCCCTAATTACCAATCTAGATATTTGTATGATACCGTGCCGTGCCCACCTTGACCCCTTCCTGACTATATCAAAACTTCCCAACCGTGGCGGCAAACCACCATAATTTATTGACTACCATATCGCGAACTATCCTAAGACCAAAAGAACCTCGTGACATGTATTGTGCGGTAAAGGGGGGGAGAGAAAAAAATGTGGACCTCTCGAAGTATGGTATGACGAAATTGTGAGAAAAAGTAGCATGCATGTTGGTAAGAACGGATATTTTGAAAAATTCAAGGAAAAATCAAACAGGATGTAAAATGAAAAAAAAAAATGAATATAGCATTTGCAGACTCAAGGAGCTTCAAAGGGGAAGGGATTCAAAAGGAAAAACAAAACTTAGTAGAATTTCCAGTATCGGCTTGTGGCAAGTTATACTCGTCACGGAGATGGTCCAGGTCAATTTCTGGCGACGACACCCACCAGCGGGCATCCCATATCAGCTTGTCAAAGGTTGCTACACAAATTCCCAGCCGTAAGTTTAAAGCTAAGGTTCGCAATGAAAGGATACATACCAGGAATAGATGAAGCTACTTGCACACTAGGATTATTATTGGTATTTGTGCTTATATTATTGCCTGCCTGTTTGAAGGTATCCCAATTGTCTTCTCTCCGGAACATTAGCCTCAATTCTGATGCTGACACCTGCGCACAGTTCTTGATAACTGTATGGCCAGGTGTAGCGGGGTGTTTCCACATGAGTTTTGCTTGTTGATTTGGTTGCTGTATGCCTTGTATTCTGATGTTGCGAATTTTCCTACCAGGCTCATCACCATGGGCAAATGGCCCGAAATGACCGCTTCGTATAGAGGTGTGTTGCCATTTTGATCTTGCTTTGTGATGAGGCGTGGGCTGTTCCCAGCAATTAGCACCTTCCAGGTACCGGAAGTGAACTTGACAGCCAGGTGTAGTGGCGATACGTCGCTGTTTATTTCTTTCGTGGGAACTAAGAGCGCCTTTTCTACTACGGGGGTGAGCCCCAGACAGACTGCTATGTGCAGTGGTGCCTGTTCCCCCACTAAAATCTCCATTCTCGAATCCCCGCAGAGCTCAATCCAGGGTTTTCTTATGACGTCGCTAGTGTTGAAGAACTGGTGTTGTAACCAGTTATGAGTAGAATCGTCATAGGAAGTATCCTTTGTGCTCCCGATGCTCCGGCAGGCATGAAGGAACCAAGATTCTGCGGCATATTCGAGAAATTTCCACTTCCATACTTCCCACCACTAGCACTCCCGTGTCGCTTCCCATGGAGTCTCTTCTGACTCCTCTTCTAACTCCTCTTCTAACTCCTCTTTCGACTCATCTTCTGTCTCCTCATGGCTGGGCCACCTGACTTCCCCATTCGAGAACTCCTTCGGATCTTCATAGACTTGGTGAAGGTACCGGAAGCACTCCCAGGCAATTGCGAGATCAGCCGCCCCCTAAGAAAGTACTGGCAGACTACTGTTGCAATATTCGCGGAAAAGGTATTCTGTTGCAGTGTGATGAACAATGGATACAGTTGTGTCGGTGACCCGGAGAAATCCCTTAGAGGACTGGATATGCATTATGATTTCCTCCTCTGACCTCAGCTGAATTTCGCTGATTGCGACACTTGAAGAAGGCCGTTTTTCCGCCCCTGCCTTCCCCTATAATACATGCCAGGATATGGCGTAATTCGCTAAGTGTGACCGGGCGCATGGCGAGTGCTACACTCCAGATAGTGTTCAGAACCTCTCTTGATGTTTCGTGCGAGAGGAGAGTGCGTAATATGGTTCTATATACCCTCTCGAGTCCTAATTGAACCCGGGGTTACCTTAGCAAACGTGAAAATCAGGCACTGGGCCCCCGTATCTCAAACCGCCGATCGCCAATGATGCAGAGAGGAAGTTGCCCTCCGACTGCTGTAGAAGGATTTCCACCGCTCTCTCCCTCATGTCAACATTTCCCTGTCCTGCTTCATATGCACTCTGCGCGTAATAAGCTTTTCCACATCCTCTTTTCCAAAATTGTTCATATCAAGATTGACCTTGCTGTATCCAGGAACCTTACGGAGGAGGCTATTCGAGATACAGGGGGCGTCCCGACTAGACAGAAATACTTTGACTGCCGATTTGCATAAGCCCTACAACCTATCCAAGTAATTCTTCACATAAGCTCTCATAAAACCCATCTATGTCCTCTATGAGAATGTATACAGACTCTATCTCGCAATCCTGGGTCGCTTTTCTTAGAACCCCCCATGGAGATATCGGGTTGGTGAAATATCTATTCCCTTGCTTCCCAAATTCCGCTTTACAGACATCGAAAAGCTTACTATCCTGCTCGAGGATGTTGTATAGCAGGTCGCTTGCTATTTTGGCAAGCCAGCGTCCGGACAAATCGATTTGATCATCAGAGTTCCCAATGAGGGGAAATTGGGGGGAAATGAAGTGGAAACTCAATTTATCACCTTTGGGTGGGTTGTCGTGTTCTTTGTGCAATCCGGCAACAACATGCCTGGCAAGCATAGTCTTCCCCGCTCCAGGGCCACCGCAAAGCCAAAGAAGCTTGGATTCCTTACTCTCCCGCCATTCCCTATACTGAGCATCTCCAAAAATCCATCCTCCAGTGTCAACGTCCGCCTTGCCCTCCTCTCGGCAGAGGTTGTGCAGCGGGTGTTCTAGTGATGGCTCCCACCAATCGATGATCCTTATCCGGTCTTCGAAGGTTGCTATACAAATTGTTAGCCATAATTTCAAAACAAAGACCGGTAATGAAAGGCCACATATCGGGAATATATAAAGGTACTTGTACACCATAATCGCTGATGATATTTGCATTGTCGCTTTTATCAAAGGACTCGGCGTGCAATAATTCGCCCGCCACCTCTCCATACATACTGATGCTGATTAGCTAACTTAGATCCATATAGAAAAATCACCAAGTCTTAAATCATATCTGACATCCACTTTCCCCGCAGAGGCCTGCTTTAGAATCTTCAAAATATCTCTTCTTTCGAGCCTTTCTGCCATCTCTAGCACCGTCATCCGGTCATTGTTTTTGATGGCTGGGTTAGCACCAGGCTTAACTAGACACTTGACGCTCTCGGTGTGATCACATTCAGTAGCGAGGTGGAGTGGAGTGTTATCGGAGCGATTTTTCTTGTTGATTCCCCTTCTGTATGCCCAGCCCCCTGCAAAGATTTTCCCCACGCTTCCAGCTTAGCCGTGTCGTGGTGGTAGCCAAGTGCAGTATGTCCCCCATGTGAGATTTGAAAGGATCTAGATCATCTGGGGTATCAGAGGTACGAGCCCTAGACATACTGCAATATGCAGTGGCGTCTGCTTATCTACCAAAACTTCCATTCCCTAACCTCCGCAGAGCTCAATCCATGGCTTTCTTATGAGGTCGCTTTTGTCAAAGAACTAATGCTACAGCCAGTCCTAATCTTTGCCGTAGAAATCTCCCTCTAAGATCTCAATGCTCCGACGGGCATGAATGAGCCAGGATTCCACGGCATATCTGAGAAATAGCTGCTTGACCACAGCTTGTTGTCGGGTTTTCCGCGCTAATTCGCGCGGAGTCTCTCCCGATTCCCCCATGTGATCCCGTCATGGGTACCTCTCCCGGTCTCCAAAGACATCGTGAAGCTATTGGAAGCAAGCCCAGGAAATTGCGCGCTCTGTCTCTCTTTCAGAAACCCCCGGGTGGGCATTGTTGCAATTTTCGTCGAAAAAGATTAGAGTTATGATATGATGAACAAGGGATACAGTTGTCTCGGGGCTGGGACGAAGATACACTGAAAGCGGTGCAAGGCTCTACATATATTGGAGTATTAGGAACTTTGTGAATAACGGCAACGTTTGTTATCTAGAATTCGGCATGGGCTAGCTTAATTCCACACCTCCAGACCCACTAGCATTGGTATCCCCCTCCGCAGAAACTAATTCAAGGGCAGCACACCATCGATTGCAATTCCCCCCATCTTTATGATGCCTCTCTTTTAATCGAAAAATAAAATAGAAAAGTCTGGTAGCGGATGTCAGAAAGCTAACCAAACCAATGTCCAGACCTCATAATCACCATCGCCATGGGGAGAAAAAAGGTTTCCTTGTCAACGTTGGTCGGAAACAACCCTCCCATTCTCATCTACCTCCAGCCTTCTGTTCTTGCCTCCCTCTGCCATCCGCCCACCCCGAGCATTCTCGTCAAGTCTCCTCAAAGGTGGTCTAGCGTATTGGCTAAGCGCACCGTGGAATCATATACCTGAAGATTGGGTATTCAAATATTGGCGGTGCTCGGGGGTGGCGATAGGAGTCGACGGGAACGGAATCTGATCTAATGAATGCTTAAGGGGGGTGTTAGAGGAATAGAATGGAAAGAGCAAACGTCTACCGTTAAAGAGCATTATCTGACCATTATCAGGTCTCCTCAGAGGCCGTTGGAAGGAGTGAATGGCTCTTGTACCAGGACCAGCCCTGTTCTGAGCGTGAATATTTCCGATCTTCGTACCGGGTAGGATGTATTCATGATTCAGGCTTGGCCGGATCTGTTGAGGACAGTTTTCCAAGGATTGGTTTAGGGTGTCCTGGAAGTGCCAGGAGTCGGAAGGAGGGTGAGAGGTCATATACAGCGCTTGATCGGCCTGATCCACAGCGGCCTGCTAGACTTAAGATATTAATGTCCAGCGGTTGAGTTTATCATAGAGTTCCTGTACAGTATTAGCGCAAGTTCTGTTGTTATGGGAATGGTGAATGTGAGCCAAGAATACCTGTGTTTGTGCCAGCTTCCTGGCCTTCTCTCTCCACCCTTGCATCAACTCATGGTTCTTCCTTCTCAATTCATCTTCAACAACCCCCATCCCGCCAATCTTACTCCGTAGGGCAGATATTTCAGCATTAGCATCACGAATAATCTTCTCATTCTCCACTTGAATTTCGGTTCCCTGCGCGCGTATGCACTTTGCGAGATGTTCTTGATAAAATCTATGCCATCGCCAAACCCGCGTCTTGCTGTAGGGAGGGAGCTGGCACCGACATTTCCTGGGTCACTTGATAGGTCCAGAAGGTGAGCCCACGAGTGCAGATTTCTATTATGATACTCGGACTGAGACCACTGAGAACACTAGTCTTGTAGTCGTCACTTGGGTTGAGAACTGCGATTACTACGTCGTCCGGCTTGGAAAGTGATGTACCACAGTCTAAACAGGTTCGCTGACCATTTGGAGGGGGTTCGTGAGCTGTAGAGCGGCAGTACATGGGAGGCAGTAAATATGATTGTATCATAGGACGTGAGGAAAAGATAGTCAACTTAAGTGCTACTGAGGAATAGGTCCTCCAAGAGTGGGTTGAACATGCCCGAGAGTTCAGTAAAGAACCGGAAGACAACCCCCGCTTATCCCGCACGAGTGCATATCTCCGTCAGGACAAGGTGGTTGTTTTCCGATTTTTACTGACACCCCCGAGCCGTATGATGGGTTTATTCAATAAAATCAGGAAGGTAATTACCTGCAGGTAGTCAGAACGGCGCGGCCATCAGGTTGAGCACAACATCGGAGCTCGTTACACCGGAGGATAAAGCCATCCATCCTAACGTGGTATTTCGGTTAAACGAGCAAGGAGTTGTAGCGATGGTGAGAACAATGATAAGGTTCGGTGTGAGGAAAAGAAAAGAATAGATGCGATTGTGGAAATTTAAAAATTTATTCTTTGAGCATATGCAGTGTCGAGGTTAATGCCGACACATCATATACAGTACCATACGATATTTTTCAGAGGAGCCTTCTGATAGTATCATACATTATACCATCTCTAACCCAGGAGCAGCCAGAGCAGACTGCCGAGAAGGAGGCTCAACTAAAAAAACATGCATTCCCACCCATATCCTGCCGTACCATGTTCGCGTAATCTGTATTGGGATGAAATTCTGTCCACACGCTCGCAGGGAATATGTGCTTATTCCATTCGTACCCGCGGCAATCCACCACTTTTGTCATTGTAGGATCGTCGCTATTGGGATTCAGAGCGCAGGTTTGGGAGGTGGGCGATCGAGATGAAGGGGAATCAAGCAATAATCCGTTGGGCCCTATCGTGCGATTGACGATAAAATAGTAGAATTCAAAATGCTGTTAAGCGCGTTAGTGATCGTGAAAAGGGAGCAAGAGGTGGAAGAAATACGTGAGGTATTATCACTTCACCGCGAACAAGCAGTAAATCATCGACTGGAACCCTGAGCCACTCCCTGCGTCCAGATATTCTCCTAGCACGTTCGAGAAAGAGAGCCATACAGCCTCTCCTTTCTTAATAGTTACTCCCTCTCCGGTGGGCGGAGCACCATTAGTGCCTAGTGGGTGTTAGCCGTATGTCAACTTCAAAAATCGGAGCACGCACAACACCTATCATAAAAAACAAACGGAATACTGATCTCTTTATTATTAATCTTCTCCTGCAAAGCCAAAAACTCCCTCCTCCATGTCTCACGTTCCTAAGCCTCCCTCAAAAGTGTATTCTTCGTCAAGATCTTCGGAGCTAGTAGCCCCAGTTTTGGATTAACCTTCCGCTTCTTCAACTCGTCCTCCTCGCCACCACTCTTATTGTTACCCTCACTATTAGACCTTGTCGTGTCGGCGGATGAAGAGTGACCGCCATCATCCGTGCCATCATGACCATCATCCTCCCCAGCGAATGGTAATTTCCCTTTGACGACCTTCTTGCGCTTCTTGGTTCTGTTACCGCCGCTGCCGGTGGGCGCCTTACTACCTTCCCGAGACGAGCTCGCAGGTCTCCCGCCCCCACCGTCGCTGAAAATCGGTTGTCGTTTTTCGGCTGCTTCGAGGTCTCGCTATTCGGCTAGTTCGACGTGACGCTTCTTGAATTCGCTTAGATGCACAAGACCGACGGTCTGCGTCTTTAGCACATCCTCCCGGGTTTCGGTGTTTGCGACAAAACGTGAGGGGGTGCTGGTGGTTGGGTTGGATATGGTAAACACACGTATATATGACGGTGATGGTGGGGTTTGCTGCTGGGGTGATTGGAATTGGTGTTTGGGAGGTTGGTTCCGGGTAAGATTTGAAGCGAGTTGGTGGGGTATTGATCTGCGGTAAGGGGATGATGGGTAATCTGGAACCGGACATGCGGCTAGACGATGATGCGCGTCCCTTCCTAAGTGGTGTTGTGGTAACCGTCCCACGTGACTAGGCGTCATAGGAAATGATAAGCAGACCAACTACGAGTACGAGTACTTCCTGCCTACATTCTAGGGGTGCGGAGGGTCAGTGGTGGGTGGCCCGAGCTTGGGAAAACGAAGCGTTCTCACTGGATTTCTTTTTTCTTTCTCCTTCTTCCCCGTTTCTCCACTTTAACTATCATTGTCATTATAATAGAGGATTACTACTCAGAGGCTCTCACTCGTGGAAATAAATTATGCCATCAACTGTATGAATGACCATTCTCATTCTCGTTGGTCCTTCATCTAATTAAAAAGTGCCCTAGCTAGATAAATTGACAAGCAGCCGATTAGAGCTAATGAAATAGATAGCGTCGTGAATGAAGAAGGAAAAAAAAGAATTGTGATATGTTAGAAAAAAATGAATGACTTCAGTAAGGATCGAACCAGAGACCGCCAGTGCAAAAGACTAATGGAATAACCAACTACACTACGAAAATATATAATAAAATTAATTACAGTCACTTCTTCAGGTATCATTCACGCAAGCACCGGGCTGCTTTTGATGACGACTGCCATACTCAGTATACGTATACTCAGTATACGTATGCTCACTATACGTATACCCATCCACGAATGGCTTACAAGATGCTAGTATATAGTAGATTAGCGAACCGCCCCCATCACTGACACAATTCCTCACCACTTAACCCAAAGCCATCAAAGATTCGGAGTTAACGACTCGGATACCACGAGCGAGTACTATACACATCAATCAGCAACGACGATTCCGCATATCATGCCTCAGGCAAAGCCAAGCGAAGAGAAACAGAAGAAAAGAAAAGGACAAGGGGGGGGGGGCGAATCCGGTCGACCGAAAAATCACTGCTTAAAAAGCAGATCGCGCTCTTCAAAAGTCAGAACGAGTTGCTCAACAAGCAGCTTCAAAGGCACAAGGAGCTACTAGATGAACAGGAAAAGTTAATTGAAGAGCAGAGGGGGATGGGGGGCGCTGAGGCAGGTCCGAATCAACCAGAACCGGAGATAGGGAAGCCAAAGGCCCAGCATAAAAAGAGAAAGAGGAAGCCGACCGAGGACAGTCCTCGGAAACAGGAAGGGAGGAATAGAAAGCGGAAGGCGGCCGAGGCTAGTCCAAACAAGCCGAACGAAAACGAAGCCTCTCTGCCGAAACTAGAAGCTAAGCGTAGGAAGCGGCGGGAATCCGAGGCCACTTTTAAACTTGAACGGCGATATACGGCGAAACGAAACGAAATGGCAACACGATCGCACACAGAAGCGGGGAAAAAACTCTTCTCTTCAACGACACCTGTCCACTACCTCAACTAACTAGGGCAAAAACAAAAGTATATATCATCACAAACTCCTCCTATCCTCATCAGGAGGTACCTTCAGACAGTTTGCTCCTTGTCCCACCTTTCCCCCTTTTTTCCGGAAACTCATGCTAACAAAATGCAGAAACAATCATCACTATCTCTCCGAGTGTAAAACCCTCCGGCAACCTTTTCGCTTTCCTTCTAGTTTTCCTTACAGCCTTTCCGCCTCTGTTCCGATCGCTGCATTCCTACATAGGAAATGCTTTCCACAAACACGCCCGGAAGCCATATCCCATATGCCTGACTCCACAGCACTTCCCCGGAAGCTAGCTAAAGAACAAAGGAGATACCGGGAAAGTCTGGCAAGCAGCATTTCCAATAGCCACCAAACACGAGCCGAACCAAAATGAGGCACACCTATCTCGGACGGCTAGCATTGTTCCCGCCGTCGTATTCAAAGCCTTATATCATAAGGCCGAAGTCGGTCAACCCGTCGGGGCACACGAAGAAAGAGCGGTACAGATAAGAAAACTCCGGAATAGTTTTCACCGGTTTGGCTGTAACAAGCCGGAGGAGGTTGATGAGTTCGCCGACCTGGTAAGTTAATACCCTTATGTGTGGTTATATTCTCAGGGGGGGGGCGTCAGTCAATACTAGAAAACCATTTCTGCTAATCCTATACTAATCTCGGTCGAAAATGAGTTATATTTTCTGACTTTTTAATAACCTCTCAAGTACTTGGGAAGTCATTAAAAATCTCGAAAACTAACCTCATCCTCCACCGAGATTCGTATCGGATTAGCAGAAATAGGTGGCCAGTTTGTACTGACTCCCATAAGTGTGTAGTGGGTATTGAACTAGTAATAATTGTGATGGTTAGTGGGCTAGTACGATGAAAGAACGGAACATCGCGGCGCACCGCGTATGCGCTCAGGATGTGATATCCATGTTGCCCAACTGTGAGCCCACACTCCGGGGGGTGCTGGAGCGTGCTTTCTGCCGTCTCTGGGGTGCCCCGGTGGGTGGCTGGGGGGGTCCTGGTGTTACCCCCGAACAGCGATCCCGTACATTTGAGTATTAAAGTCGTTCCCCACATACCCGGCGGCGACTCTTTCTATTTCAGGCACCGATCACTCCCTGATCTCACGGCACAACAGAAGAAGAGGAGGACCACCGGGGACCGATAGTCGGGCAACCTGAAAGGTTGGCCCTTGTTTTTCACTTTGGTTTTTTCTGTCTCTGGGTTTGAAGGGGTTGTGAATTAGCAAGGTGAATTATGTGATTTTTTTTTTGCCAGGCTCGTTTGTTATCTGTGATAGTTGGTGATTTGTAGCTTCCCCCAACCTCAGAGACCAGTTCCACTGTTGCCGGTTTCTTGTTTTTCACTGCGGCCCAAATCTCGCTACCAGAGCGAGTTCCCCACCCAAATGGTCATAGCATGCGATCCACAATTTCCACTCCTCAAGTCGGCTCCCTGGAACTAAAGAAGCTTAAAGAGTTAGTCCATGTTGTGAATCATGTGAAATAAATGCTGGGCATAGTTGAGCGGTGATGAAAGTGGGGTCTGAATAGTCTCTTTTAGAACTAGCTTTACTTAAGTTAGAGATGATATTTTTTTCTTTTTATTTAGTTAGTAAATGACTGCATTTACCTAAGACAGGAGGGAGGTACTATCCTTCAACTTCTCTTTGGTTGTCCAGTTTTTTTAAAAAAAAGTTGTAATATCGTATCATAGCTGAAATTTTCCAAATGGATTACGATTGAAATCCTCTTCATCAACCTCTCGCCTGAGTTCGCTTTACTCAACCTATG
>Ga0307509_10008383_pt1 | contig 13196 bp, 11 predicted proteins | sample 10_EM_MG_FD_202245 | JGI IMG/M metagenome (GOLD analysis project Ga0307509, IMG submission 202245) | Populus trichocarpa ectomycorrhiza microbial communities from riparian zone in the Pacific Northwest, United States - 10_EM | ecosystem: Host-associated > Plants > Roots > Unclassified | place...
GAGAGACGAACGTGCGTGTGTTTGTGTGGGATCTCGCGTCTGCGATGGTTGCAGACGGGAAAGGCGCAGCCGCAGCAGGTACAATTCCAGCAAGCAGAGGGAAAAGATCGTGATGAATTATGGTAGAAGTATTAGGAGGATATTGGGTAATTGAAGAAGAAGAAGAAGAAGAAGAAGAAGAAGAAGAAGAAGAAAGAGGGCGTTGACGATGATGTAAATGGATAGAGTAGGTAAAAGGTTAACTAGGGGTGGTTGCTGCTGTAGCTTCTTCTTTGTGCGTGAGTAGGGGAGAGGTGTGGGGGGTAGAGGTGATGATGATGGTAATGGTTGTGTTGCTCGTAGTTGCAGCCCTAACTAATGGTGGTGGTGGTGGAGAGATGTTTAGGTTGAGGTGTATATAGGAAGCGGCTCGGTACAGTTACAGTGAAGGGTAAACTCCCACAGGAACTTTAGGGCAGGTCTACCTATGTTCTAAGGTATGATATGTAACTTATAGAGATAGTTCTCGAGAGTCGGCTTGGAGGAGAAGCAGGGTTACCAAGCACCAAGGCTGACCGTGACAAAAGGCAAGAAGCAGAGCAACGACTGTGAGCAAAGGGTGGATGAAGCAGAGGGGAGGTTCAACACACTTGCAGGGATTAATTTCTATCGCTCCGCCGCTACAGATGCGATAAGAGATTGCGGGCAGGTGGGTGATTGTGAAGGAGAAGCTGTGCGGCACTCTACAAGGTTTCGAGTTTTAGGCCCCGCAGAGCTCCCAGCCTACCGTTGCCAATACGGCGGCAACCCTTGTAGCCTCAATTGCCCATTTCTTCCGCACTTTGTTATATCATACATTCAAGTGAGCCCGACTCATACTTTCTCCCACAGCACTACAAGTACAAACTGGCACAGGCGTTTGACCACGCGTGCAATGCTTGGTTATCCTATAATACAAACAACCTGCAACCACCAACAATACGGTCACTGTTGCGGTAATCCAGAGTACCGTACTCTTTCTACCGTCGAACTGGAGCACAAATGCATACTGCATATGATACAACAGCTTTCGGTACTACTACACCGCGCCTTCCAGAATCGAACCAGTGAGATCCCAGGCTCGTAGGCATCTTAGTACAATGGTGCGATGAGAAGAGGTTGGATTAAAAATCGGAGGAGTTGGAACGCGCTTTTTAAGCTGGGGGTTACAAGATAAACAGAAAACGATATTTGAAAGTAGTACTGTACTGTGCTGGTAAGAAGAAGAAGCAAAGAAAGCTCATAAAATAAGAGCGAAAGGAAGCGAAAGGTACTCGTAATATTATAGAAGCAAACAAACCAGTATTGTATATGTAATGAAGTATTCATTTCTCCATCATTCTGCTGGCATACCAAAAGCACGATAAGAGGTAGACAGTCTTCTCTCTTATACCACTAACTTTAGTCATTAACGAACATCTCACACAACGTACCACACACACATAAACGTTAACTTGTTCTTTTTCTCTTGAATATATGGTATTTCCAGTATGTACTACACCGGTAGTATTTCCGGTGTTTGGCAGGGATGGGTGTATTTTGCTCCTCTCGCCCACTTTGAGGTGAGGGTGATAAATATTTCCTACTAAGTTACTGTATGTATCGTATGTATACGGAGGTACAGCGTATAAGTTTTGTAGGTTACACAGGGGGTGAGGGTAGCAGTCCTCGTTTGTGGAACCTACAAAACTTACACGCTGTACCTCCGTAATGCCAGTATTTCGCTTACTAAGAAATTGAGGAACCCAGCCTTTTATGATAACATATTATTATTATCGCACTTGTATGATATGATAATATTACAGTATCTCCATTTTCAAATGCCCCAATTCAATGCCCCCTTTCCAGCCCCAGGTTCGACCACGGAAGGCCCCCTTTGCAACATTGTCTTATGTATCATAGCACACCATGCCAATCGTACTTCTAAAACATTACGCATCCTTCAAATCTTCCGACGGCATAAAATCTATCCTCCCTTGCCCAGCCCTATTGTATAATCTCTCCCCAGATTATCCGCAAAGGCAAGCCCGTCAACCCATGATAGGTTTAGTTTAACAGGTCAACAGAATTGCAACAGAATAGCGAATACCAATTAATGAGATCAAATACATTAATTAGGCCAATCTTATTTGATACCATGTCGGGGAAACGTTAATCCTTCTCGGGAGCCTTTGTCTCCTGACCTGGGGGAAACTAGGCCGGCGGGGGTAGTGGATCTCAAGAGCTCCTGCGGCATCGACAGAAATCAAGAGCACTAGAATTATGGGTCTCAACTGGCAACTGCGACAGAGCGTACTAAGCACTGTACTGTACAGTACAAGTACAGTGCATATCCCAGCAGGACTTTAACAGCTTCCCCTCCCCTATTTTCCTCAAAAGTGCAAATTGCACTTTTTGCAACACCATATCGGTGTCGATATGTGAAAATTGGTCAGACGTCTTGAACCTGGTTTTGAGTTATTCCACTTTCAAGTTTGCATAGCAACTGTTATCACCTGAACAAATCTGAAAATTATATTTCAATAATATCAGTTTGAGATGCTTGTTGCATTGTGAAAGTCTTTATAACAATTAATTCACTTCCTAGGACATCTTTATAAATATTTTTCTGATAGATTGAGATACTGGCTACACAACTATGTAATAATAATAATAACAGATATTTACATAATTTGAATTTGAAAGCCTATAAAAGCTTCAATTATCTCATTAAATATTTTTTGAGGCTTTCAGATCATAGTCTACAGGGTCAAGAAGTATGAAATGCATTGAGTCAGATTTGTTGCATTCAAACAGCGGACCAGTTTTCCCATATTGACACCCATATACACTATCTGAAGATTTCTGCGTAATGTGACCTGTCAGGTTATACAAGTACAATATGGATCCCTCTCCCAACCCTTTTGGGCAGCGACGCCGTAAGAAGGGAAAGGTGACTGATGATCATTCCACAACACTGGGAGCAAGACCCTCCACTACGGAGGAGGGTGCCCTGACCCTATCATCAAACTTTTTACCTCAAGGCCCCCCACCGCTTAAATGACTGAGAAGCTCAAAGGTTTCGACCATGCCTGGTATGGAGGGTTATCTCCAAGCTGGCAAATCCCACAAGGCCTTCTTTATGGACATCTACAAGAAAGCAGTGAACAGGCTAGAAGTGGAACCAAATGTACACAAGATGGAAGGTCAGATAATTATCAAGATAATCGCTTCCATCTACTAGGACTTCAAATTGGCTATCAACACTCTGATGGAGAGTATTGATTTGTTGGCACAAGAGGTAGCCTAACTATAGATAGCACCCCCCTGCCCCGATACACCCACCCTGATCCCATTCCTTCTCACAGAAGCTAAGATACCTGACACAACGGCCGGCCCTAGTACCCAACCCCCCACAAACCCCCAATCAATCGGCCCTAAAGCCTCTTGGGCTGCTGTTCCCAGGAGACTGGGTAAGAAATGTAATACTAATCTGGCTGGTACATCACTCGCATAGCCCAAGCCCACGACCACTGCCAAGCCCTTGCAGCCAAAGAGGGGTATCACAGCCGAAGAACAATGACTCATTGTCAAATAGGTAGGTGGCCCCCTGAACAAGACTGAGTTAGAGCTTAGGAATGAAATCAACACTGCACTCGCATGTACTTATATTCAAACCGTCTCAGTGAAGGAGAATATCATTACTATTACTAGTATAGAATCTATCAGAGCTACCTCACTTACCAGCAGTATGGGCACCTTCCTCCACCTTATTCCCGGTACTGTTAACGTTCACCTGGACACCCCAGTGACGCAACTCTTGGTGTACGGACTCTCAACTTCTAGCTCTCTGGAGGCAATTGCAACTAAGCTGACCACTTTCAACACTGGACTTGCCCTTACAGGACCGCCCAGATGGCTCACTACGGACAAATCTAGGATTGGCAAAGCTGCCGCTATGATAGTTATCGCGATAACTAGCCCTAGGGCCACTGACTTTGTTGGCAGGTGGCTAGCAGCCTTTTTCTGCATGTATAGAATGGAACACCAACTGTGTTTTAACTCAATTACTCAATGGTCGAACTGTCATGGCTTCGCTCATGAGAGCAACAGATGCAACAACCTCGCCTCCTGCTGCCCGTGGACTCACCCACACCCAACTGGGGTGCACACTTGCCCCACCACCACCTGTCGTATCTGAGGCCGCCCCTCCAGCTACACTGCTCTTAAGTGTGTAAACTGTGGTGGCCCGAACAAAGCCCATGTGATGTCATGCCCCACCTGCCCTGATCGGGTACCTCAAGAAGAGGAGAATGAGGAGGAAATGGCCGACACTTGATCCCTGTAATTTTTGTGGTTATGGGTTCACATAAGCCCTTTTTCTGTAGTTTACAAATCTTACTGGTTATTTTGAAGGAATGGTGTAGAGGATTATCTTTTGTTATTAGGTTTTTAGACCATACCTCAGGGTGTATGCCATGGATTTTCCTGTACTTAGTTACAAATAAACTGTGGAATTAACAAAAACAAAGAAAAGAAAACCCAGCAGGAAATTAATACCCCCACGCTACCATTTGGAGACAGAGCAAATATCGAAGCCGCACTCTCAAGGGGAAAAAATGAACAAGGGCATTCCTCAAATAAGCACAGTTCTTCAGGGCCATTAGACCGGAAATAAGAATCAGAAGGCCAAGAAAGCAGACATATAATACTGTATGCAATGTTGCAACGAAGGGGTGGGTTGGATCAAAAAAAGATTGAAGGGCTGGAACGCGCTTTTTCGAACTGGGGGGTTATAAGTTAGAACCGCTTCTAATAAAACAATAAATAATGACATTTGAAGCTGGTTGAAGGTAAAGAAACAAAAAAAAATTTATTGTAAAAGACAGCAAAGTGTGGTAAAAGAAGCAGGTAAACTAGGATTAATGACAAAGCAGACTATTCTTGATAATTTACTCCCCTTCTCGACTTCTGAAGAATGACCATTTGCTGGTTTTTTTGCTTACTAAGTCTTTAAAGAACCCCCCCGTCTATCACCACTTTTCAGAAACCCCGATTCAACCCCTCCCCCTTCTAAACCCCCAGGTTCGATCACGGAGAGGCTTCTTTGCAATATTGACTGCATGCACCGGTCCGATCGCGGAACAGCCAAATACACAACCCCCCTCCAAATAAACACTCCTCACTGGTCGGCTTGTAGGATTCTGCCAATCAGGAGTGCAATCAGGAGCGAATGCGTATTTGGGGGTTGTTTATTTGAGTGTTCCATTACTGTATTACCGGTATCTCTATCAGAGTACTTGTGAGCAGACTACCTGTATGGCCAAGTACGGAGGTTTTGCACCCGGTATAAGATCCCTTTAACTGTATTCAAGCAGTGGCACTAAGTGCGGGTCCAGCTGGTAGTGGAAAGGATTGGTGGTGAGGTAGCTAAAGAGAGCAAAGTTAAGAATAATTGTGACAACTATGATGTAAGTATCATATGATGAACATGAAGGGTAGTACCGGTATTTGAAAATCTTAAACACTAGCCTATTCAGGTTCTCGTCATATGAAAAACTTCATACCTCTCTGAAGCAGTGTAGTGCTCAGAATAGTGCTAAATGAGTACTGTTCAGCATGGTCATGATAGAAATTGGGTTATTTGTGTAAATTTGCTCCCAATTATGGTACAAGTACAAGTACTTTTAATTTATCATGGTGTGTTGTCAATCGTTACCTTTCCTGTCATATCTAACCCCAATCGTCCTAGGAGTGCAACACTAAAAGTGAGTGAAATTCGGGACAGACAAAGGGATAACAATAACAACCGAGCCTTGGCGTTGAGGCCGGGGCTGGTAGTTCTCTAATTCCGAATGACGGAAGGAGGTTTTGCCAATCTAAGAAGATTGGGGAATGAAAAATAGATAGCTGCTTGGCGAGTCGTAACATCTCCACATCTCTCACTCTCTCCAAGTTGAGAACTTGATTGTGCAGATGCCGACATCCTGGTTTAGTCTTGTAGGTGGTATAGGTGGTGGGCGGTTCCGCTACAGTGTTAGGGAACAGCTAATCAAGAGTTTAGGTTTTAATCGAGGAAAGCAGTGAGAGCAGTGTGAGCAATTGAAATATCGCCTTAGCCGCAGTCTGTCATGAGAAAAATATTTCTTAGCTACAATAATTACTTAAGCTGTGCTGAGATATACACAGAGTTGCTAGTGTTATTTTTATTTTGAACCCACCGTTATCTGAGATAAGTTAACATGGGTACCAATCCCGGAAAACGGAATTTTTGTTTTCAACACATCAACATGTGGTGCGTTGTCACAGCGACAACAGAAAAAAGGGGTCTTGGCACTCGAATTCTCTTTGCAAAACCTCCCTAGTAACTGGTTGTACAGGGTACTCTAGCCAACCAAAGGAAAGTACCGTATTCGATCGTGCTGGGATATTGGATACTCTGCCAGTTCAGGCCAAAGGTAACTCATCCATCTATCCACTCCTGTTTGTGATGGTGCTGTGCGAATTGTGCTATAGGGTATAGCGGTGTTCGCAAAGTTCTTATACCCTCCCAAGTACCACGAGAAATTGGAAACACTTTGCTAACCCACCTCCTTGATTATTCAGTATAATAAATTGTGATAAGGGTTTCCGATGCCCCTAGAGGTATATCCGAAAGATTGTTATCAGAAGGCGTCTTGTTTTCCTGTTGTTGTAAATATGTATTGTTCTTGAGGTACAAGGGGGGGTATGAGAATTTTGTGAATAGGGCTGTATTGATCAGGTTTATCTAGGATAATATATTGAATTGACATCCACTCCAAAGCTTCTGACATATTCGACCGATTATGCAGTGGCTAAAATCAAAGTATGATCCTGGTTTTGAGGAAAGGTCTATTCGATACAAATATTATTTCACGGCGTTGTTCCACCAAAGTGCCATAGGATCGCATCAAATATCATGAGACTATTGAATACACAGGCTCCAAAACAAAAGCTCATAATTACCACAGCCTGTTTACATTTCTCTTTAATGCCACCAGTAAGTTCCCCACCTGCTGCATTCAATGATCTGGATTAGCCCCGCTCTACGTTAGCAATGACCAACAGTAATATAAATTTAGTCTAGTATCAGTAGAGTACAGTACAGTATCGTGATGCACGAGGGGTATTCAAAGTTAAAAATTTTGAACATTCTGAGCTTACTTTCTTGTTGCATCAAAGCATGGTACATTCAGAAAAGGTTAGTTCACTATTACTTTACCTTGCCATACACAACTATTGTTACCGATATCTGGAAGTCAGTAACAGGTAAGAGTTAAAGGTGTAAGGTGGGTGAGCTAAGTGAGGCTTGAGAATGATGGAGGTAACAACAATTTCCCATCCCAACTATGTAATTACGATCTTGACAACAAAAGTCGTCGGCACCACATATTTTACATCTAAAGTGATGTAACGACCCTATGATAGAGAGATCAAGAGATCTCAGTTACCCTACTGAAGTGTGCAAGTTACCCTACAGTCACCGGCAAAGTCATCCTAGAACTTAGAGGTCGATGGTCTCACATTCTATGGGTTCTTAGATGTTAATGAACAAACACGCACCTGCGCAGGGAGGACTCACGCCTGAGTAAGGGTGGCCCGAACCTGCTATTGAACTTGGGCGGGTTTTGCTAACACCCCCCTCTGGCCCCAGCATTGGGACGGCGCGTCATAGGCAGACGGCTGCATAGTTGCTCGTTTGCAAGTAAAAAGAGGTCATTGGAGCAGTGGCAGTAACACAGTATAAGTCGTCGCCGTTTGTTCGACTGAATGTCATTCGCAGGATATATAAGGGGAGTACAGGTAACCGCCAATATGGAGGTTACCTATATATTGTCTCTCCGGCACCTAGGAGTCTATCTTAGCCTACGGGTAGTAGGGTAGTCTTCCTCGTGGTACTTAGGTAGTCCCAGGAGGCCAGAGTGCTTTTGGGACAAATACCTCAGCAACCAGCTGGACCTTCTCCCCTTGATTAGTAGTATTACTATGGGTTGTCAATGGACTCTAGAGGTATGAGTCTTATCATGGTAGAGTATGTCCCGAGAGACTGGCAATGGGTAGCGCCCACTTTGCCAACCATCGGCTACATCTCACCGGGGGAGCTTGCATGTCAATTTATCACATTAGACAATCACGTAGATTAAATGATGGACTGTATAGCTTGTATAGACGAAACTACCACTGGGCCAGTGAGTCCACCACCTAGGTATTGACTCCGGTTGTTGTCATAACAGTTAGCCACTGGTATGACTTCGATAGGAAGAGTTTTTCCACCAGGGGTTGTATTGGAGATGCATTGCAGAAACTCATATCCTATTGATGGAGTTAAGTGTACCCGAGTTGGTCCGATACTTCCGGAAGGATAATTCCTGATGGAGGGTAGAACTCGGACAAGCCTTGAGCACTACAGGGTGCTCGCACATGGTCGGAGTAGTGGTGAATATCAAAGGCTTAAATCTGATATCTACTTAAGTTTAAGTGTTTGGCATTCTACTTCAACAACCAACTTTTCCTCGAGAGAACCAAATTGAGTGAAGCTTCGAGCTTAACTAAATTAAGTTTTACCGTTTGATTCTTTGGAATTTTTACCTCATCTTTATCTTCTACTTTGAGTGTTTGGTGCGATCGCAACCTTAGAGTTCACCTCTCTATAGGGTGCCCCCGTTACAAGTGACTAACCTTAAGCCCTCACAATTTATCTCAAAGTAATGGAATCAACAAAACCAATTTCATAGGGTAGGTAATGACCTAGAACTTCTGCATATAAATTATGAGGATTTTTCTGCTCTACAATCAGGGCTGAGAGCCCGACCAGATTGGATGTTCTTGTAATAAAACTTTTGTATAGGAACCTTGTATAAAATCAGAGGTACTATATGATTATTATTCTCTTTAACATTGTACTATGGGTATTAACTAACAGAGCTTACTACTTATGAATAATAATATCTCAATTACTCTTATAACAATCATACTCGATGGTGGTTATTTATACAACAGGTAATGAATCGCTTATGTGAGGATATTGAACTATCTTATAGTTCTCTTTGGTGATCTTTGTCCTTATGTGACAAAGATGCGGGAGTGTGTTCTTGTACGACTATCTTATAGTCTCCTCTTTCATTTGTAGACTATCTTATAGTCTTCATGCTTGATCTTTGTCCTTATGCGACAAAGATATAGGAGGTCGCTTGTGATAAGGTCGTAGGTGCTCTGATGCTAAGAGCTAGGTTGCTTGCATTCAAGCGAGAGATAAAGATAAAGAGTTTGTATTGAGAGTATAGTATAAGAGAGTACTTAGATAGTTATGTGAAGAGGTCTAACTACAGGGATTTGATTTTTTGATTTTTAATCTCGTTTATTTGTTGTTTCTATCAGGGCAAAATGCACAACTGTGCTCATCCTAAGGTGTGAGGTACAAGAGACTTTCGACCAAGCAAGGGCTACGTAGTCCAAAATTTCCAACTACAGTCCATCCAGCTATCCCTAAACTAAAGCCCATTGACCTTGCCCAACAAAGAAATCTCTGGCCGGTACTATGATTAGAAACTACAAGGAGATGAGAAAATGAGGCTGAATGCCAGAACCAAAAACCCCTGTGAGAGCCTAGTCTAAAAGAAAAACACCCCAACCAACAACCAACAGTAGACACTACCAACAAAGGCAAATGAATATAGTCCCGCAAGTCAAACCACCTATAAGCTTAAATGGAGTAAAACCCCACCAGGCCCAGCTCCTCAAGGAATAGGGTCTCCTGTATTTTGGGTCTTGGAGACACGTAAGGGGAAATAATTCCTAGGGGGATATAGCCCAACCAGCCTAGCCTCAGGAAGAGCAATCAAGTTGGAGGGAAATGCCGCCTAAAGAAGGAAAGCTCGTGACAGTCAGAGGAAGATCCTGTAGGCTATCTCACGAAGCTGGACTTGGATAAAGAAGGTTTAAACATGCTCCCCTAGGGCTAGGATATCAGAAGGGAACAGAGGTCTGAGTTTGGGCATAGAGCCACGAATTATAGGGTGCGAGCTGATCCAGGTGTTGGGGAAAGGGAGGGAGGAGGGCAAACCGACATGAGAAGTACGAGCAGGGACGATGGGAGTGAGGTCATGATGTAGCGAAAGGTCTGAGCGTAGCAACAGTGCACAAGGGTGATAGTGAAATACAAGGGAGCTGTGCCACAGGGGACAACTACTTGACGGATGTAACAGGGGCACCCTATAGACAGGTGAACTCTAAGGCTGTCACCGCATAAAACACATAAAGTAGAAGATAAAGCTGAGGTAATGTAATTCAAAAGAATCAAATCGTAAAACTTAATAGCTTTAAGCTGAAAGCTTCACTCAATAAGTTCTGTTGAGGAAAGTTGGTTATCGAAGTAGAATGCCAAACAATTAAACTTAAGTAGATATCAAATTTGAGCCAGTGACATTCACCACTACTCTGACCTTGTATGAGCACCCTGTCCTGCTGAGGGCTGTCTGAGGTCTACTCTCCATCAGGAATTAACCTGCCGGAAGTTTAGGACCAGCTTGGGTACACTTAACTCGATCAATAGGACATGAGTTTCTGCAATACATCTCCAATACAACCTCAGGTGCGACAACTCTTCTTATCGAAGTCATACCAGTGGCTACCAGTTATGACAACAACCAAAGTCAATACCTAGGTGGTGGACTCACTAGCCCAGTGGTGGTTTCGTCTATACAAGCTCTACAGTCAATCACTTAATCTACTTGACTACTCAATACGATAATCAGACATGCAAGCTTCCCAGATGAAATGAAACCGATGGTTGGCTCTATGGGAGCTCCCCATAGCCAACCTGTTGGGACATACTGTACTGTGATAAGACTCATACCTCCAGAGTCCATTGACAACTCATAGTAATGCTACAAATCAGGAGGAGAAGGTTCCCGCTAGTTACTTAAGAAATTGTCTTGAAAGGACCCTGGCCTCCTGGGACTACCTCAGTACCTCTCTGAAGCCTACCCTACAACCCGTAGGTAAAGATAGACTTCTAGGTACCGGAGGGAGTATTTATGAGCAACTCCAGATTTGGTGTTTACCCATACTCCCCTTCTATATCCTGCGAATAATATTTAGTCAGACTGACTCCGACGACTGATACCGTCTTAAGGCAGCTGCTCCAATGATCTTTTTTTACTAGCAAATGAGCAACTATGCAGCTGACTGCTTATGACGTGTTGCCCCAACACTGGGGCCAGAGGGGAGTGTTAGCAAAACCCACCCAACTTCAATAGCATGTTTAGGCTAGCATTACTCAGGCGTCGGACATCTCCGCACAGATGCTTGGGCACCTATGAACATTTAAGAGCCTGAAAATTGTGAGGCAAATGACCTCTAAGTTCCAGGATGACTTTGCTAGAGAAGGTAGGGTAACTTGGATAACTCAGTAGGGTAACTGAAATCAATGGGCATAATGGTCAAATCCCTAAGGTAGGGTAACTTTGCCCTCTTATGCCTTTAACCGCTTTGGAAGTCCTCCTGTTGACCCCTAATGTTGTATTGAAGCTCTATGTAACATTACCATGGTTCTTTTGTCTTTATGTGAACTTACTCAAGAATTGTTACCCTGCCTTATAGAGTACCCAAGGGTACTCCACTGTTCCCAAGGGCTTGCCCTATGCTAACCAGCTATTTGTATACCAAGTATACAAAACCATAACTCCGGTTCCCACTTGGTATACAATTTGGGCTAAGGTAATAGTCATTGTAGCTACGTATCATAGGGTTCTTACAACCAATCGCTCGAGACTAAAGACCGACAGTTGACAGGTGATGGATTGCCGACTGTGGGGGGCTGCCTAAGTGAGCCCAGGAAGAGGAGTAGAAGGCAGGCTTAACCAACCCCTAGGAACAAGCTCGCCAGGCCTGACTATCAGAACGGAAAGGTAGAGAGGATGGAGGTAGCTTCACCAGACAGAGGCAATATAGTGTGTCTGGGAGAGGGGGGTGAATTGAAGTGACAATAATTTCTCGTAGTATTGAGATTTCAATTACTAGAGGTGTAGTGGAGATTGAGGATTGCTCTAACTACGGTGACAAAGTCTCCTTGTATATACTCTTCATGCCAACAACGCTAATTCTGGTAACACATAACTCAACTCATGTCGTCCTATGACTTGTAACGAGTCCTAGCCGAAATCTCTTAGCTAACACCTATGACTCACTGGGCAATATGCTGTAAACCAATCATAACAGATAAAACATGTCCTGTGAGCAAAGCGCATGACATGAGTAAAACTCGTGACCTATAATATGACTTACGTGCGAAAGCCATTACATCATTATGACTCACAATTGTAAGTCATATAAACCCCAACCAATCATAATCAGGACATGCAACTGCGAGTCATGTAAGAAATATGAGTCAACTGACTTTATAGCTTGAAACATAAACATACCTTATGACTAATAACTATTAATCATGTGAAATCTACCTTGATAAGTCACGATTTGTGACAACTCTATAGGCTCTGGCATATTTTGAAATTTTCCTACAATTGATGAAACTAGTGTACACTGACAATGCCTATTTTTGGTGTAAAATAAGAAGGAGGGCAATTATCTTTGCTGCCAAGATCATACATACATACTCGAGTATTCTTACCATGAGTTCTCAAGTAAGGCTTTTTTCTTTTGTGGATCTCTCAAATATATTACTTGGTTTCTCTCAATACTATTGTCTAGTTCTGCAAAGTACCATAATCCAAGATTTTGCTTTAAATTTTACTCAAAATTCATGTTTTTAACTTTGAATACCTCCACTAGGAGGATACTGGTATTATGCAGTAGTGTACTTGAATACCTGCTAAGCTTTCATCTACAGTAGCTCAATACATCTGTAACAGGTTTACTCATGTCTAACGAAAAGGTACAATAGAGGGCTAGCGGTTGACCGGCAAGCGCTAGGTCTAAGGGTGCCTTCAAGGGACCTGGAGATAGAGAGATAATAGTTAACGGGCAAGTGGAACTCTGAGATCGCCGTTCAACCAAGTATATTCATAAATCAAGAGTCTGCTAAAGTCTGCCGTTCTCCTGCTAGCCAGGAGATGAGTTTAAATACAAGAGTTCTCTCAGAGCGACAGTAATCAGATATCCTGCAACCAAAATCATTACCGGGCAGTGCACCTTCCCCTGTATGTCCTGTGATCCCACAT
>Ga0307509_10008384_pt1 | contig 13195 bp, 11 predicted proteins | sample 10_EM_MG_FD_202245 | JGI IMG/M metagenome (GOLD analysis project Ga0307509, IMG submission 202245) | Populus trichocarpa ectomycorrhiza microbial communities from riparian zone in the Pacific Northwest, United States - 10_EM | ecosystem: Host-associated > Plants > Roots > Unclassified | place...
ACGATATTAAGTTTAACCGTTTTGATTCTTCGTGAATTATTTACTCTATCTTTATCTTCTACTTTGAGTTTTGGTGCGGTCGCAACCTTAGAGTTCACCTCTCTATAGGGTGCCCCCGTTACAGTAGTGTGGCTACCTTTTGTGCTAGCAGATCAATACTCTGCATCAGGGTATCTGTTAGTCATACCAGAAGCCTCAGCCTTCCATTAATGAATAAAGACCTATAGTTACCCTACCTTAGAATTCTGAGTTCAAAAAGGATAAGCCAACACCCCTCTCCCGCACCAGCGTTGGGATGGCGCTACATTGGCAGACACCGCCGTAGTTGCGTCCCCTCACCAAAGACATGGTCCTGGGGGCCCTCCTCGTAACCCTGTATACGTCGCGGCCGTCCGTCCGACCGGATCCCGTTCGCAGGATATATAAAGGAAGACCTTTGGCGAGCTGATGCAGGTGGTTCGAGCCAAATCGGTTGATGTTGCATAAGGTTACTGAGCACTAAAGACAATAGTCGTGAAGGTGGTTACTAAGTAACGGGACGTTTTTACGGACAATGGTTAAGTAACACATTCTATACTCCACGCTCTCACGATGAAAGTCGCAGAAGTGAATGGTGTTGTTGGATAAGGTAGTTTGAGAAATCAAGCATACTCGCACTCACACACGTCACCAGTATTCTCAGATACTGACAGAACCATATGATAACGATATGACTGTTATGCGGGAGCCTATCTCAAAGTCTTACAAGATAACTCAGGCCAATAATCTTAATCGTAGATGGAGATTGTCTAGGAAGGCTCAATGTTTCAAAATAGAGGTAGGTAAAGTGATAAAGATTTTTCTATCGTAAAAACTTATATTGATAAGATCTCTTCTCCGTTGCTTGATAATGTTCAAATAGCTCGGGAGGCACCTTGATATTTATATGCCGTGTCTGGGTGGACGCGGGCTACATCTAGTTCTCATACTAACTAAGTACCTACTAACAACTTCCAGCTTCTTCTAAAAGAGCGAACACTATTTGACCCTGACAATTCTGTTATCTCACTTTGACTTCCGAATCGCAACACCATGATTTTTCCTGACGGTGCTCCCACACATCAGTTCATTGGTTACGATCCATCTTTGTCAGCATGGAGTTTTGCTTACCATTGCATGCGCAAAATGGTCTCCATGATTGAACCAACAAAGGGGCCAGCTTTGTTATTGAACCTCTCAGCATTGCAGACATATCTTGCAACCGACATCTGCAAGGCATAAGATAGACTTGTCACGATAATCGCACCAATAGCTATTATCCCGCCATAGTCATATGGTTATCGTTTGGTTCCGTCAGCATCCTACGGATACTATTGACGTGTGTGAGTGCGGGTATGCCTGATTTCTCAAACTACCTCATCCAACAACATCATTCACTTCTGCGACCTTCATCGCAAGAGCGTGGAGTATAGAATGTGTTGCTTAACCATTGTCTGTAAAAACGTCTCGTCACTTAATAACCACCTCCGTGACTCTTGTCTTTAGTGCTCAGTAACCTTATGCAACATTGACCGATTTGGCTCGAACCACTTGCATAAGCTCGCCAAAGTGTAACGACCCTACGATAGGTAGCTACAATCACTATCACCTTAGCCCAAATGTTATACCAAGAGGTTACCAGAGGTGGTATGGTCTCGTATACTTTATACAAATAGCTGGTAAACCTAGGATAAGGCCTAGGGAATTGTTGAGTAGCCTTGAGGTACTCTACTAGGCAGGGTAACTTTTCGGAAGAACATTCGCATAAGGTCAAGAGAGTTATGGGAATGTTACACAGACCTCCGAGACAACTTCTGTGGTCGCCTGGAGGACTTCCTGAGCGGTTAAAGGCATAAGAGGGCAAAGTTACCCTACCCTGGAAATTTGGTCATTATGCCCATGGGTCCCAGTTACCCTACTGAGGAACCCAAGTTACCCTACCTTCACCGGCAAAGTCATCCTAGAACTTAGAGGTCGATTGCCTCATATTCTATGGGCTCTTAGATGTTCTTGGGCGCACACGCATCTGCGCGGGGAGGCCCCACTCCTGTATAAGGGTGGCCCGAACATACTATTGAACTTGGGCGGGTTTAGCTAACACCCCCCTCTGGCCCCAGCGTTGGGACGGCGCGTCATAGGCAGACAGCTGTGTAGTTGCTCGTTTGCTAGTTAAAAGAGGTCATTGGAGCAGCGGCCGTAACACCGTATAAGTCGTCGCCATCCGTCCGACTGAATGTCGTTCGCAGGATATATAAGGGGAGTATGGGTAACCGCCAAAATGGGGGTCACCCATATATGGTCTCTCGGGCATCTAGGAGTCTATTCTAGCCTACGGGTTGTAGGGTAGTCTTCCTAGTGGTACTCAGGTAGTCTCAGAAGGCCAGGGTGCTTTTGAGACAAATACCTCAGTAACCAGCCCGGACCTTCTCCCCTTGATTTGTAGCATTACTATGGGTTGTTATTGGACTCTAGAGGTATGAGTCTTATCACGGTAGAGTATGTCCCGAGAGGCTGGCTATGGGTAGCGCCCACTTAGCCAACCATCAGCTACATCTCACCAGGGGAGCTTGCATGTCAATTTATCACATTGAATAGTCGTGTAGATTAAATGATGGACTGCATAGCTTGTATAGATGAAACTGCCACTGGGCCAGTGAGTCCACCACCTAGGTATTGATTCCGGTTGTTGTCATAACAGTTAGCCACTGGTATGACTTCGATAGAAAGAGTTTTTCACCTGCGGTTGTATTGGAGATGCATTGCAGAAACTCATATCCTATTGACGGAGTTAAGTGTACCCGAGTTGGTCCGACACTTCCGGCAGGATAAATCCTGATGGAGGGTAGACTTCGGACAGACCCTGAGCAGGACAGGGTGCTCGCACAAGGTCGGAAGTAGTGGTGAATATCAAAGGCTTAAATCTGATATCTACTTAAGTTTAAGCGTTTGGCATTCTACTTCGACAACCAACTTTCCTCAAGAGAACTAAATTGAGTGAAGCTTCGAGCTTAACTATATTAAGTTTTACCATTGATTCTTCTGAATTATTTTACCTCATGTTTATCTTCTACTTTGAGGGTTTGGTGCGGTCGCAACCTTAGAGTTCACCTCTCTACAGGGTGCCCCCGTGACACAAAGGCCTTTCCTCATATATCCTGCGAATGGGATCCGGTCAGACGGACGGCCGCGATTTATAAGGGGTTACGAGGAGGGCTCCAATGCCCATGTCTTTGGTGAGGGGACGCAACTACAGCGGCATCTGCCGGTGTAGCGCCGTCACAATGCTTGTGCGGGAGGGGGGTGTTGGCTTGTCCCTTTGAACTCAGAATCCTAAGGTAGGGTAACTATAGGTCTTTATTCACTAAGGAAAAGCTGAGCCTTCCGGTATGCCTAATAATGACTGGAGAGATAATGGCCTTTGATGCGATTATCGGGACAAGTCTATCTTAGGCTTCACAGCTGTCGAGTGCAGGATATATCTGCAATGCTGAGAGGTTCAATAACAAAGCTGGCCCCTTTGTTGGTTCGATCATGGAGACCATTCTGCGTATGAAATGGCAAGCAAGACTCTATGCTGACGAAGATGGATCATGACCAATGGACTGATGTGTGGGAGCACTGTCAGGAAAAATTCATTATGTTGCGATTCGGAAGTCAAAGTGAGATAACAGAATATTCTGGTTCAAATGGTATTCGTACTTCAGAAAAAAGTTGGAGTTTTGTTAGCAGGTACTTAGTTAGTATGAGAACTAGATGTAGCCTGCAACCACTCAGACGCGGCATATAAATATTGAGGTGCCTCCCAAGCTATTTGAAAATCATAAAAGCAACGGAGAAGAGATCTTATCAATATAATAAGTTTCACACTAGAAAAATATTTTATCATTCTACCTACCTACATTCAAGTCATTGAGCCTTCCTGGACAATCTCCATCTACGATAAAGATTATCATCCTGAGTTATCTTACAAGTCTTTGAGATAGGCTCCCGCCTAACAGTATCAACAGCTGATTTATAGTCTTTGTAGATAGACCCGATCATTTTGATTAATATCCTTGAATCTCTGTTTATAAAGGATTTATCCTCTCCTCTATCCTTTACTATCTTTATATATAGGTCTTGGAAAAATGCAGAATGTGATTTGCTAGTGTGAAGATAACTCTCCATACCAGACATGGTCGAAACTGTGTAACTTCTTAGTCGCTTGAGAGGTGGGGGGCCCTGAGGCAAGAAAATAGGTGACAGGGTTGGGACACCCTCCTCTGTAATGGAGTATCTTGCTTCAGGCATTAGGTGTTATGCATACCGGAAGGCATAGCCTTCCCTTAGTGAATAAAGACCTACAGTTACCCTACCTTGGGTTCTGAGTTGAGAGGTGTCAACCTAACACTCCCCTCTAGCACCAGCATTGGGATGGCGCTATATTGGCAGACGCCGCCGTAGTTGCATCCCCTCACCAACGACAAGGTCTTTAGAACCCTCCTTGTAACCCTGTATATGTCACGGCCGTCAGTCTGACCAGGTACCGTTTGCAGAGTATATGAGGGAAGACCTTTGGTGAGCTTATGCAAGTAGTTCGAGCCAGATTGGTCAACGTCGTATAAAGTTACTGAGCACTAAAGATGATAGTCGCGAAAGTGATCATCAAGTAACAAGACGTTTTACGGACAATGGTCAACCAACATCATTCTATACTCTGTACTCCTGCGACAGAAGTTGCAGAAGTGAATGGTGTCGTTAGAAGAAGTAGTTTGAGAAATCAAACATACTCGCGCTCATCTACATCAATAGTAGCCAACGGTTACCAATAGAACTATACGATAACGATAGGACTATGGAGAGATAATAGCCATTGAAGCGATTATCAGGACAAGTCTATCCTATGCCTTGCAGCTGTCTGGTGCAGAATACAACTGCAATGCTGAGAGGTTCGATAACGAAGCTGGCCCCTGAATTGTTTCAATCATGAAGACCATTATGCGTATGCAAATGGTATGCAAGACTTTGTATTGACGAAGAAGGATCATGATAAATGAACTGATGTGTGGAAGAACCATCAGGAATATCCATAATGTCACAGTCCGGAAGCCAAGTGAGATGAACAGATTGTCTGGGTCAAATAGTGTTCGCACTTTTTTGAAGAAGCAGGAAATTATTAGTAAATACTTAGTTAGTATGAGAACTAAATGTACCCCGCAACCACCCAGAGGCGGTATATAAATATTGATGTGCCTTCCAAGCTATTTAAACATCATCAAGCAACAGAGAAGAGATGTTATCAATACAAAATGTTTATACTAGAAAATCTTTTATCACTCTACCTATCTCTACCTTAGTTACTTGAGCCTTCCTAGACAATCTCCGTCTACGATAAAGATTATCGGCCTGAGTTCTCTTACAAGTCTTTGAGATAGGCTCCTGCCTAACATTAGGAAAGAATCACCATAAGTCTTCTTGTCCTTCCTATAGCGACGTCGCCCAGAAGGAGGAGGAGAGTGATCCATATGGCACTTATGTATCCTGACAGGTCATGTTATGCGATAATCTCAAGATAATGTATATGATATTGAAAAAAGCGCAATTTGCACTTTTGAGGAAAATAGGGGAAGAGAAACGTGCCATCACTGTACTTGACCTCCAAGTATACTTATACAACATTAGTATGGTGTTGAGTACTTTAAATTAATCAACTGATCGGGAATTATTTTTGCTTACATAATTTTACACATACAAAATAGAAGCTCTCACTTGGATAGCTAAAATAACCTCGAATATAGACTTATACATAAGTGGTTACAAATTTTACGCACTATGAATATTGGTCTCATTGGGAATTAGGGGGGTTCATCTCTTCCTAAGAATTTAGTTGTCGTTGGAAATTTTTGGGAAAATTACGATTGTGTTGGTTTTCGGCTAAGTCAAGTGCTTGGCACCATATCATACCACAATACGGTATACTTGTACCAAATTGCGAGTGATCTTACTCAGCTGACAATCCAATTCCCACTCTAGTACGGAGCAGCGCGCTGTGAATAAGACGCCATCAAATCGGGGCTCGCTTTGTAAGTTGAACTAGTTATACCTATTGTGATTCTGTTCATCATTCACAGGGGGATGGTGGTAAGGTAGGGTGGCAGGATTTGTTTCTAGGAAAATTCCTTAGGGGTATCATAATTACTTGCAACAGTGAACTAAGCCCACCGGGGCTGAATTATCCAGGGCAGGATGATTCTCTCGCGCTACTCCAGCTTACCGTACCCAGAACCCCACAGAAGTACTCGTACAGTGCTTGTACGGTATGGAAGCACTGTTCTCCATCCAAGTTATAATTCCTCCGACAAGTGGCTCCTGCCGTACCGGTATTGTAAAGTATCATACTGTAAGACTAAACCCCAACCCAACACTGTTTCATCCTACGGCGGCGCCTGTAGGGGCCATCTTCAGAAGCGTTTCAGTTTCTTTCCCCTCGCTTTTCCCCGTGAACCTACGAAACAGGAACCTTTTGAAGCCCCTGTGTAACCTTTGGCCTGGCGGGAATATATGAACACCACGACCACCAGCAGAAGAAGGGGCCCAAGTGTGAAAACAGTAAAATTCTTCCATCGACAAATCCCCCCTTTCCTTCCTTCCTTCCCCCAATTCCCTAAATAATAATCCTACCACAAAGCAAGGCTACCCAGCAAATACGTCAGAAGATATGTCAGACGACCTCCTCTCCCACCACCACCTAATCTCCTACCCCAGCTTCATCCCGCTCTCCAACAACCCAACCTGGTACACTACACAGCTACCGAAGAACCGCTCCAAGAACCGCACATACCTATTCCTACCGACACCGACCTCCGTGTCTTCTTTCAAACCCCGGATTCAGAAATTCCTGGCCATCAATCCCAACTGGAGCATTTACTCTTTCGACAGGAGTATATTGGAATTGTACACGAAGGCGACGCGCATGTCGCAGTTGTATGAGATGCGCATGGGCAGCGGTAGCCGGCGTGCGGGCTATACGGGCGGTGAGAATGGGATCGGGAGGGTTCTTGAGGATGGGGAATGGTTCCGGGAGATGTATAAGGATGAAGCGACCCTAGTTGATGAGGAGGATGTGCTCAGTGTTGTAGACCCCAGTGGTCAGCGGCTGGCATTCGCCACATGCCTGGGCGATGCGGGGAGGTTGTTGGTTACGAAGGTCGAAGTCACGGAGGGGGTTAAACAGAGTGTACGTGGGGTGGAAGTTGTCAGGAGGTTGTTGGGTACCGTTGCTGATATTGCGGAACGGGGGGGGTTGAGGGTTTGGATCAATATTCCTGTGGAGGATGTGATTATTGTTGGCGTGCTTTTCGAGATGGGCTTTGTTGTTAATCGGACGCTTTGGCTTGTCGAAGGTGATGCAAAGGTTGCCGATGAAAGTGGAGTTGCTGATATCATTGTTGGGAGTGGAAGGGTGAAAAGTATTGTGGAGAAGAGTAAGGTTGAGGTTTGGAAGTTGCCGGATTGGGAAGGGGGTATGAGTGGGTGGAGAGAGCAGTGGTCTGCTGCCCTTGATAGGATCATGGCTGGGGGAGCATAGGCATGGGCGGTCACTCGTACTATACCAGCTTGGGATTTGGTTAATTTTAATATACAGATGATAAAAAAATTCTAGCTGCCTCCAAATTCCTCACTCTTTTGTACACCACTTCAAAGACTTGCCCACACTAGGCACGGTATTCACGCGAGCCCTAAATCTAACATTTAACCTTGCTAGGGGCGCCCGTACAGGAATTATTTCCTCCGCTAATACTGACTCCACTCCACTCCCAGTCAGAACAAGCACCAGATGCACAGAGGATATAGATGCCCTTCGCAGAGGAAGCAACGCTACCCTTTACGTTGGTGATCTTTAAGTCGGTGATAGGGACCCCGTCAGTCGGTCTATATTGGATTAGCTAACTATTCCTCGATTTGGGAGTTGTGGGATGACAAACGTTCCAGTGGGGCTTCCGTTCTGGTAGTCTTGTTGAACAACAATTCCGTATCTCGTAATGTTCTTTAGCGTAATTCCTGAGTACGTAACACCCGTGACGGAACCGGTAGCGCCAGAAACAGTTTTGACTCTTATACCTGGTGTGAGACAGCAGTTAGACAGACCTCGGCCTGCAATAATGACATGTTCTGATTTAACTCACCATTTTCCGAGTTTACAACGGTGCAGTCCTTGATGGTCACGGTATCGACCACGTTATTACTTCTCCCACCAACACTACCAATGGAAATTCCGTGTCCGCCCTAGCTGATGTTAGATCTATTTGTCAGATATCATCGGGTTGAGGGGGGTGCACATACGGAGCAGTAGTTATTCAGGAACTGAATGTTTGTTCCTGAATTAACAGCCAAACAGTCGTCCTGGTTGTTGACCGTTGCACCAGTAATAGTAACGCCATCGGAATTTCCGACGTCGAAGGCATCAGTGTTGTGACCCAGCTTGTTGTAATCCCCATCCTTATTATCAATAGTGATCCCAGACAGGACGACATCTTCACAAGCACTGATACTGAATCCTTGAACAGGGGTGTTCTTGAGGGTTATTCCCTTAATCATGGATGAATCAAGCCCATGCACGGCGAAGAATTTGGGCTATAACACTTAGCATTCGCTCGGCCAATACAAGAAGCTTGGTATACCTTTTTTTTGCCGCCATTGCCTCCCAGACCATCCCACCATCTCGCTCCATCACCATTAAGAACGGATCCTGGAGCCCCCACGATCTGGATGTTTGTTCCACTCGCAGATACGAGTGGACCAGTCCATTCTGTATAGCCGAAAGAAACAACCCCAGTGAAGGTAACGATGGTCCCTGAAGTAAGATTCTCCAAATCAAGCGTTTTTCCTGCGGGAACGGTGAACGACCCAATAGAGATATTTGTGCAAGACTTCTTGGCCGTGGCCAAGTCGCTGGTGGAATTAACTGTGCAAGACGACGACGGATAGACAGAAGCGGTCGGAGCTGCAGTCACCAGACTGGCAAAGATAAAGAGAGGAGCCAAACCCAACATCTTAGTGAAGAAAAAAGCACACGGTGCTAGTACAAGGGAATGTAAATTCTTTTTGAAAAACGAAAGACTTGAATTAAGGAATGAACGAACGGACCAAACTTGGATGCCTCTGACCAAAAATCTGTCACACCGAGAGATATCAGAGGTTTATATACTTCTGAGGAGATTCCAGGATCCCCCCCTTGATATTTACTAGAGCTCAACCCTAGTATATCCTATCTACTATAGATTAAACGATTTTAGGAAGAAATTCATAGGAGAAGTCAGCGAAAAGGTTTAATCCGGGTGGTAGCCTGGTAAATGATTGTTTTTTCTCACCCCTGGCCTCCCAGGGATTTCGGAAAGGTTGTTTGTTTACCAATTCCTCAATCTTCTGAGGAGAATATTCTTCTTGATGCCGTAGTAGTGGTTTAGATTAGTTTTCTAGCTAAGAGAGGTAAATTTCACAAAGAAGAAAGAGTGGGTGGTCTATGAGAAATTGCGTTCGAGGCCAAAAAAAAAAATCCCTTTGTGAAACCCCACCGCCGAGAACATTTCGAAATTGACAATTGCATCTCTCATGAAGTACCTCAACATTGGAGCCGGGATTTAGTGTGGGGCGGCTCAGATATGCACAGCGTTCCCTACAAAACTTTAATCCTTGTATCCAGGCTCGTGAGGGGTACTTGTACTATACTTGAGTAGTGGTCTGTGGCGTCCTTATTCCTCCTCAAAATATAAGTTAATATATTTGAAGGAATTGCAGTGTTAGTGCCCATGAGAGGCGAGATGCAAGCACTAGTACCTGCATCCGAGTACAGCCTATGTAGCGACGTGCTTGCTATAAGCGATCTGCGCTAATGACATAAATTCCAAACACAGCAAGGGCTGGCCTCGTCAGCAGAACGGACTACTTCCCAGACATTTGAAACCGTAAGGTCTGCCGTATTAGCGAAAGGGTCCCACGAGGTTCGCGCTACAAGTACCGTAGGAACCAGGGACACCTGAACCCCAGATCTTCAAAGCTACTTCGGACACACAGACAGACGAACAGACAGTCTCGGTAGGCCCTCCAGCCCATCCACACACACGCATCCAGCCAGAAAATCGCCCACCACGACACGATGGGACCAATGCTGGCTTGTCCCCCAGAATAATATTTATCATGGCCGAGTCGCTCTGGCTGTCTGCAGCCGCGTCGCCGCGTTCTCACCCTCTCTCTGTCTCTAAGTAACTATTTTACTGTGTACGAGTCCCAAGTATAAGGGATTGTTGTTCACTTTACTGTGCCGTGATCTTTATTTGCCCCCCCCCTTCACAGGCAATCAGTCGCTTTTTGATTCTAGATTTATTATTATTATTATTATTATTTATCATTTCCCTTCCCAGGAGGCCAAAGCTGGGATACTGGAGTTGTCTGTCCGGGTACCGTCCCAGGTAAGAAGAGGGAGGCAGACCCCGCACGAGTACTCGAGTACCTATTCTGGCTTCTTGATAGTGTTAATTTGCTAGGCGTCGTCTCGTTCCACGCTAATGCCGTCGATATCACTTAGGTGCTCCCGCCAAGGAAATTAATAGTAGTTAACATCACGTGTAGTCTCACGTGATCATTTTATCTGTCAGAACGCCCAAAGAGTCATCAACCTCATCATCTAATACACTGCGCAAGATACTGACATGAAGAACCTGGTCATTTGAGTCTGAATTTAGTGTGAGCGCTCAAATCTACAGACAATTGGCCATACAACTTTCTGACCCCTTAATTCTCATCGGAGTAGTGGTCAAAATTCCATTTGGGGTTGAGTTGAGCAATATTTTCCCAGCAAAGTACTCCAGCGACAGAAGTCACTGAACGTGCACGCTCCGGAACCTAGTAGGAGGCGAAGAGGGATCACTAACAGGTAACTTTTGTGATCCTGCTTCGGCGATATCTACCTTTGCCCACCAGATACCCTCTTCATCACTCGCCCAGTTACTTCGTGGCTAATGTAAAGACCTCACTCTAACCATACTGACTTCGCGTATTCGACTCTTTGATTGACTGGTAGACGCAAAAGGCAGTTACAGAAAGTTCTCCCCACCCGCCCTTAACCAGTACAAGTAGCCCTGATTCACTGGTCCCACGCGAACCCCCAACCCCTGCTAACTGAGCTTGTGATAGTCTCCATGGAATGAGAGTTCAGGGCAGCTCGCTGGCTATGTCTGGTATCATACTTTACCTTTATTGAATAGTGATGTACTAGTACTGTACTTAGGGAGGGAACCTTGAGGTTCCCAAAAGAGAACAAATAACTACCCCTAGTTATACTACTGGCGGTGAGAGGGTTTGAATTTTTACCCGAAATGGCAATTAGAAACTTAGAACGGAATACCCGAGCACAGATATTTAGCCATCATAGGACTCCTTTACCTCCGAATTATAATGCTATTTGGCCGCCATAAGCCTGGATAGATGATGTCTCCAGTTTATAATGGATTACATTTAACCCAAAGCAGTCTTTGGTAGGAGGATATCGGTATGGCTACCCGATTTTGGAAAATATACGTATTTCGAAGCGTGTCACGGGAAGAGATCCGATAATATGAGATTCTCGTACGAGTTCAATATACGACAACAAAACGATAACTCCACCTCCGTGCCAGTACGAGTATTATCCCCAGGTCATCATGCCAAGAGGCAGATTAGTGTGTTCATTTTTCAGGTACTGCTGAAGGGTTTCAAACAGTTAGAGATGCCCAGAGTTATGGGAGAAACTCAAGTAGCCTAAGCACCTGCATGGGATAAAGAGGGTGTGGGCTGTGAGCTAAATGCGGGAAGGTTAAGAATTGGTTTGAAGCTGATTATTTCCTCCGGTTTTCTTTGCTCCGCCATATGCTACACTATCCCTGCGCCAAGTTACAAGTAACTGAGCTTTTATTTGGGACGATAAAAAAATTCTTCCGCGCAACTGCCGTACAGTATCACTCGCCCCCACCTAATCCTTACAGTTTCCCCAGCGGAACAGAATCCTCGCTTATGATTAATACCCTTCTAATCATGTCGCAGGATTGAAGTCGTACTTTTTTGGTGGTGATGCTCTAAAAGAGGAGCGACTTCAACCCGTGAACGTGAAGGATGGGTGAGAGTTAGGCTTGTGAATCCGGCCGAGGCCGCATGCTCAGACTAGGTATCACTGAACCAGAGTACTGTTCTCGAGTGCAGTACCAGCCAGTAATCAGCAGTAAACCAAAATACATTTTTATTAAGAGGGTTAGGAGCGGTCTTACTCCGAGTGATAACTAGAATAACTGAAGCTCAGGCTAAGCAGTCTCTAATTCCCTTCCTTGGGTAAAAGGGGGGGGGGTGACTCCCAACAGAAAACTAGCCTCGGCTTTCCACTAGGACAAATAAAGAAAAAGGGACCGGTACTCCAGCGCAATGGGCCTTACTCTTTAGTACAGTATCAGTATTCCGGCTACAGACGCCTTACCATACGGGGGCGACGCTAGCACAGGATTTTCTGACCCCTTTCCGCCTTCAAAAACAGTGCCAACACGGGTCCTTATGTGGTCATAATAGAAAATTTAGTAGGCAAAGTCCTGGAGCAACCCAGTTGTGCCATTTGGGGTCTTCTATATGTACGATCGCACTACAAACAGTTCACTCATAAATTAAAACAACTCTATCCGATTCTTCCCTTCCCCATGACCACTCAAAGCTAATCTATACTCCTGTTCCCTTCCCAGCTAACCCCCACTCAAAACCCTGAGGTTCCCCCGGAATAGGTGCTCGTCCGTAGCAAGAAGTATCCCGACATTTAGGAGGGAAGACAGTGATATTTTAAGATATTTTAGGGGTATTTTGACTTTCCCCATTGGGGTCTTTACCTCGGTGCTCGAGTGCTTACTGGGGGCGGGCGCGATGGTATGGTGCCGGCACCTTAGAACCAGCCCTGAGTCTCATGCCGAACTGAAAACGCTAGTCCTAATGCGGTAGTATGCCATGCCTAATTGGGCATTTTCTTGGCTAATTATTCAGCAAAACTTTATTTCTTCATACGGTACCGTAAGAACTCAAATAGAAGAGAAATGTGCTAGGACGTTGGAATTTCCCTTCTCAGCTACGCGAGGGGAAAACACCGCAAACCCAGCCCCCAGTTGAGACAAAACAAAAGGAATATACGAGG
>Ga0307509_10008385_pt1 | contig 13193 bp, 13 predicted proteins | sample 10_EM_MG_FD_202245 | JGI IMG/M metagenome (GOLD analysis project Ga0307509, IMG submission 202245) | Populus trichocarpa ectomycorrhiza microbial communities from riparian zone in the Pacific Northwest, United States - 10_EM | ecosystem: Host-associated > Plants > Roots > Unclassified | place...
GCATAAGATAGACTTGTCACGATAATCGCTCCAATAGCCATTATCCCTCCATAGTCATATCGTTATCGTATGGTTCCGTCAGTATCCATAAGATACTATTGACGTGTGTGAGTGTGGGTATGCCTGAGAGCTCAGACTACCTCATCCGACAACACCATTCACTTCTGCGACTTTTATCGCGAGAGCGTGGAGTATAGAATGTGTTGCCTAACCATTGTCCGTAAAAACGTCCCATTACTTAGTGACCACTTTCGCAACTCTTGTCTTTAGTGCTCAGTAACTTTATGCGACGTCGACCGATTTGGCTCGAACCACTTGCATAAGCTCGCCAAAGGTCTTCCCTCATATATCCTGCGAACGGGATCCGGTCGGACGGACGGCCGCGACGTATACGGGGTTACGAGGAGGGCTCCAATGACCATGTCTTTGGTGAGGGGACGCAACTACGGCGGCGTCTGCCGATGTAGCGCCGTCCCAACGCTGGTGCGGGAGGGGGGTGTTGGCTTGTCCTTTTGAACTCAGAATCCTAAGGTAGGGTAACTATAGGTCTTTATTCACTAATGGAAGGCTAAGCCTTCCGGTATGCCTAACACGAACCAAGACCAAAACCCCTCTCGATCCCAATTTGAGAAGTTATACAAATCCATTTTGACATTTCGGAAACTCTATCCTCTCTACCAGAGATTCCTTTCAAGCCAAGAAGGCCCTGGAAAAGATTCTACATCATCCCTAGCTCGCAGTAGCTAATTGATACCTATTTATCGAAGATAGAAGAAATTCCTCCTGTGTACGAAGACAATTGTACACCCTACCCTACGACCGACAGGGACTGTGAAATTCCACTTATGTGGCTTAACCCCAAGTCAATTCGATAAGCATCACTAAGTACCCTCTAAACCTGTACAATTAAGCACAGAGAAGTTCTCCGGTGTATCGGTGACCAGACATCTCACGATCACCAATCATGACAGAAGAAACCCACAATTCAGAAATAACGGGTGGAGATGAAACTATTGTCCATAGTACCAGCCAGATGCCAGTCCCGATGGATACAACTCTGACAGGAAGCACAGCGATTGGACGACTCATTCGAGTACGTTCAAAAACACCTACTCTGACCTTTGTTTCAAAGGAAAAGTTAAATCAATTTGCGGGCCACCTTTGAGGCGTTATGGGAAGGTTTAGCCATAGGATCGCAAAATCCCAGAATGCCATGTACCTGCATATAGGACGGCTTTCAACTAACGGACAGCAACAGGCGAGGGAGCTGGACAAGCTCCAAAAAAGAGTCGAACGAGGCGAGTCCGTGCTGGTCCAGGAGTTAAAAATGTTCGAAAAAACCCTTGAATTTCTGGACCAAGAATCCAGGGATATTCAGGCAGAAATAGTGGCAAGGGTCGAAGTGTAGTTGCAGGCGCAATAAGTATGCCAAGAGGAACAAGCGGCACATAGCCAAATTCAGGATGAACAACTCCAGGACCACATCCTTAGAGGAGAAGAAGCCCGAGCGAACCACCATGCCAACTATAAATCAGAAATGGCACAATACAAAAAGGAACACGAGGCAGCAAAAAGAGACAGGCAGAGCCGACATGAAGCAGAAATGGCAAGGCTTCATGATATCATGATTGAGCTAAAAGCTCAAGTAGGAGTCATATCGGCTCAAAGGTCAGTAGCCCCAACTGTAGTTACTGATAATTGAGAACAGCCCATACAAAATACCGATGGAGCTCCAAAGAAACGGTCAAATCCAACTCCTGAGCAAGGAGGAGGAAATGGAGGAGGTCAGAAACCACCAACGACTATGCACGGGGCAGGAGACCCCGACCCAGATGATGGTGATGACCACAATGACAACAACGAAGGGGAGGCTCTGGAAGGAGACCCAAGTCGCGGAGAGAAAGGCAAAGGACGAGCGGGACCAGATCCCGAGATAGGGGATGAAGAGGAAGACGTCGTAGACGTCATGGCAAAAGTAATCACTCGAGAACGATTGCTGAGCTTGAAAAGGCCCGCCGAGCCTCCATGGGTATTCAAAAATAAGTCCCTCCAGGATATTCGAATCTGGTTAATGGCAGTCCAAGACTACTTCGAGTGAAACAGCCATTAATAGACCATGGAAGTAGATCAAATAAAATACGCATTGGGACGCATGGAAGGAGACGATGTCCCCCCCTTCAAGGATACTTACAGGAAAAAGATGTCAGGGGTATTGGGATATAAAAAGGAGGTCGGATTAGAAAAATGGTTCATGTTCGAAGAAAGAGTAACCGAACGATTCGCGCCTACCCACGAGGCGGAAAGAACACATAAGTTAATGAAACTTGAAAACTATAACGGGGACATACAACAATTCCTTTTGAGAATGGAGAACCACAACATTAAGGTTGGACTCCAAGGGGCAGCATGGAGAGACATGCTCAAAGCTCAAATGCCGAAGGCCGGGTTACTAAGACTATCGTTCAAAACCTATCCAAACGATGAGTTATGGCTAGAAGGGTTTAAGAATGCCATGATTCAACACGAGAATCACAAGGAAGACAGACGCCTAAGACGCGTAAAGGGCGAATCCTCAGAGACATTGAAAAGTGGAAAAATAGAAGACCGGACTCCATCAAAGAGTAATCCGAGACCGCCCGAAAGGTATAAGGCAGAAAAACGAGCCGCCTATAAGGGAAAGCCTATGATACCACGTATGAAGCCATGGTGGAAGGAAAAGACAGCTACCGAGAAACAGGAGTTAGTACATACAGACTGGGACAAAGCTCACGACAAAATCCCTAAAGATATTATTGATGAACGAAAAAGTAACAAGGGATGCACACGATGTGGGATGACCAACCACTTCTGGAGACATTGTCGAAAAGTGCAAAGCGTGGCGACAATATCGGTACCAGGAGGTATGAAACGAATAAGCGAAAACGCAATCAACCCGAGGGTTCTAGAAAAAGAGTAGCTGTCGTGCCTGAACTAAGCCAGGGAGAAAGTTCACGATCGGTGAACAGGTTAGACCGTCCACTGGCATGGGACATGTACAACGGTGAGACACTTTAAACAGGTTCTCAGGCACCACCAGCGACGGCAGATGGGTAGTCCGAGCGTAACTCTGGGAATCAAAACTCAAAAAGAACAACGCGGTGCACACCTTATGGCTGAGGTCCCAGAACGAGTAGTCTATATCGAATGAACCCCTTGGTCGGTGAACCTCAGAGAAAAGACAATTAGACAAGTTGGAAGAAGGGGAACCAAGTTATAAGAAGCAGGAAGAGAATCCAGCCAGGCACCGAGACGACATAGTTCCAACGTAATTGTTCATGGAAGTTGGCAACTAAGTTCGATCGTGTCCGGAGTACAGTACTGGATGAGGGAAAAAATCGGGTATGGATCGAGGAAAGACAGAGAGAGGTTGAGGGCAGGGAAGGATGCAAAAAAGTGTGATTTAACTTCCGACTTCGTATGCCTGGAAGCTAGCCAATAGAGACGAGACTATTCTACCTCGATCTAAGGGACAAGATGGCCTAAAACTACCGCAACCTAGCGAAAGCTGATGGTGCACAGTAGGGGATAGATCAAAGACACCAGAAGTGAAAAGCTAAGATACATCAGGTATTCAGACTCACTATCTCGTTTAAACTATCACGGAGAGCGAGACAGGTGCCGCTCTAGCACAAGGGTTCCGAATATGTTGAGGAAGCGTACAGGTGAGGATGATTACCCGAGCTGTGGCTTTAAGTAATCCAAGGCCCAACAGGTTCCTCGGTTAAAACCAATTGGTATAGACGAAGGTACCATTCCCGATCAGTCACCAATGATCCACGAAATAAGTCGATGATACGGACTGCGCAGGCCTAGTCGCAAGGTGGACCCATTGTGCGAGATGGTAATGCCTGTTATTCGGGAACTCCTCAGCAGGAGGTAAAGACCGCTGGTAGTGGGCTGCCCGAAATACAAATTCAGAAAGTTTATCTAAGGAGTCCTCTGTGGATGAAACTGCGTGAGCACGGTAATAAACAATCACAGTCAACGAGACAATGCATTTTAAGAGAAAAAACGAAGAACCGGACGACCCTAAGAGGCCGATACCGAGTTCTCCAAAATATTATTCCTGTCCGGAAGGACCTGCCCAATTAGATGTTGAGGGCAAACACACACGCATTCACGTTTTACTGGACTCAGGTGCCAGTTGTTTCCTATTAAGCGAGAAATTAGTCGAACGACTGGACATTCAATACAAAGTCCGCAAAAAACCCATTAAGATAGTCGGATTCGATGGACTCTCAAGTTCATCAGGCAGTCAAAGATATACACGCCTCATCACGTTGGAAATCAGAAATGGACATAAGTCTCCCATCTCCCCAGAAATTGCACCCACAGGACGCTTTGACCTTATCATACCTTTCAGATGGTGGTACCATGAATACCACATATCGCATTTAGACGAACTGAAAAAATTGAGTTTCGGACAGATGACATGTCGCAATAATGTTGAGGATGAGGCCATAAGGGATGTATTTGAGTATGACAAGACGGTCGCATACGATCCAAAGGCCCAATATGTGGGAAGAATAGGAAGAGTGGAAGAAAAGAACCCTGTGGAGTTGGAAACTCTTCCACGGGAATACAGTCAGTTCAAGCATTTGTTTCGACCAGAAGCATTGGAAAAAATGCCTCCAAGACGGACATTCAATCATGCAATCGACCTTAAGGAAGGATCAGAACCTCCTTGGGGGCCCGTCTATCCTATATCATAATACCAATTAAACACCCTGAAGACCTACCTTGACAAAATGCGGGCACAAGGCAAAATTACACACAGCCAGTCACTGGCTGAAGCACCAATTTTGTTTGTACCAAAATCAGATAGTCGCTTACGATTATATGTGGACTACTGACAACTCAACAAATTAATGATTCTCGATAAATATCGGCTTTCCTTAATGAGCAAGTTATAAGATCAAGTTGCAGGTGTCACAATATTTACGAAGTTAGACCTTAAGGATGATTATCACCTGATTAGGATTAAGAAGGGTAATGAATGGAAGACGGCGTTCAGAACTCGGTACGGACAATATGAGTATAAAGTCATGCCGTTTGGATTAGTCAATGCTCCTGCAACAATCCAACGCATGATGAATAAAATACTACACGAATTTCTTGACCAAGGAGTAGTGGTGTACCTGGATAACATCCTCATTTACTCCAAGACGCATGTGGAACATGTCGCAATGGTCAAGAAACTACTTTTGCGATTAATGGAACACCAATTAGCAGTGTCCATGAAGAAGTGAAAGTTTCATGTTAAAGTGGTTGAATTCCTAGGGTATATTGTGGCGACAGATGGAGTCACAATGAGCACGAGAAACGGTAATTGAGACCGACGCAAGCGACTTCGTACTTGCAGCGATTTTATCCCAATTTCAGGATAAAAGACTTCACCCGGTGGCATTCCATTCCCGAAAGTTGAATTCGGCTGAACGCCACTATGAGATTCACGATAAGGAACTCCTGGCCATATTGGAAGCGTTCATGGAATGGAAACACTACTTATACGGTGCAAATAAGCCAATTACGGTTTACACCGACCACCAGAATTTGCAACACTTTGTGATAATGAAAAAGTGGAATCAAAAGTAAATCAGTTGGGCGCAATTGCTTGCATCATTCAGCTTCAAAATTATCTATTGGCCGGGGTCCCGAAGCGGTAAACCAGATGTATTAAGCAGATGACAGGAGTATCATCCTGAGGCGGGAGCTAAGTACACCGAGCAATCAATTCTGAAACAGGAACACTTTTTAATCAGCCTGGTACAGGATGAACCGGTTCAGGAAAAACTGCAAAGATTTGTGCTGGAAAAACAAGCTATAGCCATTCAAGTAATGAAGATGGCAGCGAAAGCAACGCTACCATTAAAGGGCTCTAGGCTTTTGGCAGAACACAATTTATACGCTCTGGAAGACGTGCTAATCCCAGCACAAGGACAAAAGCTTATTGGAACCGGGATTGCATTAGGAATACCGCAAGGAACTTATACTAGAATCGCCCCACGAAGTGGCCTAGCATACAAAGAAAGTATAGGAATCGGTGGAGGAGTAATAGATGCCAACTATACGGGAGAGGTAAAAGTTATTATGATCAATCATGGCAAAAGGGAATATGAGGTTCAGGAAGGGGACCGGATTGCGCAAATGATCATCGAAAAGATAGATACGTCAGGAATGATGGAGGTAGACAACCTATGAATAACCGAGCGAGGAAACAAGGGATTTGGAAGCACGGACCTATTGCCTAAGCGAACCATCGCAGTGGAACAGGTACAGCCAGTCATGTGTCAGCTATATGCAGACTGTAGGGAAAACAGGTTGTTTAGCGAAAGCGACATCGGACGAAACCCATGGCTCCTCCAAGAAGAAGTCATAGTATCGAGCGCCACAATATCAAATGCCTTATTACAGGAGTATCAACCGGAACTCTTGAAAGAAGTTCAAAACCCGTCAAGAGACGATTTGGACTGGTTGGCTAGAGAGGTGATGCTACTAGATATGATAACCTGTGAGAAAGAATTGCCTATAAATTTGCAATACAAAGACAGGTTTTCCTACTTCAAACATCGGCTATACATACCTGCAAACGAGGTGCTAAAAACCAAGATTGCAAAAGAATGCCACAACTTGAAAGTAGCAGGACATTTTGGGATGGAAAAGACGATAGAAATAATCACACAAGATTTTTATTGGAAACGACTCACCGAATAGATGAATGATTACGTACAGTCATGTGATGAGTGCCAACACAATAAAGCTCTAAGACATGCGCGATGGGGATTACTTCAACCTCTCAAGACACTAGACACGGCATGGAACTCTATCTCAACCGATTTGATAACCTAACTACTGGAATCACCAGGCTGTACTCAGATCATGGCAGTAGTTGATTAATTCACAAAAATGGCAAACTTTATTGGTCTCCCGACAAACACAACTGCAAAAGACGTCGCAAACGTCTTCCTACGAGAAGTTTGGAAACTTCACTGTCTACACACGGAAATCATATCCGACATGTACGCAAAATTCTCAGGAGAATTTTGGGAATCCCTATGCAAGTTGCTAGGGATAAAGAGAAAAATGTCGACAGTATACCACCCGCAGACGCATGGTCAGACAGAAAGAACCAACCAAGTACTGGAAGGTTACTTAAGAAATTTCATCAATTACGATCAAGACGACAGGTATCAGCTGTTACTATTAGCCGAGTTTGCATATAATAATTCCGCAACAAATGCACACGGAATGTGACCCTTTTTCGCAAATTACAGTTATCATCCACAAAGGGAATGGATGTGAGAGTTACAAGCTCAAAATCCAGGGGCTGAACTATACAGCCACTGGATGAAGGTGATTCACAAATGAGCGATAGAAGCGTTGAATTATACCCCAGAGGCCATGAAAAAGTCCTAGGACCGAAAAACATTACAACAGCTAGACTATAAGGAAGGCGATTTGGTAATGTTAAATGGAAAAAATATTCGAACAAAACGACCCTCAAAGAAACTAAGTCCAAAGCTCTATGATCCCTTCAAAATCATAGAGGCGAGCGGACAGGGTACTTTTAAGCTCAAAAGATCGCTGACATGGAGGATACACCCCACCTTCCATGTGTCACTGTTGGAACCCTATCCAACGTCAGTTCGAGAAGGGAGAGAACAGCCTCCACGAGAACCAGAGGAGATCGACGGAGATCTAGAATAGGAAGTTGAACAGATTGTAAAGAGTGAAATAATCTCATATACAAGAAAGATTGGTGGTCGCAACAAGCGAATGCGCGAACTAAGGTATTTTGTTAAATGGAATGGGTATTCAGAGGATGAGAACACCTGGGAACTACCGGAGAGTTTGGAAAACACTCAGAAGCTAGTAGAAGGTTCTCACCAGGAAAACCCAGACATGCCAGACAGGGCAGATGTTGAATAGGGAAGAAAGGTTTTCCTCATGTGGATAAGCAAACGTATCAGGTTTTTTACCCTACTCCCCGGAGTTCAAGAAGGATTTCATTTGTTGTTAGAAAAGGATAGAAAGAAGATCTTAGAAGCATTCGAGGACGAAGCTTAGAGAGAGAGAGCTCGTGTTAGGCATACCGGAAGGCACAGCCTTCCATTAAGTGAATAAAGACCTATAGTTACCCTCCCTTAGGATTCTAAGTTCAAAAAGGACAAGCCAACACCCCCCTCTCGTAGCATATGCGGAAGTGACAAAGGCATTATTGCCGAAGGTCATGTGTTCAATTCTCATCACCAGCAAAGTTATTATGGAATACTTGTACCTTTGAACGGACCAAGATAAGACAGCAGAGCTTCCATCTGATGGTGCGGCCTAACCCACTGACGGATGGGGTCGTCCTGCAAGGGTGACAGAGAGAAGGCCTTTGGCGAGCTTGTGAAGTGGTTCGAGCCAAATCGGTGCAGGTCGCATAAGGTTACTAAGCACTAAAGATGGGAGTGGCCAAAGTGGTCATTAAGTAACAGGACATTGTTACAAATAATGGTTAAACAACACATTCTATACTCCACGCTCTTGCAATGAAAGTGACAGAAATGAATTGTGTTGTTGGATGAGGTAGTTGGAAGGATCAAGCATACCCACGGTCACAAACGTCACTAGTATTCTTCGGATACTGACGGAACAATAAGCTAAGGATATGACTATGGAGAGATAATGGCCATTGGTGCAATTATCAAGACAAGTCTATCTTATGCCTCGCAGCTGTCAAGTGCAGGATACATCTGCAATGCTGAGAGATTCGATAAGAAAGCTGGCCTCTTTGTTGGTTCAATCATGGAGACCATTCTGCATATACAAAGGTAAGCAAGACTCCATGCTGACGAAGATAGATTGTGACCAAGGGACTGATGTGTGTGTAAAGGGGGCACCCTGGAGAGAGGGGAACTCTAAGGTTGCGACCCCACCAAACACTCAAAGTAGAAGATAAAGATGAGGTATAATAATTCAGAAGAATCAACGGTAAAACTTAATATAGTTAAGCTCGAAGCTTCACTCAATTTAGTTCCCTCGAGGAAAAGTTGGTCGTCGAAGTAGAATGCCAAACGCTTAAACTTAAGTAGATATCAGATGTAAGGCTTTGACATTCACCACTACTTCCGACCTTGTGCAAGCACCCTGTCCTGCTCAGGGTTTGTCCGAGGTCTACCCTCCATCAGGATTTATCCTGCCGGAAGTGTCGGACCAACTCAGGTACACCTAACTCCGTCAATAGGATATGAATTTCTGCAATGCATCTCCAATACAACCGCAGGTGGAAAAACTCTTCCTATCGAAGTCATACTAGTGGCTAACTATTATAACAACAACTGAAGTCAATACCTAGGTGGTGGACTCACTGGCCCAGTGGCAGTTTCGTCTATACAAGCTATGCAGTCCATCATTGAATCTACTCAACTATTCAATGTAATAAATTGACATGCAAGCTCTCCCCGTGAGATGTAGCCGATGGTTGGCTAAGTGGGCGCTACCCATAGCCAGCCTTTCGGGACATGCTCTACCGTGACAAGACTCATACCTCTATAGTCCAATAACAACCCGTAGTAATGCTACAAATCAAGGGGAGAAGGTCCGGGCTAGTTACTGAGCTATTTGTCTCGAAAGGACCTTGGCCTGCTGAGACTACCTGAGTACCACTAGGAAGACTACCCTACTACCCTTAGGTTAGAATAGACTCCTAGGGGCCCAAGAGACAATATATGTGCGACCTGCATTTTGGCGGTTACCCATACACCCCTTATATATCCTTCGAACGACATTGAGTCAGACGGACGGCCACGACGTATACGGTGTTACAGCAGCCGCTCCAATGACCTCTTTTTTACGAGCAATCGAGCAACTATGCAGCCGTCTGCCTAGGTGTAACGACCGTACGATAGGTAGCTACAATCACTATTACCTTAGCACAAATGGTATACCAAGTGGTAACCAGAGGTGGTATGGTCTCGTGTAATTTATACAAACAGCTGGTAAACCTAGGATAAGGCCTAGGGAATAGTTGAGTAGCCTTGAGGTACTCTACTAGGCAGGGTAACCTTTCAGGAGAACATTCACATGGGGTCAGGAGAATTATGGGGATGTTACACGGACCTCCGAGATGACTTCTGTGGTCGACTGGAGGACTTCCTGAGCGGTTAAAGGTATAAGAGGGCAAAGTTACCCTACCTTGGGAATTTGGTCATTATGCCCATGGACCCCAGTTACCCTACTGAGGTGTCCAAGTTACCCTACCTTCACCCGCGAAGTCATCCTAGAACTTAGAGGTCGATTACCTCACATTCTATGGGCTCTTAGATGTTCTTGGGCGCACATGCATCTGCGCCGGGAGGCCCCCCGCCTGTGTAATGGTGTCCCGAACATGCTATTGAACTTGGGCGGGTTTAGCTAACACCTCCCTCTGGCCCCAGCGTTGGGACGGCGCGTCATAGGCAGACGGCTGTGTAGTTGCTAATTCGCTAGTTAAAAGAGGTCATTGGAGCAGCTGCCGTAACACCGTATAAGTCGTCGCCGTCCTTCCGACTGAATGTCGTTCGCAGGATATATAAGGGGAGTATGGGTAACCGCCAAAATGGGGGTCGCCCATATATGGTCTCTCGGGCATCTAGGAGTTTATTCTAGCCTACGGGTTGTAGGGTAGTCTTCCTCGTGGCACTCAGGTAGTCTCAGAAGGCCAGGGAGCTTTCGAGACAAATATCTCAGTAACCAGCCCGGACTTTCTCCCCTTGATTTGTAGCATTACTATGGGTTGTTATTGGACTCTATAGGTATGAGTCTTATAACGGTAGAGTATGTCCCGAGAGGCTGGCTATGGGTAGAGCCCACTTAGCCAACCATCGGCTACATCTGACCGGAGGAGCTTGCATGTCAATTTATCACCTTGAATAGTCGCGTAGATTAAATGATGGAATGCATAGCTTGTATAGACGAAACTACCACTGGGCCAGTGAGTCCACCACCTAGGTATTGATTCCCGTTGTTGTCATAACAGTTAGCCACTGGTATTACTTCGATAGGAAGAGTTTTTCACCTGCGGTTGTATTGGAGATGCATCGCAGAAACTCATATCCTATTGACGGAGTTAAGTGTACCCGAGTTGGTCCGACACTTCCGGCAGGATAAATCCTGATGGAGGGTTGACATCGGACAGACCCTGAGCAGGACAGGGTGCTCACACAGGTCGGAAGTAGTGGTGAATGTCAAAGGCTTAAATCTGATATCTACTTAAGTTTAAGCGTTTGGCATTCTACTTCGACAACCAACTTTTCCTCGCGACAACTACATTGAGTGAAGCTTCGAGCTTAACTATATTAAGTTTTACCGTTGATTCTTCTTAATTATTTTACCTCATCTTTATCTTCTACTTTGAGTGTTTGGTGCGGTCGCAACCTTAGAGTTCACCTCTCTACAGGGTGCTCCCATTACACTATGACGTGCCGTCCCAACACTGGGGCCAGAGGGGCGTGTTAGCTAAACCTGCCCAATTTCAATAGTATGTTCGGGCCACCATTACCCAGCCGTGGGGCCTCCCCGCGCAGATGCGTGTGCGCCCAAGAACATCTAAGAGCCCTAAGAATGTGAGGCAATCAACCTCTAAGTTCTAGGATGACTTTGCTGGTGAAGGTAGGGTAACTTGGACTCCTCAGTAGGGTAACTGGGGTCCATGGGCAAAAAGGTCAAATTCCCAAGGTAGGGTAACTTTGCCCTCTTATGCCGTTAACCGCCCCGGAAGCCCTCCATTCAACCACAAAAGTCGTCTCAGAGGTCCCTGTAACATTCCCATAATTCTCTTGACCTTATGTGAATGTTCTTCCGAAAGGTTACCCTGCCTAGTCGAGTGCCCAAGTCTACTCAACTATTCCCTAGGGTTTATTCTAGGTTTACCAGCTATGTCTATACAAGACCATACCACCTCTATTTACCACTTGGTATACCATTTGGGCTAAGGTGGTAGTTATGGTAGCTACCTATCGTAGGGTCGTTACACTACTCCCCTCTTCTCTTGGTCTGTCCTCAGACCGTTAACGTCGTCTCTTAGTTCCACGGTTTGGATTGTCTATAACCCTATGGTCTTTAGGTTTAGACGGATACCTCTCATGGAATTGTTGCAATGCCTGCATTGCCGTATCTTCTAACATCTCGAACGGTACCCACGAATTCTCTTCTGGACCGTACCCTTTCCAAGCAACCATATATTGAACAAAGCGGTGTAGAAACTTCGACTTAGGATTCCCATACCATCGGCTATCAACCACTTTCCTCAACAACATAGCTAGGCTTATTGTCTACTATATCAGGTGTTGGTATTATCTTTTGAGGCCTGCCCACAGGACCCTCACGATATTGTTCCAATTGACTAACATGGAATACAGGATGGATGTCCCATCTTTCCGGCAGCTCAATCTCATAGGCCCTAGACCCCACCTTGCGTTTGACAACAAAGAGTCCAAACATCGTATGGTCTAGTTTTTCCATTGGCCTTTTTGTACGGAGGTTCTTGCGGTTTAGCATAACCCTATCTGCTTTCTTAGCTCTGCCCTGTATGACATCTTCTAATGTGACATATTCCGGAGCTGGCTGTCTCTTTTGATCATGCCATTTCCGTTGTCTTTCCTGTGCCTGCTGTATAGTTTCTCAGATCTCTTGCCAAGTGCCTTCACAATCCTTCACAACAAGCTCGCTGTCTGGGTGTATTCCTTTGTTATTCGACACTATCCCCGACCACTGAGTCTGTGGGGAGAATCCATAATTTATTTCAAACGGACTCGCCTTTGTGGATTCCGACATTCAAGCATTATACGCATGTTCCGCAAAAGGTAACAGCGATACCCAATCGTCTTGCTGGTATGAACAATAACTTCTTAAATATTGTTCTAGTGTCTGATTAACCCTTGCAGTTTGCCCATCGCTTTCTGGGTGGAATTCAGTAGAGAGGTTTAGCTTTACTTGCAATAGCTGCATCAGGCTTGTCCAAAACTTGGACGTGAATCGGGTATCTCGGTCAGAGACAATTGACTCAGGAAGCCCATGGAGGCGCCAGATTTCTTTCACGAACGTCAAGGCCAATTCCTTAATGTGTTCCTCCGTCCTTAGCGGTATGAAATGTGCCATCTTGGAGAACCTGTCTACGATGACCCATATCT
>Ga0307509_10008386_pt1 | contig 13193 bp, 15 predicted proteins | sample 10_EM_MG_FD_202245 | JGI IMG/M metagenome (GOLD analysis project Ga0307509, IMG submission 202245) | Populus trichocarpa ectomycorrhiza microbial communities from riparian zone in the Pacific Northwest, United States - 10_EM | ecosystem: Host-associated > Plants > Roots > Unclassified | place...
AACCAACGCTCAGGATGATGTCCTCAAGACGTTGACTGAACGCCTCAATTCGATGGAGGGGAGATTGTGTCACTGCGCGGAGAAGGGGAAAGGTCGTGAGGTGGAGGTTGAGTCGGTTCCGGGAATCTTAGGGAGTCCCATTGACTTGGCGAATTCGTCCGACGGGGATGGTGAGGAGTCTTCCAACTCCTATCATACTCCTCCAGGTGGTCGTCCGGTTCCTTCCACTGCGTTGACTTTGGTTCACGCCTATTCCGACATCTCTGAGGAGAGGCCCGGCATCGGGTATCAGCGTCTTGAGTCCTCGGATGAAGATGCGCCGGTGGAGAATGAGGTCCCGATTCGGATTCGGATTCCTGGCGAGTCGACGGAGCAGTCCGGGTTGAACCAACTCCTAGCGGTGCGTGGTCAACGCGCCTTCCGTTCCTCTGGTCCTCCTAAGTCCCGTTTCTCTCCTTATCCCCGGGTTCTTCAACCGATAGAGATTGGGAGGTCGTGTCTCGGACCCTGTCGTCGCTGCAAGAGTGGAGACCGCGGTAGTTCGCTGTCAAGCTCGGGACGAGGTTCTTCGTCTTCGTCGAACGATCGTGCAGTGGAGAGGCTCCTCGGGTAGATTCGCCTTGACAGAGGCAGACGTATTGGGAATGGACTTGTGTAACGCCTTGGATTCGTAGTACTGCGCTTTTGTTTGTCCTTTATAACAATGTGAATTTGTGTTCCGGTTTGACTTCTGGGTGAAAGGTGTGAAGAATAATAAATGGGTAAGTGTAAGAAGAATAAATAAAGGAAAGAAATAGTGAAAAGAAAAGTTCAAAATCGCCGGCGATGACAATAGCCTCTGCACCAACATCCTTCTTCGTCCCAACTCTGGATATTGACATAGTATGGCAGTAAGTGGCGTCGTTCTGATCCCGTCCGCTCGAACTAATACTGGGTGCAGTACACACCAACTTCTTCCACAGAAGTACAGCGACAATTGCCGCAAGCATACTGGGAGATGTATCAATCAGTTGGTCGTTCCCAGTCTGGGGCTGCTGTGGCCGGGCTCTAACATAATCGATTCCCTTCCAGTGATGACAAGGTCGAGGAGAGTCACCTCTCGAACGGTTTCGATATTACCTGCCGTGCGTGGGAGGTAAAGAAACCTTTCCCGGTCCTTACTGCTTCAACACGCTGACTGGTGCGTTATCGTAGCAACGCTTCGGTGTTCCCTACATGCATTGCGGTTGTCCGTTGCCCGTCAGTACGCCTGCATTTCCTTTCCTGCTCACCCACATTGACACGCGCACACTGTGCCAGGGTGACACTATTGGCCAAAAACTCAGCCGTCTCTCTCTCTCGGTGATGTCAAACCGTGGATCGTCAGTCAACCCTCCAAACCGGGACGACTGCCTGCTTGCGACCCACCCCCAGCGACCACAACGCAGTCTATGTTAATATTATCAGCCACAAAGGGAGAGCGGAACGGTTATCTAAGACACAGAGGAGGAAGGCAAGGGACCTGGAGAAGTTGAAGAATGGGAAATTGGATGAGAAGACGTATCATAGGGGGTTGGACCATAATGCAGCATTCCTCGTGCCAGTTCCTGTGTGCTATGGTTATGGGTTCCCCACAGCTGCATGCGCTGGGATAGGGGGAGGGTTTGGAGTGGGATGTGCGACCGTGAGTTGGATTCGCTATCTCCCCGCCTGTGTTTCTGTTATCTCACTCCTTTCAACAGGGCGTAGGCGGAGGTGGGGGAGGCGGGGGATGTGGGGGTGGTGGTGGTGGATGTGGAGGCAGTGGAGGCTAATGTGGATCTTCAACACAATCAGACAGTCGATACGTGGCGTTAATAGGAGTGTGTCACCCTTTATTCAATCCGAGCTACCATTGCCCACCGGCCGGTTTCTCGCCAACCACTTAATTTGGTCCACGGTAGGCATCATCGCTGGGGGAGGGGTCGCTTGGGGAGGTGTGGGGTGAGCCCGGCAAGGTCCTAGTTCACAGGCTGAGTTGTGGCCATGTGAACACGAACAGTAATCTTGACGTGGGAATGCACATGGGTGAAATGCCAGGTACATAGGGTCCTGATAGGAGTTCCAGCCAATCGGGGCATCGACGCGGATGCGGTTCTGATGACCTTTGGGTTCGAGGGGCACGGCGTAGTCGCGTCCCAGTCATGCATGACTGACCTCCATACCCCCACGGTGTTAGACTGCCCGGTAGCGGACTTGCACCACGACTCTGGAACCGGTGATGGCCAAGTCACCGACCCAGGATATCCTGTCGACCCGACACTCCATTCATGACATCGGACAGGGGTGGACAGTATAGATGCGAGGCTCCCCGTCGTGGATCTCTGCACAGCTCCATCGACCATTGCACAAATGGGAACCGGCTCCGCGTAATCTCTTTCACTTGGTCATGGACGTGGACGTCCGCAAACATCGGTCTGGACGTCATCACATAATACATTTGTCGTGCCGAAGGGCGCCGCTACCAATCCAGAAGTTCATCCTTGATACTTAGAACCCAATAGTTGTGCCACTAGGTACCAGTCACTACACGCAAAGTTCATCCGTTGAACGGGACGCACCTCCTCTGCTAATTCATCTTCGGGCTGATCAACCTTGAGCACTTTTACCAAGCCATCAAATTTCCCAGCTAACCCATCAACCACTTCCGTCGCCTCCAGGGACTTGAGCTCGAACCCGGCATTCTTCCAATTCAGAAGGCAGTTAAGGAGACATGCGGACGCCGGATCTTCGCAAAGCGAGATTGACTCGAGTTTTGGGCAGGGGGGAACGCCATCCGTTCCAGTATGGGACAGAGCATCCCACAATGATTCGGACATGGGCACGCCAGAAGAGTTCAAACACTTGATCGACCGTACTTCTGGATGTGAAATGACAAATCCCCCCCACCCCAGTTCACCCAGCCCCAATCCAGAATAGTCGATTTTGAGGACGGTTACAGATGGTGGAACCAGTGATTGAAGGTGAGTCATAATGGTGGTACTGATGATTTCCGCGTCGTTCAAGTCAAAGTCAAACGATATTTTGAGGCTGCCGATGTCGACGTCCAGAATGCCGAGCGCTCCATCCTTGACGATCGCGATCTTGAACTCTGGAGGGTTCTGGAGGAGCTGCTTTTGAACACGGTCGTCGGGGATGACGAAGTCGAGGGACCGAGCAACATCCTGGGAGAAAACGCGCAAATGGATTCAGAGGAAGGTGATAGCGGGGGTGACAACGTGGGCCAGAACATGACCGACGACCTCTGGAGAGTTATCCAACCGAAGGAGGGTAAGGCTCGGAAGTTGTACGGTTCGCTCGTGGGTTGACTGTCGTTCTTCGGTTGGGAGGGGGATTCTTGGTCCAATTTTTACCAATGCCAATTGTTCCAGCTGCGGGGAAGCTTCCAAAATCCTGAACAGTTCACTGTCCGAAATTTCCATGGGGGTGTTACAGTCTTCGAAGTCCAGGAATAATTGGCGCAGTCCTGTGAAAAGGTTGGATGACCAGGGAATCGTGGCGTTACGAAGACGGAGCGTCTGCAACGGCGCGTCCATTGGAAGCTGGAGAGTAACCGGGAGCAGAGCGACCTCCGAGTCAGGCAGGGGAAGCTCGTCTACCCCATCTTCAGATGGGCCACAGAAGCGGATCGTCAGGTGGTGGAGACGAAGAAGGGGCCGTTCGAAGATCCAGGAGATGTGAGCGATGTCAGAGGGAATCCTGTAGAGTTCCAACGTATGGAGCTGATTGCCGTGAAATAGACGTTGTTCCTTCCAATACTCCAGGACTACTCTTGGGGCTGGGTCCGAATTAAGCTGTGCCATTATCGCCTGAGGATTCCCCCCTGATCTCACAAACGCAACGCAGGCCGCCCTGGGCCATTTACAATCAGCCTTCCACCACAATTGCGTCGCTGTAGACATGATCCGATGGATGCGGTGACAGGAACCGAAAATCGACCCCCAAACGCGGGAGCGCCCCATATTTTGCATGATAAACGACAGGATGTGAACGATGACCTCGGTGGGGAGTCGCAGAAGCGGGGAACGTAGCCAGTTCTTGAAACGGAGAAGTCCCGTCAGGTGGGTCAATACAGTCGCGACCTCGTTCTCGGTCTTCTTCAGCGTGATGTTGTCAACCCAGGCGAAAGTGGGCGCCATGATCTAACGCAGAGGTCAGATGAACAATAACCCGGATCATTAGGGAACGCGGCGTACTGTTGCAGAAGAGAAATTTGATGATTTGTGAAAACGAGGCGGTAAGAACGCGAGAAGGCTGATCGCGCTGTGTCGCGTCTCCCGATGCTGTCATTTTTTTGGGGCTCGCGCCCGCGCAGAGTAAATTACCATCGTCACTTCCACGAACGGGCTCTCATTGCCACTGAATCATGGGCCCCACCTGCGTATCACAATTGACCGAGAGACCCTGGAGGAGGTATTGGCATGCACACCCACCCGAGGAAGATACTGGTTATAGTCCTGTACGTAACACACAATTACTACGTCGCTTTCACTTCCGCATCGTGCATTCTGGTGCGTTCGTGCGACACCATGTGAGAAAATCCGGTAGTCTCAGGGGAGTAACTGTTCTTGGTAGCGTTCCAGCCTAATCGAATATTCGTATTTCCGCCATCCCAACGCACCTCCTTCATCCTGACAGCTGTGATATCGATGGGGACCGCGGTGACGAGTATGGGCGGGCCAATAGAAGGCACGCACTTCAGAGAGTGTGGTTTCGTTGAAATTTTGAGAGGTCGTTTACCCCCGGGATGGGGCCTCTGCTCTTGGATCGCCGGCCAGCATCTTGCGAGGTGATCATCCCGAACCGCTGCGCTTGCACCCAAAAAATGGGGGGGGGGTTGGGCTGAAACCAGAGCCTACAAAATATCTGGGGGTGCACAGGGGAACGAGAGGTCGTCGTTCGTATCTAAAGTGTGGACCGAAGAATACTGGAGCAAAGTGGTGATAATCAGGATCGGCCGCCCCACGCCGTGTCCTGCCTTCCCACTCAGATTCATCTCTCATCGGACGTCGACGAAGACATTGTCCTAGCATGGTCGTGGTCGATGACGAGCAGATAGGATCCTATCGAGTATCGATCGACTGGCACCCTCCATACCCGCTATGCTAGCTCGCCAAACCAACTGCCAGCAGCCCATGTCCATCACAGCTCCGGAACTGGCGACAGTCAAGTCCCTGACCAGACGCTCCGTTTTATGACATCGGAGGTGAGGCGCTAGGGACTCCCACACCATTTCGCCAACCACCGCAATGGGAACCGGCAACTACGTGTGACCTTTTCACTTAGTCATGCGCGTGAGCGTCCATTTATGTCGGTTTGGATGTTACTTATTACACTACACATTCGTTACAGCAAGGGCGTCATTAAAACCGCTCTCCGTGTTTGTCGCGTAACTCCATATCCTGATACTCTATCCACTAGAAACAGGTCACTCCATGTGAAACTGATCCATGAAATGGGACGCACCTCTTGCTTTATTCTCCACGCCAATAGATCCTCGGGGTTACTGGCTTCGAGCGCTTCGACCAAATGGCTAAATTTCCCGAACAACCCATCAACCACCTTCTCCGCCTTGAGGTTCTTGAGCTCGAACCCGGCGTTCTTCCGACTCAGAAGGCAGTTGAGTAGATTTGTGGACGCCGGATCGCCAAAAAGTGAGACCAACTCGAGCTTTGGGCACGGGGGGAATGGATCCGTTCCATTATGAGACAAAGCATCCCACATTGACCAGAGGATGGATTCGCCGGAGAAGTTCAAACACTCGATCGAACGCACTTCTGGATGTGAAATGAGAAACTCCCTCCACCTCAGTTCCCCCAGCCCCAACCCAGCATAGTCGATTTTGAGAGCGGTCGTAGATGGTGGAACCAGTGGCTGAAGGTGGGTTACGATGGTGTCACTGATAATTTCCGCATCGTCCGTGTCGAAGTCAAACCACATCTTGAAGCTGCCGATTTCGACGGACATAGTGTCGACCATCCCATGCTCGGTGGTCCCGATCTTGAACACCGGAGGGTTCGAAACGAGTCGCTTCTGAACATGGTCGTCGGGGAGCATGAGGTTGAGAGACCCCACAATGTCTTGGGGGGGAGTGCGTGGATGAATCTGGAGGGAAGTGATGGCGGGGATGTCGATGTGGGCCAAAATGTAACTAATGACCTCTGGAGAGTCTCCCAACCAAAGAGAGGCGAGGCTCGGAAGTCGCACGGTTCGCTCGCGGGTAAACTGCCGTACGTTACTTCCGGCAGGGATTCTTGGCCCAACTTGCACCAACGATAAGCGTTCGAGCCGCGAGGAAGCGTCCAAAATCCTTAGCAGTTCGTCCTCCGAAATCACCACGGGGACGGGACAGTCCCCGAGGTTCAGATATAATTCGCGTAGTCCGGTGAAAAGGTTGGACGACCAGGGAAGCGTTGCGTTACGGAGACGGAGCACACGCAGCGGCATGTCCATTGGAAGTTGGAGAGTAACCGGGAGCAGCGCGAGCTCCGAGGCGGGAAGGGAAAACTCGCCCCCCTCGTCATTGGATAGACCAGAGAAGTATATCGTCAGGTTACGGAGGCGAGGGAGTGAATGTTCGAAGATCCAGGAAATGTGAGCGATGTCAGAGGGGATCCCGTAGAGTCGTAATGTGTGGAGCCGATGACCGTGGGATACCTGTCGTTCCCTCCAATACTCCAGGAGTTCTTGTTGGCAGGCCCGTGGTTCCGAATTAAGCTCTGCAATTACCACCTGAGGGTTCCCCTTCGATCTTCTAAACGCAACACAAGCCGTATTTGGCTGTGTACAGTTGACCTCCCACCACAATTCCGTCGCGGTAGACATGATCTTGTGAATGCGGTGACAGGCGCAGAAGACCGGGCGCCAAACCGGGCGCCAAACGCGGGGGTCCGACATATTTTGCATGATAAATGATAGAATGTGGACAACGATCTCGGTGGGGAGTCGCAGGAGCGGAGAACATAGTCGGTTCTTCAAGCGGAGAAGTTTCTTCATGTGGATGAGAACGGTCGCGACCTCATTCTCGGTCTTCTTCATCGTGGCGTCGCCAGCCTGGACGAAAATAGGTGCCATGATCTACATAACGTGAAGGTCAGATGAGCGGCAACTCAAACCATTAAACGCTGCGGACGGTAGCAGAAAGGAACTCTCCGATTTGCGAGGGAGGGAGGAAGAGTGCGGAGATGCCCTTATCGGGCAAGGGGTGTCCGTGACAGCTCATTTCCCACGCCCTCAGCTCGGGGGGAGGGCTCGCCTGCGTCGACATCGAGTAACTCTGATCGCCATCCTCATTCCTACGGACTGGCCGGCACTCATCCCCGTTGCCACTAAACCGTGGACACATCCGGCGTATCACGGTTGGCCAGGAAACCTCTGTTGGTGCCCCTGGAGAAGGTAGTACCGATATACACGCCCGTCCCAGAGACCCTAAGGGCGTTCCTGTTCGTGGGACCTTAATTCACACAACACACGATTGGACGGCGGGGGGGAACAGTCTCTCAATATCCAAGGAGACCCGAGTCCGTTGACTCCGGCCTCTCCCCGGTCGCGGATTCCAGTGGTAATTTTCTAGTCCCTCAATCCTGAACCCTTACGGAGAGTCATCCAACCTGTCTCCTATACAGAAGAACACCCCGCACCTCCTGATTCGCGTTCCACGAGTTTATCAACGTTCATCGCCCCGTTTTGGTGCGCCCCGGTGCCACTTTGCACGCTGGAACATTCGAGGAGACACCCACTCTATTCGGCACCTCTTCAACCCCTCGCCTCGGTAAGTGTTCTCTGGGGGGGAATCAATCGTGGGTCTCCATACCACAACTCGGCCGGCGTAACGCCAGCCCTTCTTTGTGCCATTCCAGACGCTTGCGTTTGCCATCGCGCCGAACTTCCACCAACCTACCGCCGGACCCCAAGATGGCGGACTCTTGTCGCGGGCGCGTCCACGGACTCGGGCGTTTCGAAGATGGTTTTACTCCGTGTCTCCCTCGCATTCTGAATTCTGCTTTTGTATTCACTTGTACGTGTCATATACTCGAATAGATGCAACTTCCCTCTGTCATCTGTCATATCCACTCACCGGGTTCGCTCTGAATCGACCGCCGTACCAATCATGGCCCTCCCATCATTTCACAAACAGACGATCCAGGCAAATCATCACCCGTTTTTGCAATCATTGTGACCGCATTTCAAACCAACTCCCAAACGTGGAGGGTAACGTCCGAGCTATCCCCTCATCCGGTATCTCCTCGCTCAACACCAACGTGTGATCTCACTCCCAACATGTGAGAAATTACTCACCAAATAAAATAAACTCCCGTCGCTCAAAGATTTCAGATCCCATGGGTCCATATCATCGCGCTTTTCAAATATCGGGTCACAACAATCTCCAATTCCCATTCTCTCGATTTCGCCACCCCCGCCACCCCAAAGTGGCAGGGAGCTGCGCCCCCGCCGGCTAAAGTCGAACGTCTGAACGCCCCAATCACCAGTGAAGTGCACCCATACCACCCAGATTGTCTTCCTCGACGAATTCCGGATGGTCGTTTTACCCGACGGATCGGGTATCACGGAGCTGATCGTGGTCAACACACTCATTCCACAGGGTCGTCCTGGGAATCTACGAAGATTAGGTCTGCCACAGCGATTCCACGACCGGGTTTTCGACATAGCTGCCGACCAAGACCGACCGTTAGGGGCACCGACCAGGGACGAGCCGCTCATTGCTGACCCGGCTCAGGCGGTCCTCGTCTTGGGGATTATGGATGACTGGGATCCCCACGTTTTCCTCGTCATGAGGACGCAAGCTCTGGTTGAACAAACACTTTTAACGTGCACAGACTCTTGTGTACCGTGGGATGAATGGAGGGGAGATGCTGTGGTCGTGGAGAGTCCGATAGACGACTGCGAGCCGGCAACCTTTGTTTGCGGTGCCCAGGTGGTGGTGTGCAGTGTGACCAGGTCTCCATTGTCCGTGGATGAAAGGTCGAGTACCTGAGGAGGTGCAGTGAGCAACCTGTGATTTGTCAAATCATAATTAACCTTACCAAATCCTCGGTTTTCCAGTCCCACACAAATATCCTCCGAACCATCTCATTTACCGACAGGTCATCGTCTTGGTAGGAACAAAACATCATGACTCTGGAGCCAGTGATAACCATCCCGTTGTCGACCACATAGCGGACACTGGGCGGTATTTTCCACACGACGGCGTCAGAAAGGAGTGGGTGATATGGGGAACCGTCCCGAAGATTGAGAAGATGTATACGAATAAAGCTGTGAGTAGTCAGTCGTTGGGTATCGGACCTTTTACCGAAGAGGTGGCACCAGTTACCTACTTTTCCCCCCGTTCGGCAACAGTGATGACATTTTCGGGCGGGTACACAGCATAATCAAAAACATCATAAGCGAAGGGAGGGATAGTCCAGCCCTCAACCGGATTATGACTCGCGACTGGCGGGACGCAGAGGAAACCGAGGCCGCCGCGCCACACGGAACTGGTGGCAAGGTGTCCATTACCGAAATACGTGGCGCGACCCCAACCTAAGGGTTGGCCGGGAGGTAATTCCATGGTGCTCTTTACAACGTCCGGTCCACCGGTCCACTTGCTCGCATGCTCTTCACGTAGTTTGCGACGTTCGGCCAGGTCACGAGGACAACAGGGATTATCAATCAGCCCGATGGCGAAGAGCTCGCGTCCGTGCTGGAGGGTGGGAGAGTTACGAATGAGGTCTCGAATGTGTCGGTTGACCTAGATCGTACAGCGCAAAGTCAACAAAAGTTCGGATGGATATGGGGGTGACGCTCCGCACCGTTTCGATTTTGATGATATCCTGACCGGGCAGGCACAGGAATATTCGCTCTAGGATCTCGATAGGAAGGTCTGTCAGGTTGGGTGGCGGCGCGGGCATAGTTTTGGAGTTTGCGGAGGGGGGTGGTCGTGGTTGGTGGTCAACCAACAGGCGCCGAGAAGGGGCCGAACCTCGATCCCTTGAAAATAGGAACCCCGTACCACAGGCCATGGGGTGCTCCGTGGGTTTCTGCCCAGGTTTGAATCATTCCTTTCGAGACAAAAGCGACTTGAAACCGTTGAAATCACAGTTGTGTATCGCAATAAAAGAGATTGAAACCACAATTGCGTCGATCACGCAGGCCGGGGGGTCGTGGTCTGGGGTAGAAAGGCGCAATCCGAGACATCGAGTATTTTGGCCGCATACAAAACTCGTCGGAAGTATCATAGGAATTATGGGAATTCTGACCGCGTTGCCCGGGGAGGGCGTGCATCGTCCAGCAGGCTCGGAACAGGCATTGCCAGCAAGTGGTCGAGTGGCCAGTTGAGCCTACACCACGAGTCCCGCAGCGCCTGGATCCCAGGTTGGGAGGACAGGCAGAACCCAGCTGGTGAACACCAAAGACCGTTTGTGTAAGTGGGTGGACAGATTTAACGAACACCACAACATTGGGTAAGCCTTCTTTCTCAGTATTTGGTAGCCCAATGCCGTTATCCAAGCATCACGCTCTCCGTGCCGGCCCGGTCTGGCCCACTATGGCGGGAGGGGGGAGATAAGACGATAAGATGAAGGATAGCGAAGCGGTCATGTGACCAGTTGTGGCGGAGGTAGATCGACGCTCTCTCCGGAAAGGGAACCACCCACACCATCGGTCATTCTGTTTGATGCTCAGTGTGACAACCATCTTCACAAACACTCGGTGGCGCGAACGTTCCGTGCCAACGATGGTTAGTGTCGGCGCGGATAGCACTGGACCTGCACAGCCCTAATATCAGCGACCAGTGACAATCACCTCGACCGACGAACGCTGAACTGGTCTCGTTCCCATACTGACAGCAGGCAAATACAGATGGCCGCTGGCGAAGTAACCCTACTGGGGATGCCAATACATCATCTTGGCGCGTGGCGGGTGGACCGTGGCTCGCAGGGGATACGTTTGACAGCTCCCTCATCTCCCTTGTCTTTGTCCTCCACCTTCTCTCGATCCCCTCAAGTATGCACTCGAGCAGTTTGTTGGCCTGTTTTCCGCTCGTTTTGAGTTTAGGAATGGGCGCGTTGGCGCAAGCGGAAATGGCGAAATGTTTGGCAGGATGGGAATGGGTGTGTTTTTTTATCTCTGCGGATCCTTTGGCCCAGAGAGGGCAGGAGATACCTCTGTCGGGGACGCCAATGTCAAATAAGAGATCCGGAATAACATCCGGTCGCGTTGTGTCGTAGAACCGGAACTCCCTCGGCCAAGACCCGTGCAAGGTCGGCTCCATGCTCGACGCCAATTGTCGCGGCGCAAGTGAGTGATTTCGGTTATCGCTTCCCACTTTCGCTTTCGGAGCGTGTGGGGTTAATAACTTACTCCCTTTTGTGCGACAAGGCAACTACAATTACCCGAAGCTAACGAAGAATCAATACTATCTCGTCCCCAGCAAGAATCATAGCGGAGACATGGAATGCGATTGCAATACCGTGATGTATAGGTGAGAAGCTTGGCTCTCAGGCTCTGCGATTACCACACCGCCTGCTCATTCACCGGGGTTGCGCAAAACAGCCTTATCATGGCATGTGCGACGTGCCAAAGTGGAGTCTCTCACTCGTAGGATAATATTCGACTCAGTGAATCGCGTTTAGTGAATCACGACTCTGCACAGGTGGGATACGTGGTCAGCTGGTTGCGATGGAGTCTACGTCAAACAGTGGGTTCCCCCTCCATCCCTAGTACCAACATTTTCGCCCTATCCCCAATGACCTCCTCTCAAATAGGTACCCCCGTGCCTACCCACAAGGAACCGCCGTTCCACACTGGGGATTCATTGATGTAACGGTTCGTGAGCTTCTTCAGCCAGTCGATTCCACGCTGATGTTCGGTGAAGACGTTGCCTGGCGGAACGTACTCCAACAGTAAAGCCAAATCTGTCGGAAGTGAGTTGGGCCCGAGGGTCAGAAATATTTGAGGTTCTGACAGCCGTTGGGTCGCGTAGGAGATCCTGAAGCGGTCCCGACCTCATCCTCACCGGGGGCGCCGTCGTCTAGCAGTATCCCATCGAGTCGTAATATCGGGGCTATCGTCGGTGGTCAGTACCGTCTTCTCTTTACGTCTCTTTGTGCTCGATTGGTCTGAAATTTGGCGATTGCAGGCGTGGTTGGTGGAGTAACTGCGCTCATCATCATCATCGTAATCATCGCATCCTTCGTCGTTTTACGCAACCGTAAGAACACAGACAAGAACTCCCAACCCCAATACCAGCCCCAAGAAGTACAGGTACCTGGCGATCCCTGGAGCCCGTCACAAACTCCACCCCCGTACGACCCAAGTATTTTGAGTGGGCCCACCCTGGTCCCGAGCGTTCCTTTCCAACCATATGTGAGTTCCTCACTGCCTCGGTTGGAGTGGTGGTGGGCGGACTTGATATTGGTGGTTTTTAGAACATTGGGGATACACCGGCATACCCGCTTCCTACTGGCATGTACCAGAAGGACCCGACCACGACTCTGCGACCAATGTCATATGCCGCATCCTCCTCAAACTATCCTGATAGACGGTGACCCGCTCTCTCCAGGTTACATTCTTTACGTGGCTTGGGTTGGTCACGTACAACCATATTATATCGTAGCCATCCCGCGAACCAGGCGAGATCAATTACCTCTGTGCGAGTACTTACATACCTGTTTGTCGCCAATGATATGGATCATCGCGACAACACCTACCCCCTCCCTCCAACCATGGAGTGGAGTTCCGCGAGTTTTCAGCACCTAAAGTTGGAGTTGGGCTACTCCTTTTCTCTGACCCGATCACTCGTAAAATAGACGGTCAGACATCGATTGCGAGCGTAAATGTCCACTAACGTCCGTGTAGATGGTTGGAGGGTTAGGCGAGATTCCAGGGGTCAACCTCCTTAACTCAGGTGAAAATCCAGAATCCTGCGCAGGAGGGCGAAACGCGAGACAGCGCATTGGAACGAGAGCACGAAGTGGTTCAAAACCCATCTGAATTGTTCAAAATGCTCATGGAATGGTGAGCGAGCGAGGGTAGGAGCCGGCGTTAATCAGGCCGGCCAGGAAATGTTCGAATGTCTGTTGGTAAAATCACCTGGATGTACCTCGATAAACACGGACTTTGGGCGTGGGCCCGTGGCCTCGGATGTAATGGCCCGTTGATGCACAGAACGGCACCTC
>Ga0307509_10008387_pt1 | contig 13192 bp, 15 predicted proteins | sample 10_EM_MG_FD_202245 | JGI IMG/M metagenome (GOLD analysis project Ga0307509, IMG submission 202245) | Populus trichocarpa ectomycorrhiza microbial communities from riparian zone in the Pacific Northwest, United States - 10_EM | ecosystem: Host-associated > Plants > Roots > Unclassified | place...
ATTAACTACACATAAGGTTTTTCTCTCAAAAAAATGGTCAAAACCTCCTGCCGTCGCGTGAAATCGACGCGACGTGGTTTCAAAGTCCGAAGATTACATAATGATTTTCTAGCGCGGTTTTGGGGGCGTGGTGAAAACAGGACTATCGGTGGACAGGATCGGTATGGATTAACTACAATCATTAGCCCTGCACGAAACCATTGAAACTTAAAATGAAGTTATGTAAAGCTGCTCCAACTCCTTTCAAACTGTCGTCTTTATATATCATTTCTACTATGCCCAAGTTCACTGATTTACAGCAGGCGCCTCCATTTTCTCACACTGGCAGCAACTTGAATGATGGCTTCAAATTCATTTCTACTACCATCGACGACCTTGCTTACACCCCTTCGGCTGAGGATACTGCACAGTTTGTAGCCACGGGAAGGAAATGTTGGAAGACCTTGAAGAATGGAAAAGAAGCTGTCTGGCCGCCGAGTTTGTGAGGCACACTTTTTTGCATGGGCGCGGTTCTTATCGGCTTCATAGGGAAGCAGCGCTTCTCGAAGGTTGTCCAACCTTTGAGGACACGGTCTGTCATTGACTTTCTTTTTCATAGGCTTGAGAATTTACTCCACGGGGTACATGCCCAGTTCGATTTCTGGACGCTTCCCTGGGCGGAATCGGTTCATATCAGGTTATATTTTTGCAACGACAGGGAGGCAGCGAACACACAGGCAAGTCGGTAGTCGCCTTCAACAGCTCGGGGCGACTTGCAAGAACGAAAGTGAGATGCCCGACTCTCCTTTTATTTCTTATGGACTTGACCATGACTTTATTCAGTTTTTCAACTTCTGTCTCATCAGAATCTCCGCACTGGTTCAAGTTCTCAGTTGGAGCGCAATGTCAGCACGCCAGCCTCTCCATGTCTTCCGCCCAACCCCGTCCTAAACTTGAAAACGGTCTATATAAATGTCAAAGTTCAGCTGCAGGACGAACTATGGCCGATGCCCACACCAAGTATCAGACTCACCACTGGTGGCACTACTAGAAATCACCCGCAATCAATTCAACTTTCTCCCCTGTGCCCATCGAGCGGCACAATACTGTCACCGTCACCGAATAGACCGAGCCGTAACAAGCTTTCCTACCTTTCAGGGGCAATTGAGCTGCCCTCCTCGTGTGCTCTGATGACGGAGTGTACATTTGCTGTCTACGTCGAAGGATCCACCTCTCCTGTCCACTCGGAAGTAGCCTTTTTGAGGCGCATTTCCTCGTCGATGCAACTATCTGGGTGGTTGTATAGTTTCGACCTGGTCCCAGCTTTTTGGAAGAATCTTGGGGCGAGTCGAGGTATCTTTTCTCCCCTCTGACCACCAACTTGAACCTGAATTGTGGTCTGAGCAGATGTTACGCAGTACACCATTGTTCAAACACTGAAACCAATGAACGCCAACCCCTCAAATGAACTCGATGAAACCTCTAGCCGCATCATATATAGTATTGCTTACAAGTTCAATGGTGTCCGGTACCCGCCGAGTACTCAGGTTGAGAACTGGTCCCTGGTGTATCCTGGGTCAACAAACAGTCAGGTAAGCCTTTATTTCTGTATTCATTTCCGCATTAGCTGAGCCATTCTAAATTTCAGGCAATTTCGATGACGTCGCAAACTTCCGCCCGCAAGGTTACCTACATTGGCAACCATTTCTACAGCCCAACAAACTATGCGCTGGATGCAGCGTATCTTTGAGAATTGCACATGCTTATTTAGAGTTCCTTTCTTCCTGGATTTGAGACGGCAACTTTTGAGGATGTTCTCAAGCAACCACTACCGAAATGCTTGATGGTTGCTGATCAATGACTGGTGACCATCAATAGCTTTTATTTTACATGGGTATCTTATTTATGGTCTAAATACTCTGTAATTAAATTTTGAGAGGAATTCAATGTGTCGTAGCCACTGTATGACCAAAATTCAGCAGAATTCAAAGGCTTCGAGCATGCGCGGCGCGTTGTTTACCTTTGTTTTTTTTTGCGCAGGCCCAGAGCAACTTCCTTTGTTCCTCAGCTTACAATGCCCCTCTATAACTTTTTTTTGCATAAATGCCTTCCTTATAGTGCAAATAATATGTAGTTAAATTCTGATGCAAAGTTGGTAGGTCACGGTTGTGGGTACGCTATGACATGAATGAGCATGACGCACGTCTGCAACCACATTGCTTACATAAATTTACGCAACCTATTCTCACCTTGGGAAAGTAGTGTTCGAGGTCCCTGGCAATGGCATCACACGCCGACGCTGATGGACGGGACATCCCGTTCCAAAAGAGCTTCAAGATCAGGAAAACAACACTCCCACGAAGCAGTCAAGATTTGATTTCCCCACATTCGTACCCTTCCATTTCCTATCATTTATTACATTAATTTCTCAATGCAGAAATGGCGCACGAGGAGTCGAAGATGAGCCGCTCTTCACTGACATACAATACAAAGTTACACAGAAGACACGATGCCAGGCAATTTGGTGTTGCCACACACAATCAAACCGGTCGTTTCAAGTTCTTTCATAATTTGTTCCTGTCATGATCATACTTTTAAGCGCTCATCGATGTCCTCTTGCCACTAGATTGTCAACGATATCTCGGATGCCTGCCTAGTATTTTCTCTTACAAGTCGGATTCAGTTGTAACATCGAGGCTCTCATTCTACCTATCACGTTCTCTTGCGTTTCTAATCATTGCCGCTGTTATTGCTCTTCCTCTCCTTTCTGTTTGGGTGTCCTGGCAAATCCCTCGATCGCCATGAAAGATCCCTGTCCAATCTCTATGCTTTGTCCTTCTGTGGTCACATCGCCATTTGAGGACCTCGACGCCACCTGAAGAACACCACATCTATAGGGCACGCTCTGCTACTAAGAACATACATAACCGGTAACTGCCTTAGGATGGTGCCCTCATGTCGTTTGTATACAGTTCGATTGCACCTGGGTTGGGCCTGGGCCCGAATGGGGGCGCGTCATCGGTACCGATGAGCCTTTCCCTCCGAATTAACATCCGCATGCTGGTGGGATATTGTTAGGCATACCTGTGATTAGTCGGTGTTCTCAGCCTTCGCGTTTGCTGCCAGTGCTCGCACGGCGCTTTTGGTTCAGGACCCTAAGTATTCTCCCATTACCTGACGGTGATGATTTGAATGAGCTGTTCCGCCAACATGTATTTTTCCCTGGCCAGATCGGGTATTTCGGCATAAGAGGCGGATATCCTGGCTGGGATGGGTAGCGATTTCGGGGAGGGCGCACGAGATAATGGTGAGGGTGGGGTTACAGAGGCCAATGACGAACGTATCCTTGTCAATTTCCTGTTGCGATTCTTCGTCGAATATCAGCACACAAAGGTCAAAAGAAATGGAAAGTCAGGGCGCACCTTGTGTCCTAGATCTCACTCGAGGCATTTCTCACTGGGCTTGAACGTTTGAACCTTGGAGATGCATTATATTTCAAGACAATTCTAGTAGAGCCATTTCCCTTTTTATAATTCTGTGAAAGAACGACTCGAAAGCTTCTCCCCACAATTCTCAAGAAAATCCCCATCCCCTTCAGTTGTCTGGTCAAGAATCTGCAAATCTACTCCTTCATCGGTGAGCTGTAAAAGTTGGCGGGAAACTTCATCATTGATATGTGATGGGTAGGCAATAGATTGGAATGTTAGCGAGTGTCTGTGGCCCAGACGATAGAGATATGGTATGAGATCCCAAGAAAATGGTGCAAACAATGGGTCATCTCCTGCACAGTATATCAACTGGAGGTGGGGGAGAAACAACTCCTGAGTGATTTCCTCCTGTGGAGTAGCACTGGTAACAGAGGGCGAGCAAAATATTCGAGAAAAGATGTCGTCCATTTCACCATTATGGCTCTGGTCCTGGGAAATGTCGAGCCAGAGGTACTCAAGTGAGGGTACTGCCTGAAGTAAGAGGCGAAAATTTGTAGAGGTAAGTGGGACGTCATTCAAGGTCAAAAATTTCAGAGAACAGCTTGAACGTTCGAAAAGGGATACCAAGATTGTCGCGGATAAGGGGTTACTACCAACGTCATGGGTCCAGTCTTCGAGGGAGGGAACATTGATCATCTCCAAAAAATGTGTGGCGGAAAAGGAAAAATACAGCGATCGCAGTCGTGGATGGAGAATAGTTGTATCATCAGGGAATCTGGGGTCTTCCTCAGGCATGACCTGATAATATTCCAGAGCAGGTGCTAGTCGTAAGAGCTCGAGGCACTCACTGACACTCACCCCCTGCAAATTCGCACATGTGACATTATCCCAGCCAATATCAACTGAGGTTGGTGAGAATTCGAAGAGTGTTAAATGTGTAGGGGAGGGCTTGGATTTCATGACGAATTGCTGTGTGGGTGACCTTCTACCGTCGATTCCAAGCTCAAGGGAAAGGAGTTGGTTGGGCTGTGTGGAACCGCAAAGGCGCCCAGGAATGTTGGCGGCTACGTTGAGATGAAGATTTCTCCATCTGCCTGAATGTTGATTGAATATATCTATAATTGAGTCTGTCGCACACTCCAAAGCTTCAACTGCGAGTTCGTCCGAAAGGAATGGGTAAATATTGTCATCTTCATATTGTTGAAAGAAGATAGTTAAGGGCCGCATGCCTGATCGACTCAGCCATTCACTGAGTAAACCAGGTAATGATTCGACCAGAGAGCGCTCCGTTGGTGGTCCAATGTTAACATATAGTAGCTCCCATAGGTTCGGCGTTGCCCAGGCTAGCTGGCGCCACTTCTGACACACCGCTCCCAACCTCAATACTTGAGTCACTTGCTTTCCTTCATCCCATGGTTTAGGGGCTTGATCATCCAATGTTGGAAGGGAGAGGCGAAATATATGGGAACCGATTTCTGGTGGCAATTTGTGAATAAAAGGATCGTGGATTGCATTCATCCTGCTTGCAAGCGCATGCTGTTTCGCCCTCATTTTGGTGATTTCTTCTTCCAGTTGTCCGATTTGCTCTTGAATGGCTTCCTTCTCTCTGCATGCAGAGCAAGGGCCACCCTCCAACATAGTACAGGTGACTCGTTCATCTATGGCATCAGCTCCTTTGCAATGGCTGCACAGCCCTGGTTCTGTCATAAGATCCTTGATGGATTGTACTTGTCATAGGATGAAATAGAGCGAGATGGAGATGAGTATCTACCTGAGAGTTGATGTTCAAAATGACGAAGAAACCAAATCGAAGACAAGTCCCCCGTGTTGTAAATGGCCCGTTCCAGATGAGCTGACACAGGAACGAACAAGATCAGTCTCCAATGCCACCCGTTTACACAGGGTTTGACACAGGGGCAACTTCCATCAACGCAAGTTTATTGTATTCACTTATACTGTATTTGGACTCGTACATGCCATGCGAAACAATGGCCCACACTAACAAGTAACTAATTTCTGGGGGAAGCGGGGCTCATTTTTCCGGTAATAGTCCAAATGTGGGTCGATCGATACCTTTGGGAAGAACTTGAATTATTTCTCATTTGAAAGAACGTAAATCAGTGGGTAAATTTGAAAGAAGAATGTTAATGTTGATGAGCTTATTTTTATGTAAGGAACTTGAAGTGACGACATAGCAGGAACAATACTAGCTCAAAACAGTCGAGATTCGAAAAGCGTGCGTAAACTCCGTTCCAGGCTCTAAATGCTGCTGGTTAGCGCAAACGCAAACTCACCTTGAACCACTACTATGTCAACCTCAAAGTTCGCTGCGCGAGAAGACGATTCTTACATGGAATATGAAGATCAGACCCAGCTGACGGCAGAGGTCCCGAACGGATTTTCTGTCGTGAAAAAGTATGGGCAAGAAAACCCGCAACTTCGACCACTATCAGAGTTTGAATCCCTGAGCGCGCAGCTTCGCCAAAAGCCTCACAACCCAGCTGGATGGAGAAAACTCTTACGCATCGCAGAAGACATCGGCGATATCAACAATATCAGCACAGCCTACGACGCTTTGTTAGCTCAATATCCAAACCACGTATGTCATGTTGTTTTTGGTGTGGCTTTTTCCGTATGACCCTTAACCAGCACTCAGGGCACTCTCCAAATTCAATATATCAGCCATTTTTTGGACGTTGTAGGCAGATATGGGCGAGCACAAAACCTACTTGAAAAGTTTTTGATAAAATCGCCGTGTGTCGAGCTGTGGTGTGTATATTTGGCTCAAGTGCGGTAAGTTACAATCCTTGTATTTCACTTGTTTTTGGCTCAATGCCGACTATAGTCGTTTCAATATGAAGGAGACGCAGCGCGATAACATCCGAATCTCCTATGAATTTGCGTTGAACCACGTCGGGCAGGATAAGGACAGCGGTCAGATCTGGAGCGACTATATTCAGTTTTTGAAGTCGGGCGAAGTATATTCCTGTGGTAAATCCATAACAATCCGATTAAAATACTTTTTTCAGGATGGCACGGCATGGGAGGAACAGCAAAAAACGGACGCGTTGCGGAAGGTCTATCATAGAGCCGTTCAAATCCCCTTAGAGAACGTCGAGCGCCTGTGGCTCGAACTAGAAGCCTTCGAAACTGGTCTCAACATAGTAACGGCCAAACAAATTATGGCCGACCTTTCACCCGCGCACATGCAGGCCCGAAACGTCCTCCGCCAGCTCATAAAGCATGTTGACCCGCTTTATGCCACAGATTCTTCAGAAATGTATCTCCCTTCGTTACCCAGGTTTGACGCTGTAGAACGTACACTAGTTGGCAAATGGAAGGTATATCTGAAGTGGGAAGAGAGCAATCCTTTGGGGCTCACAGGTTCACAAGAGGTGACGTTAATTACGCGAATACAAGGTGTCTATAGGAAGGCTTTAATCAGAATGCGATATTACACAGAAATCTGGTTAGTGGCACCAATTTTACAAGCTTGGTTGATTTTTGACGAGCTTCTTAGGTTCATGGCGTATACCTGGACAAGTAGTGTTGGGAAATCAGAGGAAGCCATCTCGATACTGAAGGCTGGTTTGCAGGCGAATCCATCAAGGTACGTCGCTATTTCTTTATTCAAATCGCGTTTTTTTGATCTTCATCAGTTTTCTTCTTATTTTCGCCTACGCGGAAGCTTTGGAGGTGAAGAAAGAATTCGATGACGTTCATGCCTTGTATCAAAATTTTCTTTTGACCCTTCGCGCCAACCTTGAGCAGCTGGAAGGAGCCACCACAAGCAAACATGTCTCCGTCATCAATGAGTCATCCCAAATCACCGACGACGCGGAGGGTGAGTCGCGAAAAACTCTTCCTTCAATACTCAATCATGCGTGGAACCACAGAGAGAAAAAAACAGTTACGAAAACACCGCACAGAATACGGATTGGCATGCATCATGTACATGAGGTTTGGCATGCGGGCGGAGGGCGTCAAGTCCTCCCGTACGATCTTTGCAAAGGCGAGAAATGATCGATGGACACCTTGGGAAGTCTATGAGGCAGCTGGTTTGTTCTTTTCTCTTTGTTTATTACATTTTCTTATGGCTTTCGACTTAGCCCTCATGGAATATCACTCCTCCGGTGGAAAGGGTGTTGCCAGTCTGATTTTTGAGAGAGGTCTCGGTGTATTCGGCAGTGAAATTGACTATGTCCTGAGATACCTCGGGTTCCTCATCTCCATCAATGATGAGAATAGTTTGTCTCTTCTTCATTCTTAACGGAGTCTTAATAATTGCGCTATATGGCAGATGCCCGAGCTCTTTTCGAGCGCGTCATCCCGAACTTTCGACCAGAATGTGCTCGCCCACTATGGGAACATTGGTCACGGTACGAGTATCAATACGGAAACCTCGAGGCTTCGCTCAAGCTGGAAAAGCGGATGGCGGAGGTATATACATCAGGTGCTTATCCATTTATTGGCGCGAAGTTTGGATCATCTGCAACAGTGGCCCCAATTTATAGATCCCCCTATCAAACGACTTGCACAGCGGCATATGTATCTCGGAACTGATGTGATCGCCAATCGTGACTTGGGCTTCGCTATCGCACAACGCGCAAATAATCATTCAATTGGCCAGTGGCCACAGATATCCACCCCCTTACTTGTGAGTCCCCAACAGACCATCATGCCCCATATGCACCGCGCTGGCACCGGTGGCAGTAGCAAACGGAAACAGCAGCGTGGCCCTTCGCCCGAGTATCAAACGCGAGCCGACAGACGCGGTGTTGATTATTCCACTATGCACAAGAGGTCACGACCTGCCTCACCTCCCTCAGCGAGAGGTCCGGATAGGGATAGAGACTCAAGAAGGGATGGGCTGTCGTCGCGGAGAAGTTTCTCCCCACCGCCGGCTGCATGGGAAATAGAGGAAAGAGGGTCAGGACGAAGGGGAGAGCTGCCAGAGCCTCCGGGAATGCAAGGGAGAGAAGAAGAGAAACCGAGACAGGGAGCAATTCCGCAGGTTCTGTCGCGGTTTATCGGAGACTCGGAGTCCGAGTCGCCTACCCCATCCCCATTCGATGGTAAGTTGATTGTTTAGACTTTCGATCGAGCTCTACCAATAGATATGCATGCTTTCCAGATCTTTCATTGAGGACTGGTGATCTCATGCGCCTTTTCCGAGATGCCATCATTCCAAGCACCTCGAAACCAAAGTCGCCGCCTCCACCGCCCCGTGCTGGTAATCATCAATTCTTTTTTTCGGGAAACTTACGCTGGTCTCATAGACATTTCTGTAGGCGGCGGTCGATCACCCCTACTTTCCAATTATGGACCGAATCAAGGACCAAAAACTGGTCGTCTGTATTGAAGTTAGGCAATTTATCTTTGGTTTGCCAGGCATCGTGGGCCTATTGAACATAAGGATACGAAAATTCCGCATAATGGAGGTGACGGCACAGGGATAGGAGGCATTGTATCTGGTTTCTGTCCAAATCCATCTGATCGCGATGCCCGCGAAGGTCTCTGAGGATGTGATATTCGGGAACCTACACCGCTATCTCTTGCTTGTTCCTCATCGTAGCGGACTTGGATCACCGCTTTCGTGAGCAGACCTACCGCATGCCTCAATTTCTTTACTGCCACTGCCTACTGCGTCTTCCATGGGTTATCCTGGGGGTAGTTTTTTAGATTTTTTGTATATTCAAGAGACAACCTTAACTAATATGCACCCATAGCTTGCGTTCCTCTGATTCCCTTCACCCTTATTTTGCTACTTGCTGTACGAGCCTTCCTGAGGTCCTTGCGAGTGCCTAACCTCTACCTTTGTGTTCCACACCCCCGCTGTGAAATTTCTGAGCCTGGGATATTTTCTAGCTCTTCCAGTTAGCCCCTTTCTGCCGCGAAGCTGGGGATCTGGTCAACCGTCAGAATCGACAAATTGCGGGGAGACCCAATCCCACAATATTTGGATCCTTGGTTAATGACCTCCAACCTGAACTGGCACTGTGACAGTGGACCCCTTTCCTGGTGAATAATCCCAACACTGTATCCGGTGCAGTGCCGTAATTTTAATGAATACCGGGTGAAACCCTGTCTGGTGAATCCCCCCCTAAAGTACACTGGTTGAATCCATTTCACCCGCAACTCGAGCGACATTCACCCGCTCGAAAAATAAGGAAAATCATGAATATTGTATTCAACTTGAACAGTTAATCTGAACGTTTAATGAACTGGGCATTCATCCTGTGAAATTAATGACAGATATACCCCCATCTGCACTGGGGGCATCCGTGTATTCAAGGACGCCGTGGCACGTGCAGAACGCCATCAAAGAACGGCGGCAAACACCGATACAAGTGCCTGCCACGAGCTGTAGTTAGCTAATACATCATTCCATTCCATCATTCTCATTCTCATCCTATAAGGTATCTAAGCACCAAGTGAACCAGTCCCAAAATATTCTAAATAAGATAAGAAAACCGGTTCTTTACATCAAGATGTGCTCAATTTAACTGAAAGTGCGATTATTGGCCCTCTGAAGTCAAAGAATGCTCTAAAATTGACAAAAGAGGTGTATAATGATATATAAAAAACATTCTGCTTGGCGAGAACGTTAATCCCATCGAGGATTTCCTCATATAAGGGCTGGTCATGAATGCGGTAGGCGGCAGCGCCACGATTGAAATCTGATGAAAACTAAAGCCGTGGTTACCCAGCAGTTCCCAGGCCTAACGCAAGGCCCATAGACTTTTAATGGACCATCGGGTGTTCAACAGGGTAAGAAAGTTTGTATGTGGGAGCAGAACGTGTTGGTGTACCTGAAGCAGTGCAGTCGCCTCCGGAATGGAATGGAACTGGCTGCCGTGGCCGCTGTTTTCGAAGACATCCCAATTTGCTTTTTGGTACCTGGTATATCGTTGTTGAGACATAAAATAAAAGTAGTAGACACAGTTCGAGGCTTCAGTCGCGAGGGTCGACCACCGGTAGTTGACCGGTAGATACCGAACCGGACAATTAGTGTCTGTCAATCCTCTCCCAAGCCTATCCGGATTCCGCATCTAGCATTTTGCCGATCTGGCCAGAAATCTGTCCGGTTTATATCTGGCCAGCACCCTCATTTCAAAAATTCTTTCCCGAATCGGTATCCAACATTTTGCAGGACTTTCGGGGGTCCCATTGTTGGCCGTGGTGCTCCCCCCGCAAGTACACGGCCATTGACCTGAAGGCGACTCCTCCTAACATAAACTCAACGTAATCGGGGAGCTACATCCGCAAATCATCACCAAGGGGAATAGCCTTGGCCATACAGCGTGAGTAGGATTATTGAGTGATTGGTTGGGAAAAAGAACGCTGACAAGAAGCTCGCAAGGAATTCTAAAGACCGCTGGCCATCTAACATTCATGGAAGACTCGGAGGCCAGAAGCGGCCTCTGGTTTGTTCCAGGATAAAAGCGCGATGAGTAGCTAATGTACCAAGTAGTAATTGTGGTGTTGTTGAGGAATGATGAATCGTAGACCATAAACGACCGGCACAGGGGGGATTACTAGCGAGAGACATTTATTCTTGATAGATTTCCATAACCCCTTTCAAAACGAGGCACAAATAACTCTGACCAGCCTTTGAATTCCGTGTAGGTTCCATAAAAGCAAACGTTATCAGGCTCTGCCAGGAGTTCAGTCAAGCACTCCCACTTCTACAACTACAACTGAAACCTATACTCTTTTCAATCTTACGTTCGGACTTCTGGAGATCTTTCGTCCACCCAAGTAAACCCTATGGATGGGATCCTATTAGCTCCCACCAAGATTTTCCTACCCGAGGAGAATAGCCTAGAGGCGGGCGCGATGAATGCCACGGCCTTCGTGGTTAGCGCCTACTCAAAGTGAGTCTTACGTTTAGTCTCAATTTTGTGATACCTTTCTGAATGGATGGATGCACACTTTTCTATGCAGAACTCGCCTGAATAATCATCAGATGATCGAGATGTGCAATATGTACAGGCTCAAACCCAAATCGAACAAAAAGGACAATCTTTGGGAGGCCTTGTATCAGTTCAGTCTACGGCGTGATGAGTGGGGATCCCTGTAAATCACCCTTTCTTTGCTTGCCGCACGGGATATTCTAATTGAGTTGTGTATTTCAGTGTACAAACCCAGCCTCCATTTACGAAGAAACATAAAGGCCCAGGGAACCAGAAGACGCAAAACCCAACCAAAAAGAACAAGCGGTCGGAACTGCGTTGGGACGCGTTGCGAAGCGGAAATTCAGCAAGCGGACCATCTATTCCCCATGAACGTCGTACGTTTGGGTTATGGGTAAGTATTTTCCTAAATCATATTCTTGGGTCATTCGACGACGTTGAATTTTCCCGCTACTAGGCAGATGCTTCGCTGGCCCTGGCATTACAAAAGGAAAGTATACCAACTCCAGGACCCCCTACACTTTCGCTCTTCGACCACGGTGCCGGGAATGTTGTTTCTGTTTCAATCCCGCTCACAAACCCTGCCCACCAGGCGGGGGAGCACACCGCGGCTATTGCTGCAGGTGCAACAAGCAGCGGTTCTACTACCAGTCATGAACTCGAACTCCGTGGCCTCCCCAAATCTAGCCCAGGGAAGAAATCCAAGCAACGGACAATATGTCTCGCGAATGGTAAAACCCTTGATTTTGAGGAATTCGACATTCCAGACGACCCGCCCACTGTCCCAAAAGGGATAGAGGAAGTAGCTCGTGTGTGGGACGACTCTCATCCGAGTTGGACAATGTCGTCACCCTTGACGATAAAGGACATCCCTATTGCTTTGAAGCATTGGGAATTGGTGTATCAAAGGCTGAGCACTCCTAAAAAAGAATGGTGGACAGCGATGAAGATGTCCTTATTCAATTGCCGGGTGAGCTCTATCCACGTCACTGTATTACTCTTGCCAATTTTCACCGCAGAGCATGGCCGAAGAATACCACAGGTTTTCTGATCCCCTATTATTCTGGATAAAGTGGTCTGATGTAAATGGCAATCGCCTCTCGATAACTGCGATTCTCCAAGGCCTCACGTTAGAACGCAAAATGATGAGAATGGCGGAGATGAAAGATTCGGTGAGTTATACCTACAAGAAAAATGGCAAAGTCATTACAATGAGCAGTCCTATTGCCATAGCTCGTAGACGTCGGCAGGAGACTTCATAGATTAAGGCCAATAAATATTACCTTACTATCCATCATCCAAGTCTGAGACGGGGGAAAACCCCACAGCTTGATTGGTGCCATTGAGGATATTCATTTGGAGTATATTTGGATGAGCTTCAATAATCCCCAGTGAATGTACTTGCTTGCATGTTCAGCAGACATGAGAGCCCCTGGTGACATTCAAAAGTGGTCCGCCATAATGTTCCGTCTTTGCTAGTATGCTTTTCCCAAAGAAGTATGGCATAGACGACCCCGAAAACCGGGATGATAGTCTGCTTCAACTTCCTGCTTTGAGGTAGAACTTGAGTGCCTCCCTGGCGTTCCTGTCACTTCCTGAATGCTTGCAATTCCCGCTTTTCAATGGGTACTTCGCTAGTACCGCTCCTAGCTCGCCAAGTAGGATATCACGTACGCAAGGTCCCACACCTTTTGGTCTGTGGCAATTCATTACACACCCTTAGAGTCCGGTGGAATAAAGGCAATTCAGCATATGTCGTCCTAAGCGCCACATCTGATGGTTCGAGCTTTAGCCTTGAATAAATTGGGTGCCACACAAGATGACGCCTGGACCCTTGTTAGATGCCCTTCATTTGATTGGCATGGGGGG
>Ga0307509_10008388_pt1 | contig 13192 bp, 11 predicted proteins | sample 10_EM_MG_FD_202245 | JGI IMG/M metagenome (GOLD analysis project Ga0307509, IMG submission 202245) | Populus trichocarpa ectomycorrhiza microbial communities from riparian zone in the Pacific Northwest, United States - 10_EM | ecosystem: Host-associated > Plants > Roots > Unclassified | place...
ACTTTTAATTTAAACTTATGTATGTCGTGATGGCAATGGCTAGAAAGTGTTCAAAGGCACGAGCTGCAAGTAATGAGAAGAATTGATGAATATGGATGATATAAAACATAAACCAAAACTATCGTATTGAATTGATGAGTACATGGTTGATGTACAGTGCATGTTATAAGTGTTGAGATAAATTAATGATTGTCTGGTGCAGGTAACATATAGGTCTCAAACAATGAAATGGGTCACTGAATACAGTCCATGTAAATTCCAAGCAGTGATTATTCAAATAAATCTATGAATATACAACAACTTAAGGCATGAAATGATGACCATTAAAATGAATAAACAATCATGGTTGACGTAAACCACAAGCTCTAAGATTATGAGAATAAATCAATGAAGTTATAGTTGATGTAAAGCATGCATTATGAATATTGAAATAAATGGGTGAATACAGTAGATGTAAGGTATGAATTTTGAGTTCCAAAATGACTCGGGGGGTCCAAGTGATACATGTAAAATAATGGGCTATGATAATTATTGAATCGGGTAAATCAATATGGTTATTATAAAGTAAAATCCATGATTAAGATAAAGGTGAGGTATTGAATTGGATAAATGAATGTGGTTATTCTAAGACATAAACGGATTGATGAATCTAGAAGTTGAATTAAAGTATGGGTAAAGGAAAATGGATATTGGAGCAATGGATCTCTAATCAAATTAAAACATAAGTTATAGGTATGGTATGAGATTAATGAATCCCTAACCGGATTGAAGCACTAGATATGATTATTGGAATAGATTAATGAATGCAAAATTGATATAAACCATAAGTTAGGAGTATGGAAATAAATTAACATGTTTCATTAAAAACATGAGTTGTTGTTTTTAAAATGAGACAATGTATCGGCTAATTTAAAGCATGATTTATGATTATCTGAAAAGAATTATTCAATACATATTTAACTCAGAAATTACTTATTTGGAAATCCTATTAATTATTTCTATAATGGTATGATTAAACTCATAAATTACTTCATCATTTCCCTTCTTTATTCTGGCATTCAATTTTGAATTGACATCTTCTATAGCTTTGGTTATCTCTTTATAGGATTCTCTACTTAAGTTTTTGCAACTTTCCTACCTCATGTTGTAAACTTCTCTCAACATTGTCTTTGTCTTGACAATTGACTCTAAAATGACATGAGTTAATCTCTTATTCATTGTCATAACCGCATTATAATATCCTTAATTATTTTTATTTTTAGCTTATGTTTTTCCTCATTTTTTAAAAAACAAATCATATATCTCTCTTCAAGTATTTTATTAGCTTCTTCCACCTTACGTTCAAATATTATATCTCTCTCTTCATTACTCATAAATTTGTGTTATTCTTGATCTTATTATAATTGCGCAGTGGAAATCCTTGATAGGTGAACATAGATTGATATTTTTGGATTTTCTTGCTATGGAAACTATTGCCTAGTGGTTACAAGCATATCATTACAAATATATTGGTTATCAGCCTACTGGTTGCAACTTATTGGTTACAAGCAGGGGCCCGGGTCCCCCCTCAAAACATTTTAATTTTTTTCATTACCCAGAGGTCAAGGTGGAACTTATTACATTGACTTTACTTTTGATTTTCAATTTACTCGTCACCCTACGTGAAAAGAAAAAATAATTATAAATACATTACTTTATGAAATAAAAAACAGAGTTATAAAGCTATTAATTTATCCTAATATAAATCCTGCAACCAATCATACAGAAAAATAATTTCTATAAAAAAATTGAAGCAGAGCCACTAATTAATTTATTTTTCATCAAACAAAATAAGGTAATTTAAATTTAAAGTCTATTTTTGTTTTGTTTTGAGAAGTTTGTTAATAATTTAATGATGTTTTTTTTTATATAATTATACCATTTTCGCTCTTTTTTTTTCTCAGATATGCTAATTCTACCAATTATTTTTTGAATTCTTGTTATAGTAATTTTTTTTCTAATTAATTAGATATATTTTATTGGTTTTTTTTTATTATGCTTGGATTTTTTGTTATGTTTTATTTTTAGCAGAGCCACCAAAAATTTTAGATTGAACCATAAACAAAATAAGAAGAATTGATTCCTTTTTTTTGAAAAAAAAAGAAAAAATATTGATGACTCACAGCCTAGTAAACCAACTCCAATGTGTAATGTTGAAGTTATGGTTGAGCAGCCCCAATGTGCTTCAGATTACAATGTGCTTCAGATTACAAAGAACTTGTGTTGATTAGTGAGCATCCTCTTACCAGAATCGACATTGCTCATTTAATTAGAGATCCAAGCAATCGTCCTCAAATTTGAAAATACCCGGTGAATCAACAAGATGAAATTCGAAGGACATACATAAATCTGGGGCCATATCAACCTTTGATGTCTGAATTAATATCCACTGACTGGTAAAAAGCATCCTCATCGATTTCAGTCTTATTGGTTCAAAAGTTATCCGTGGCTTGAATATTCGGAGAAAAATACTGCATTTTGTTTTCCTTTCTATTTATTTCCAAGTAAACCATCTGGAAAGCCAGGAGCAGACACGTTTACTGTTAAAAGATTTAATTGTTGGAAGAAAGTTAATGATGGGGAACGATGTGCTTTTTTTACACTTCCTGTTTCGACAGCAACTGCTGAACGAGCTTTTTCAACGATAAAGATTGTTTAAATAAGACTTCGCAATCGGATAGAGTATGATTTTTTTGCAAATTATTTGATTGTCTATATAGAAAAAGAGATTGCTGAAAAATTCACAATTGATATGATAATTGGATGGAGGATGAAGATTAGTATTGCTCCAAACCTTTTACCTTATACAAATGTCATTATATGTTTGTAGTAAGTTATTTGAATAAAACTAAATCATGCAGATTTTGTTTTACAACTCATGTATAATAAATTAAAATAAATATTATATCTTATTATATTAATTTTGGCTCCCTCTAACAAATAATCATAGCTCCGCCCTTGGTTACAAGCATACTAATTATCAATCTACTTGATAAACAGATTTTGTAGATCTTGTGAACTTAATTGAATTGCAAAGAAAATATTGTTGAATTATCCTTGTTATCTTGTTTTTTTTCCTTGTGCCTTGCTTTAAATAGGAAAAACATGAATAATCGCTTGTTAACTTTTCACTTTCTCCATTTCATCTTTATTTTTAGAACATTATATTATGTGGGCTTCTTATGCCCATGTTACTACCGTCTGACCAAAACTGCTCAAATCCATTAACTTTGTATATTATTACGTGTTTGAGGTGACCTGTCACCTATGTAAATCTGGATTGTATTAAATATGGTCTGCAATCATGTTTGTCATGTTTTTCATGGCCCAAACTTCATAACTCTCTGGTGAATTTCAATGTATAACAATAAGACAATAGCATGATTGTGATCTCCGGATCTTGTCTACGGTAATCAAGCTAGAACCCTGGATAGCCACAGTAATCATACATGATGGATCCCCAGAAAGGATAGTTGATACCTTTAATATTTCCACAATCAAATGAGTCGTGCAGCTCAGATATCGCTCATCATCATTGGCAAAGGCAGATGATGGAGCATTGACGAAGATTATTATCAGAAATATGATGAGCCAAGACATGGTAGGAAAGAGATGGTGTTGCATTTTCAGAGATGGAAAGAGGCTACAGTGACAATCTGCAGGTGTTCGAGCAAATTGGGCATGATTTTTTTTCAGTACAATACCGTTCTCAAATCCCACTCGTTAATAGTACTGTTGAAAAGTAAAGTGATGACTGAACATGTAGTATGACTGAGTACAGAAGAAGATTCATGCTGATAGCGGGAAGAAAATATAAAGATTTATCACTTCTTTCGTCAACTCGCAGAGGTGTGCGCTTTAGCAGCAGATGGGATATACCCTCAAAGTTACTCTAATTGTATCGACTGCCAGGCCAGAAAGTTAGAAGCTTTCCATTTCCCAACCAAAGTTAATCATAAACAAGAAAGAAAATGGTCAGCACCAGACGAGCATTTTTTACTCGAGTTACCATTGGCATATACCAGTTTCCTCAAATCTACAGAGTACGAAAAACTGGGTTCAGATGGAAAAATTGCAACACATGATCATTGGGAACACATCATTTTCATCTTCAAATGAACAGCAGCTGATTCCACAGCAGAGTTGAAATACAAGATTTCGCTTAATTTGACTCATGCTCTAAGCATACATACAGATGTAATATTTATGTGGAAAATTACACTCAATCTAATAATTTGTACTAGACTCAATGCACATTACAAAAGCTGAAGTGAAAAATAAATTACCTTCTCGAGTCAACTAATGCATGCATTTTATTTAAGAAGCTCTTGGTATAAATTATCACCAGACCAATCCTTTTCTTCTAAATCTATCAACACGATCAGTGCTCATCCGAGACTTTTCAGGTTTATTTGGCTTCTTTGACTTCTCAAGCCTGCTATCTAAACTATTTCTAGAGATTACAGGAAGGTCACCCAATTCAAAAGTGTCTGAGCTTCCACTCTCAGATTGTTTGTTCTGATTTTCAGACTCTTGTGTTTTCTTAGAACCATTTGTAGCTGTTTTTAATTTGCCTATGGTCAAAACAAACTTCTTCAGATGTTTGATAAATTCTGGATATAGCTCAAGATTGCAATGCCCACCTCCATTGATCCACAATGGTTCGTATTTCTCTTTGCAAAGCTCCCAAAGTTGTTTCCCATGAGAGCAATCAACAACTTCATCTGATGTCCCCTGAATTTGCAAATAAATAAATAAAAATCTCTTATATCCATAAAAACATGTTGGCATAATGATTTTATCTCTAACTTCCATAAACATAATTTTGGGGTGATGAGACATAAATCTCTCTGACTACAAACTATGTCAGAACAATGGAATGTACATACAAATAACTGCAAAATGAACGTTAAAAAGAAAATTTAAGCTATTGAATGGAGGGTCAGCAAATATCAACCTTTTGTTCTGTTCTTCTGACTGATAGAAGCAACAATAAAATCTATGTTGGACTTGTCTATACAACACTATCTAGTTTAAGCAAGGACATGATTTACCCAAAAGCCAAAGTAGTTTATTGCAAACTACATATCTATAGATGCTAATTGGGCCACCTTTACACCCTTAGCACATGATGAATTGAAAATTGAGGTTTAAAGAGATCCTCGTTCTGTTATTTTACTTTGTCTTTGCCTTTTTTATTAATTACATCAGACAATAATGCCACATGAAATGCTCATTTGTTAAGGACCAAATTGATTTATGTTGACACTGAATACAGGCTCATGATGGCTATTAAGAAAATATTTTCCTTAAATTTTTTTCTGGAATGCTAGAATTTTGGTTTATGAGTTATGACTGCAACCAGAGTTGAATCCTGTTGAAAGCTTTTGTTAAACCCGTGAAACTAAAAAATTTCCTTTATTCATATCTTTGAAGGTTTTGCAGCTACTAATTTTTTTCAATGATGGTCTAAAATTTTGTACTCTAGCACAAGAACAACATCAAAACCAAAAGACCTGCTTCTTCACACTAGTTGCCAACTCATGCAACGCATAAAATTATGTCCCAAAGAGAGATTATAAACAACTCAAAGAAAGAGAAAAAATTGAAGAGGGGAAATAATACTTACATGAATTACGAGAACAGGACAGGTCACCATACCAATTTTGTCAATGTTCTGAAAGGAGAAAGTAACATAAGTGCTCGCACAGAGAATCAAACAGATGTTTAATGGGATCAACACCCCAAAAATTACCTTGTAAATGTCGAACCAGTAAGTCCTTTTGACAGGGTACAATACCCTCATCCCAGACAATATTGGGCTATGCAGAACCACACCTCTCAAATTTGGTAAACGTGAAGAAAGATCAACTGTGGGACCACTACCAACAGACTGACCATACAATATTAGTTGATCATCTTTAACCCCATACTGCTCCTTTAGGCATTTATATGCCGCGTCTATGTCCGCATATGTATTACATTCAGTTGGCTGTTTCAAATGAAAGGTGACAAATGTTGAGAGCAATGCCATATATTACAAACAAACAATGCTAAATGTTTGAGAAACTTAAGTTATACGATGGTTGCATTTGATACACATCTATACTGCCATAAACTTCTTGCTTTATGGAAGCAGCATGAAAAATATGCAAATCAAAATGCATAAGGAGAACTTATGTTTCATTTTCTGAATTTGAATATCTATGCTCTGAAACAAGGATATAATTATACCAACAAAGCAAACTTAACAACGAGGATATCTAAGCATGCATCAGAAATAGATGTCAAAGGGCATGTAAAATTGCTGAAGTTAAGGGCAGGCATAAAAATTTCTTCCGATCATTAGAAACAAGGAATAGGGAAAGCTGGTTAAACCTTTCCGCTTGATTGCCCATAGCCTGAGTAATCGTATCTGGGAAAATGAAACAGTAATACAAGATTAGAAATCAACCCTGAAGCAAACTACAGTAATAATAATAAAAAAAAACACCAAGTAGAAAAGCAACACAATTTCTCAAGAATATGAATATTAATCATTTTTTTTTCTTTTTTTGCATTCTTTCTGGTTTTTTAAGACAACTATTAGGTTCTTATATGCCTATATTTCTCCATTATATTACAACGGGAACAAGTACACATGATATGAGGTAGTGCTGGAAAGTAAATACCATATCTTCTGCATTGCTTCCATAAGGCCTATCCTAAAAGGTAAAAACCATTCCATTGGTACTTCTGAGATTAAACTATGCCAAGTTAAAACCCAAAATCTACCTTTAAAGACCATTCTTATTGCCATGAAAGTCATTCTGTTTCAGATATGCTAGGAAGAGCAGTAATTTTGTATCAATAGATTCCAGAGAGACAGAAAAAGGTGTATCTAAATGAAAGACTAATCCAATTCACATCAGGATTTGCAATTGCCCCAACCTTAACTTAGTAAACTTCCATCCACACTAAAATTCATATGTAATCTTCAACAGACTCTCTCAAGTCCTAATAAATGGATAATATTCAAAATTGTAATTGCAGACTTGTAGGGGGGGAAAACACAACTAAACCTCTCTTTCCACCATTAGAGTTCACTTTCAAAACCAGTTGTACAGAAGTTCCCCTCACCAGAGGCATACATTACTTCCTCCCCATGCAAACAAACTACAAAGTTCACTACTAAAGAGTCTCCCATCAAACTCAACCACAGACATTAAAGACCAAGTCTTTTCTCCATCAACACTAAACCTACACATGGAAAGCCTCTTCCATATGCTTGATGAATTAATTATACTAAAGTAATAAATCCAAGAAAGATACCACCAAAACTGCATCAACCCACCAAACCAACACTCATAAAGTTCAATACTGTCAATTAATACAACTAAAAGAACTAAACCAAACAAAATAATAATAACATTAAAAAAAGAAAAGTAATACTTCAAAAGGAAAGGATCTAACCCCATAAGATTAATGCGAAGGCGATTACTCAATTCAACAAAAAGCTCAAACATTTGACCCAAATCAGCTGCATTTCCATGAGAATATAACAAAGTAGCTGAAGCTCTAGGATGCTTTATATGAACAGCCACGATTTCATTTCCACGCCGAGTCCTCAACTTCAAAAAATCCACCTCATCCTTCCTCGGCACCTCCGGTATACACAGTCTAGTAGTAAAACCACCAGACACGGCGGAGAGAGACTCATCAGTTACCACCGTGTAAGAAGGCGGGTTTGGTGGAAAGAAAGCGAACTTCGCGGCAATTGTTGAAGTGACTCCACCCATGTTGTTATTATCTTCCCTATCATTAGATGCTTTGAATTCAAAAAAAAAAAAAAAAAGCCTTCTTCAGATCTTAGAAATTATCAAAGTGGTGGGGCGCGTGAGATGAGGGAGAGTGGCGCGTAGGGTACAGGGAGTGTGGTGATAAAGTTGGAGGAAGGAATCTTCGATTTTATGGAAATGTTTGGAGTTATAGATTTCAGTTGTGTTAGAGAGAGAGAGAGAGAGGGATGGTTCAGTTGGAATTGTCGCCTGACGGCGACTTATTATTAAGAAGGGAAGGACGGGAGGGACGGTAGCTTTATTTTGTACATGAAAGCACAGTATAGTACATGAATAGTTCAAAGTTGTTAAAATCACTATTTAACATTTGATTTTATAAGTTAATATATATCTAACATGCGAAATCATTTAAAAAACTTCAAAAATAGATAAAATTAGATTGAAATCATGTAAAATCATTAAAATCGGGTGAAGTCACATAAAAACATAATTTCAAGACCATTTTAACGATTTCATCAGAAAATATATATTGTCGTAACCCTTGCCTCCAGGCTCTAGTTGTCCAGCGGCTATTGGGCCATTGGTTATTGCGCATTCTTTCATCTTTATTTCAGTTACTGATACACACACACACAGAACAAACAAAATATAAATCCCTAAAATTCTAAATCCTTAAATCTAATCTCTTTCTCTATTAACAGCTCACGGCCTCACGCCTCACAGCTTCCTCTTCCTCTTCATCAATAGCGGCAGCGCTCTCCTGGTAACAGCTCACGCCTGCCAAACACCGACTCACACCTCGTAGCTTCCTCTTCCCCATCATCAACGGCTCACAGCTTCCTCTTCATCAACAGCGGCAACGCTCTTCAGTCTTTAGACTGTTCACTCTTCATCAACAACGCTCTCCTCTTCAGTCTTCAACAACGACTTACTCTTCAGCCTTCATCAACAGCGGTCTTCTTTTTTTCCATCATCAACAACTTCCTCTACAGTTTACACTCTACACTGTAAGTTGTTCCATTTATAATGTCATTTTGTTTGGTTGTTGAGAAAGTTTTAGAAAAAGATGTGACCTTTTTATTGTTATATGCTGATTAGTTGAACTAAATTTAATTAATTTCTTGATAAATTATTGTGCTTAATATCGGTTTGGTTTGCTAATGATTTTGAGGTGATGAAAGTTTAGATTTTGATAGACCAGAAGTAGACTGTCATAAGAAAAAATGTATGAAATTATTCAAATCGGGAAGAAATTTAGAGGATTTTATGGGTTTTTTATTATTATTATTTTATGTTATGGGCTGATATGTGGGTTGTGAACTTTACACCCTTTCTCTTCATCAATATGGTTCTGCTCTATGAATAAGCTATGATTGATGGAACTGGATTTGCAGTTTTTGGCTAATTGGTTTTGTGGATAGTTTACTGCTTAAATTATATTTGTTTATAGTTGAGCTTGTTGAGCATCAGAGGATATCTTCTTTTTCTTGCCCAGATTTCGGTGGTGTAACATGATTACAGTCTAGACGCACTCTGCTTAGAGGATTTATATTACTGGTCATGATTGTAGTCTTCTAAATTGTCACTACAATTTTTATAATTGTCTTCGAGCTGCTGATAAGGTTTTGGATAATACTGGCTGCATGAATCATAGAGAACAATCTTGGCTAATTTTATTGTCACTATTGATTTATATTACTAGTCATGTATTATGGTACTTCTTTTTTAACAAAAAATTAATTACAATCATAAAATGTTTGGATTGATTACAGGGCTGATTTGAGTTTATTCTTGAATTGTTAAACTTATGGCATCTAGAAAAAATTCTTCTGATAATAGGCTTGATGTGGGATAGCAACATGGTATAGATATTGATAAGAATTCTAGAAAAGTTCAGTGCAAATATTGTAAAAAATTATCAGTGGAGGTATTTTTCGTTTCAAACAGCATTTAGCTTGCACACGTAAGGATATTGAACCATGTCAGCAAGTATTAGAAAATGTTAAGCAGATTATTTTGGGTGTTTTGGTGAAAAATTTAGAAGCAACTGAAAAGAAAAGAAAGGTTCATCAATATAGTGGAAATGATGATGATGATGATGAAATAAAAGAAATTAGCTCCAAGGAAAAAAGGAAATAGAGCAGCTAATGGGAGTGGAAGTACACAAACAAGCCTAAATCAATTACTAAAAATGGATATTAGAGAAGAAGCATGTCAAAAAATTGCAAGGTTTTTCTACACTAGTACAATTCCATTTAATTGTGTAAAAAACCCTGAGTTTCTTAAGGCACTTGAATTGGTTGCAAAGCATGGGTCAGGTTTCAAGCCTTCATCCTACCATGATATTAGAGAGAAGTATTTGAAGCAAGAAGTGAATCAAACAATGAAATTGCTTGAGGAGTACAAGCTAGAATGGAAAAAAAAACAGGTTGTTCAATAATGTCTGATAGATGGACAGATAAAAAAAGACGTTGTATTTGTAACTTTTTGGTTAATAGTCCTAAAGGGATAGTATTTTTGTCATCGGTGTATACTTCTAATATGTCCAAGACTGCTAATAAGGTATTTGAGATGTTAGATGTCATTGTGGAGAGGATTGTGAAGGAAAATGTTATCCAAATAGTCACCGATAATGCTGCAAATTATAAGGCAACAGGACAATTATTGATGGAAAAAAGAAAATGTTTGTTTTGGACACCATGTGTTGCCCATTGTATTGACTTGATATTGGAAGATTTTAAGAAGAAGTTAAAGGTTCATCAAGTAACTATTGCTAATGAGAGGAGAATCACCTCATATATTTATTCAAGAATTATTCTTATTTCCATGCTAAGGCACTTTACGAAAGGAAAGGATTTGATTAGGCTTGCTGCCACTCGGTTTGCTACATCATATTTGACTCTAGGATGTTTGAATGATCATAAAATACAGCTGATAACTATGTTTACTTCCAAACAGTGGAGTTCATGTAGGTTTGCAAGAATAGAAGAAGGGAAACGAATTCAAATTTGTGTTTTGGACAACAGGTTTTGGCATGATGTCACTATATATATATATATTAAGGCAACCTATCCTCTAATTAAAGTTCTTCAATTAGTTGATTCAGATGAGAAATCAGCTATGGGTTTTATTTATAAAGCAATGGATGAAGCAAAAGAGAAGATATAAGTGAATTTTGGTTCTGGGAAAAAAAGGTATATATCTTGCTAATTGTTTATTTCAAATGTTGTCATCTATTAATATGAATGTCTTTAGAAAACTTCCAATTGAGATATTCCTAAATTGTAATGATATTTTTATTGTTTTTTTTATATATATAGTTATATACCTATATGGAATATTGTTGATGCAAGATGGGAACTTCAACTCCACAGACCTTTACATGCAGCAGCTTATTATTTGAATCTCTATGATCATTATAATCTAATTTTAAGGTTAATGCCAACATTAAAATTGAATTATATCAATGCTTAGAAAGGATGGTGCCTAATGCAATTAAAAGGTGCAAAATTGACTTACAACTTGAATCATTCAAGGATGCAAAAGGGTTGTTTGGCATTGAGGCTGCCAAGACAGCAAGAGATAAGAAAAAAGCTCCAGCTCAATGGTGAGATTCTTACGGGGATGAATGTCCAGAATTATAAAGGTTTGCAATCCAAGTTCTAAGCTTGACTTGTACTTCATCTGGATGTGAGCGTAACTGAAGTGCATTTGAAATGGTGAGTTTTTTTATTTTTTTTATTTTAAATGTTGAAATATTTGATAAAATCTTATAAATTTGAATTGTTTATTTAGGTTCATACAAAACGAAAAAATCGTTTGCACCAGAAAAAAATGAATGACTTGGTATTTGTAATGTGCAATCTGAAATTGAATGATAACCAAGTCAAAAAGCAAGCTGATGATTTTGGTGTAGTGGATGATCTTTCATCTGATGATGATTGGATAATCGAGGGAGAAAAACATTCAAACTTTGATTTGCTTGGTGCTATTGATAGTGCAACACGAAGAAAAAATAGTAAAGAAGATGAAAGTGATGAAGAAGAAATTCCTAATGATGCTGAAATGGAGAGTCATGGTATTGAAGATGATTTGGAGATTCAAATTGATGATAATTTAGAGAATTCAAGGAGTTTTGAGTTAAATAACATTGATAATATTGGTGTTGGTACTAGTAGTAACACTAATGTTCATAATATTGGTGTTGGTATTAGTAGTGATACTAATAATCCTTTTGATGATAATGATATTGATGAATGTCTGAGGAATAATGAGCAAGATGAAGGCAATGAAGCTAGTTTTAGTTTACATGACACACTAGTAGATTGTTTGTTTTAAGTTTGTTAATTGTTAGTTAATGAAAAGTTACTTAAATTATGTATGAATTTTTATTTGAACCATTTATTTTAAGGTGCTTGAACTATGTATGAAAAAAAATTCCTTACGATTTTACGATTCGAGTTTATTTTGCATTTTCCGTACCGTGTCAAAAATACGTTTTTGACAACCTTGGATAGTACGACTTTACTGCCCGCACTAGGATAACAAAATATTTATGGAAAAAAAAGGTTATTATAAATTTATAGGTAGGATATAAATGTTTAAGTATTTAATATTAATTATTTTTTAAAGTATTTTTTATTTGAAAATATATTAAAATAATATATTTTTTATTTTTTAAAATTTATTTTTGACATTAACACATCAAAATCATCCAAAAATACTAAAAAATTAATTTAAAGTAAAATTAAAATTATTTCAAATTTTAATAGAAAACAGGTTGAAACTCAATCTTAAATACTTTTAAAATTTCTTAGTCCGATTACTTGTCTAGCTTGAATTTAAAATTAACTCATATGTGAGTTGTTTTAATATGACTTATTCAACTTGGTGGATTTAAAAGCAACCTATATGATCGGTAAAAAAATATATATATATTGTTTGGCTTTACAAAATAAATTCAAGAAGATATTTTTTTGATATTGAGACAACAACATATTTGACCGGCCTGAGTTTCGCAACTTAACCCGCCAACCAGCGACCTAGACCATGGACTTTGTTGGATTTAATAACTTTGTTTTCTTAAACCACTTTTACTTAATGATTGATAATAAAAATAAACACTTATAAAATTGAGTATCAATTAAATATCGGGATGTTTGTTTGAGATTGCAATAAACTTATAGAAAAAAATCAAAATAAATTATGAATATCAATTCAAAATCAACCAAATATTGAAGAATAAAATTAAAAAATAAATAAAAAGAATTCAATTTAAAGAGGAAAAATAAAAGATGATTTTTTTAAGGAAAAAAAGGGGTTTGATCAAGCAGGTCAACCTTAAAAACCTCTCGATTCAACTCCTTACCTAACTT
>Ga0307509_10008389_pt1 | contig 13192 bp, 13 predicted proteins | sample 10_EM_MG_FD_202245 | JGI IMG/M metagenome (GOLD analysis project Ga0307509, IMG submission 202245) | Populus trichocarpa ectomycorrhiza microbial communities from riparian zone in the Pacific Northwest, United States - 10_EM | ecosystem: Host-associated > Plants > Roots > Unclassified | place...
CATAAGTGGTTGAATGTCCGAAAATGTCCACCACTACCAGAGTTGTCGGCTATACCAATTCTGGTGGCCTATATCTGGCAATGTCGGGGTAGATATTTTTCGGTCACTTTTTCTGATGGCAAAGGCATTCCTGGCCAGTACTTGGCGGAATTTGCTGTCTCCTCATATATTCCGACCGTAAATGCGTCCACCTTTGTCAAGAATGATTGTCACGATGCCCCTGCCAGACTGTTGATGGTCAGCCAACCTAATACACCTGGCATTGCTAAAATTCCATTTGCGAGGGATGAAGTTGAAAAAATCAAAGAGGTACTTGAAGTGCGACAAATTCCCTCGTGTACGTTGGACGACGAGAATGCCACGGTCGATCGTGTATTGGAATCTATGGAGAAATTTTCTTGTATTCACTTGGCGTGCCATGCATCCCAGCATGCGGAGACTCCGCTCAAAAGCTCGATTCACCTACATGATGGTCCGCTCAAGCTTTCCGAGATTATGAAAAAGAATCTTCGCAATGCCGAATTCGGGTTCTTGTCTGCATGTCAAACCAGCAAGGGCGACACAAAGCTTCCGGAGGAGGTGGTTCATCTTGCCTCAGGAATGCTGGCAGCCGGGTATCGGAGTGTAGTGGGGACAATGTGGTCTGTCTTTGACGAGCACAGTCCAGAGTTAGCAGAACATTTCTATTACAAATTCCTGGAGGACACAACAAATGAGGGACCAAAGATAGACGGCCGCCGGGCAGCACGGGCGCTTCAGGATGCAACAAGGCGTCTTCGGGAGAAAGTTTCTGGCTCAGCTAATTCTTTCCTTGCATGGGTGCCATATATTCACATTGGAATTTGATTTACATGACAGCTATGCAGCAGGTTGAAGTACAGTAAATAAAAGTGCCACTTTGTGTTGTTTGCCAAGCATTCAAGTTGCCGCAGCTGCTACATGATTGTCACACGGTCGAGCAACCGTTTAAATTCATAGTTCTACACCTGAGGTGTGAGGATGGGCGTATCCCTTGTTGTACGTCATATTTTCGGTGCCTTGTAGTGGGATTTTCAATGCTGCATTATTTGAATTCAAATTCTTATGTGACTGTTCCTCTCTTTTGGCTTTTTTGTCGTTGCATACAGGCCCGGGAGAGACTAATCCAATTCAAAAATCTTTAAACATGAGGGACTCCGGGCGCCGCCTGCTATTAGCCCTACCACATCGACTAAATCTTTCCAGGCGATTGGAAGGCAATCATTCTTTGATCATTCTGTGGTTTTTTTTATTGACCCACTGAACGTTAGGTAGGTGAATTGCTGTAATTTCTGCGATCTTATAATCCTCGCGTACCCAAGTACGGTGAGAACGGAGTCAGGAAGACTTGCGGTTGATGCTGTTGGGTATGGATTAATCTCAGTCCTTTAAGAATTCTAAGACCATACTGCCAAGGGTGAGCAAATTGGACCCTTCGAACCTGAAACGAGGGAGAAGAATCTGGGATGTTGTCGATGGGCCGCCACTAAATCATGAATGATCCTGATCGAGGATATTTGCATTGGGAAAGTCAACATTTCTATCCCAAACTCTATAAGGCGCCGAATAGCAGATACCATGTCGAAAGGATCTTTTGCAAAGCAAAGAAAGGTCGATGTCAACATAGCGAGAAGAAATGCTGGAATTTTTTCAAGCGTAATAGCGTGAATTTCTTGTGTGTGGTAAGGTGAGCAAGCATCAACAGAAAACGTTTCAAGTTGCAACTCAAAAGGTGGCAGGTACACCGTACAGTGATTGCATGCAAGATCAAACGGGTGACGGATCGGCCCGTCATCAATCAACTTGAACGTTAATCAACCTTTGGTCTGTCCCAGCCAATATGTAAGCTGCTGTTCGCTTTCCTTGCAGTGCAATTTCAAGGCCATTCTCTTGCGGAATACTAGATAACTCATCGCCTGGTTCTCGACCCTAAGCCAATACGCTTCAACTCTTCAATTTCATGTCCACTTACCTATGAAAAACAAGTGCGGCCGCTTGTCCTTTTCGTAACTTCCTATGCAATTCCTATGCTGAATTGGCTGTCGTAGGGAGACAGGTGGGGGGGATACATATATAAGTAAGCTCGTTATACTTTCTGAGTTTACGAGTTCAAAATACAAATCATGGCCCAGCTCCCCCCGCAAAATCAGCTCATCTTTCTCAGTTCTGCTCTTCATATCATACTTAGACCTGTCAAACAACTTCATCTTCACCCAACAAACGCTTGTACAATGCGGAATTGGTGCAGCAAACCAATACTACTGGTTGTACAAAGGTATCACCAGCCGCCCCACTATCAACATGTCATTCTGTCCTTTATGGGCAGCTATATCGATCCGAGTTCACCTGCGAGCTATACCAATTTCATGGGGCTGTACTTCGTGTGACGTTCGAGGCAAGTGTATCTCAGTTGTGCTCCAAAATCGTGGTCTGATCCTCAAATGCACCTTAGTATCCTTCGACCCGAAAGTTCTTCCTTATGGTATTCCGACTCACCCTAGTAGCTCCACAAGCCTTCCTAAACCTACTCCCACTTGTGGTCACCCTCGCGGCGCGATGGCGCCATTGAGTGACATGCATCAGATACTTGCCCCCAACTTGCCCCTGCCGAATCTCCTGGCGACATGCTCGCCGAAAACCCCTCCACCTCCTCCGCGATAAGCGCCGTAACAACCATCCTCGTCGTAGGCAGCATTGTCGGCTCCCTAATCGCCGTCAAAACAAGCAGCACCAATGCCGGTTTCCTAGCAGGCGTTGGTGCTAGCGCCATTGCACCCCCAAAACGGGCAGCGGAAGTGGCCAATCCGTAATCGACGCCGTCACCCTCCTCCTGCACTTCCAGTCCATCTCCACATCTCCATCTCCTACCCCGCACTCTACCGCTTCTTCAGCTACAACTTCGCATGGGCATGGGCATGGGCAAACCTTATCATTGCCCCAGACGCGTTCCAAGACGCAGTTCGGAGCTTTGGCGCCAACACATCGTGCCTGAGACGTCTTGGTTCTCTTAATCCAGGTGTTCCCAAGGATCCATATTCCTGGACTGGCATGACAGTCATGGGGAAGAGGTACGATCTTGATCGTGTGGCTTGTGTATCTTAGCGCGATTATTGGCGTTGCCTATGGCCTTCAAGAGCGTCAATGAGCCTCCGCCCCGTAAGTCATCTTCCAAGCCTACATTTGAGCAGTACCGTACCGTTTACCTTTTGTTATTACCTGGGTCCTTGGCTCAGTATCCACATTCGCATTCTACCAATATGTCGAACCCTGCTCAAACACCTCCCTCGTAACCTTCGCCTCCGTTGAACTCGCCTTCATCATCCTCACCCTCCTCATTGTTTCCATCCTCATCATCAAAACCGCCAACGCACAAGGCCCCGAAGCCCTATTCCGGCTATCCGAATCTGAGAAATCCAAATATTCTCGTAAATGGGGATCGTCGTATGCCAAGCTCAAACCAGCCTTGTATTGGTTTTTCATACCTAACTATATTTGGGTTTGGGGAAAGAGTGTAATTGTGGGCGTTGGACAGGTAAAATAAATCACTACTACTCGTATGCAGGAGGATTGATGTTTTTTACATAACAGGGTTCTGGATTTTCTCAAGTCTGCGCTTTGACTGGTGTAGAATTGGCCACTCTCCTCGGTAAGCAAAAACCCCAACTTTCCCCATGCAAAAACAATTCAAATGATATGTCTCCTCATGCCTCACACTCTTAATTAATCACTGTCTAGCGTTACTGATCAAACGTCCGTACGGAACCTCAGCCGGCAACGCCTTCCACATCTTCTCAGCCTGCAAACGCGTGCTCGCCTCAGCCAATCTTCTCGTTTTTTGGGATGGGTTCCGCGTTTCTGTAAGCACTTAGACCTTCATTTCACCATTCATCATTCTGTCTACAGATCCTCATCCTTGCTGATTAACTTAAACAGACCAGCGTCAGACGAAACATCGGCATAGTCCTAATGGTCATCGAATCTGCGTACGCAGCTACGTTGTTTGTAACCTTGCTACTTAACAGCAGTGACGCCACCTCGATCTCGAACAAAGCAGACAGCTCATTTGACTTCCTATCATCAATAATAGGAGCGGCAATCGTGAAATGGGACACTGAACGCAAGGAACGGAAACGAGCTTCTGCCAACAGTGAGGCGACGACAATGACGAGCTCCACTACTGTACTTCATCTGTGCGTGTTTTCTCACTTCAAACGACTGTATCACAGACATCAACTCGCATATCAGTAACGCCAGTCCAGTGATAGAGAAAATCTAATGAAGTTCGAAAGGTATCCCTTTTTGCTTCTTGTTCTCGGGCTGGGTCCAATTTCAAACTATTCTCGATCAATGAAACCCATCTCTCTCTGTCTGGCCAGCATTATGTCGGACCTATGTATTGAAGATTTCAAATCAATTACTTTGATCTGTGATCTCTCATGCACTCACGTGATCACAAATGCCCCTTGTTTTAATTTATAAACCTATAACAGAACCAATTGAGTAACGGCCCTCAGCCACAAAGTTACATGACTTGCATTTCGCTTCCCAACTTTCATTGTAGCGCTCTGTAACATGGAAGGTATCCCCAGTAAGTGCTGAAGCCACGCATGTATAATCTGGTCTTAAAACAGAACTAGATCGTGGCCTTAGACTGCTATGCTTCGATGCTGGGGGTTTCCAAAGCAAAGCCAGCCTGATGATTTTGGAATCCATCATGATGATGTTAAACACCTCCGAGAACGTTGGCGAGGACGCCAAACCCTGCACGTATTTTGATATCATCGCTGGAACTTCCTTTGGGGGAGTGAATGCGATTATGCTAGGCCGGCTCGAATATTCTGTAGAACATGCGATCCAAAAGTACGACGAGTTCGGGCAGAAAGCATTTGGCCGGAAAGGTAGTGTTGAATCCTGGGCAGCTACCGGCTATCCTATTGTGGACGAGAAACCCTTGGAGGATGTTTTTAAGGATATGGGTCGTGCAGGAACTGATTTTCATCAGCACATGGTGGACCCCAAGCGGAAGGGGCGCTGTAAAGTACGCTCAAAACTAAGGTTTATGGCTTAAACACTCACCTCGTCTTGGTTGTAAATAGTGTGTTGTGACAACCATTCCCGCCAATTCGCCCAGCTCGAGGCCCATTCTGATACGATCTTACCCTTGCAATGCTAAGTCGCCGCCGTATGGTCACCAATGGACCGTCTGGGAGGCTCTGCGGGCCACTTCAGCTACGCCTGTCTATTTGAGACCACTTGCCCTTCAAGGCTTTGAGTTCTCTGATGCTTCCACAGCCGGGTATGCAAATCCTTCCTTGGTGCTATTGGACGAGATCAAGAAGCTCGCCGAATATAAGGGTCGGTCCTTCGAATGTCTTGTCTCCATCGGCACTGGTCTAAAGAGCCTCTTCGTCCACATGCCTCCTGTTATCCCTCGATTTTTCTTCGCAAATATTTTTACCAAGAAGCGACACAAAGAAATTCTTAGATATTTCACTCTCATTGCGACCAACACAAAGCCAACAGCGGATGAAGTATACAGGAGGTTCAGTGATTCAGGGTATCAGACATTTCCGAGCTCTCACGTTGCAAGGAGGCTAACAAATGAATAGGCATCTGACGACGTACTTTCGCTTCGATCCCCCTCAAGATCTATCTCAAATCAATCCTCTTGACGTGACAAGCATGGCAGATATCGAAGCCATTGTCCATGATTATGTGGACGGCGCTGATGTACGCGACAGACTTGTTCAATGTGCCAGCAAACTTCAGGTTCCTTTTGTGTACTGCGCTATTGTTTTGTGTTTTCTCAATTTGTATTACAGGGTCACCGTCACCGCCACTCGACCCATGTGGGGCCTTCTTCACGTCTTCCAAGGATGGAACCAGGTACTGGCCACTGAAGCCCTGCGATCTCTCAGCTGATGTTCGATATTCGGTACAGACCAGTTGCAACATCCCTTCCGCCTTCCTTTGACTCTTGACTTAAGAGGGAATCCCAACTTCATGGGCCGTGCTAAGGAATTGCGCCGACTTGCTGAAGTCCTCCATAATGATGGCAAAATTTTTGTCCTTCATGGGATTGGAGGCATGGGAAAGACACAGACTGCCCTGGAATTTGCATTCCGCTTCCAAAGCAACTTTTCGTCAATCTTTTGGGTGAACGCTGTTAGCAGAGTTACCGCCACGGCGAGCTTTATTCAGATTGCCCAAAGGCTAGTCATTCACTACGGCGACGAACAGCATTCCGAGGCCACAGATTATTACCAAGTTGCACAGCTCCTCGGCCTCTCTGGACTCGTCAGTGCCACAGGACAAGTAACTAATAATGAGACTAGTGCGCTCCGAGTCATTAATGCTGTCAAATCCTGGCTAGCTTTCCAATCAAACGATCAATGGTTGCTCATTTTTGATAACTACAACGACCTCAAATTCGATATGCTTGACTTCTTCCCAACAAGACAGTGTGGGAATTTGATTATTACCAGTCAAAGGCCAGGGAGTACGCGGCTTGGGACACACTTTGAGGAGATTGAAGGCTTGGATGCAGAGAATGCAGTCAGTCTACTTTTCAAACTGTCAAATAAGACAGTACGGGAGTCCGATATGGAAGGTACGAACCTTTTGTTGTTATCGGTCTCTTTCACTTTTCACGCATCTCATGGCAGATGCTCAAGAAATTGTGAGATCTCTTGAATATCTCCCACTGGCCATCGATCAAGCCGGCGCTTATATAGCAGCGCGCCAGTTGCTATTCTCTGAATATTTACCGCGCTACAGGAGAAACTTTAATTCTCTGATGGCTGAGAAGCCAGAAGGTTATAGTTATTATGCCCAAACTGCCCTTACCACCTGGAATATGTCGTTCGAAGCAATACAGACTGAAAAGCCAGGGGCAGCAAAACTACTTCGTCTATGCAGTTTCCTGGACAAGGACGACATTCTAGATGTGCTTATTCACCATGGGCGGAAACTTCCCGAAGGAGGTGCGTACGCTTGAGAATCCTATGAGTGGTCTAATTTTACTGATACCAGATCCTTTGCAGACAACACTACTGAAAACGAACTGATTACAATCTTTTCTTATTCCCTTGCTAAGCGGAATGACATTCCCGGTAGTTTCCGGATACATTCCGTCGTCCACCGCTGGGCGAGGGAGCAATTGGACTCCACCAAGCAATGCGAGGCAGTACTCACTGCTGTCGACCTCCTTGCTGATTTCTGTACGTTTGGGTCCATCAAAAGAACTGCAGAACTGCTAGGACTAGCGTTGAGAGTTGTTCCTCACATCGACGCGTGCGTGGAGGCCTTGAAAGAGATTTTCCAGGACGATTTGTGGCATACGGTTTCGCCCAAGACCCTGGTCGCTCTGGCGGATGCGTACCGTTTCCTATGTCGTTATCGCGATGCCGAGGAGATTCTTAAACATGTGCTGGAAGAGCAAAAGAAGGTGCTTTCTCTCCAGGACATTAACGTGTTGCTTTGTATGAATCACCTGGCTCGAGTGTATAAGCTTCAAGGCAGACATGACCAAGCTGCGAAATTGTTTGAAGAAACATGGGCGGAACGAGTGAAAGTTTTGGGATTCTACGATTTCGACACGCTGGCGACAGCGAACAATCTCGGATTGGTTTACAAAGCCCTTCGTCGCTTTCCGGAGGCCAAAAAATTATTGCAGCAAACCCTATTAGGGAGGGAGGAAGTTTTAGGCGGCGATAATCCAGACACCCTTGTTACCGCCAACAATCTCGCGTTCGTTTACCAAGCGATGGGTAACACGTCTGAAGCGGAGGTGCTATACAATCGCGCACTGGAGGGCCTCCAGCGGTGCTTTGGGGAAGAGCATCCAGAGACACTCATCACGAAGCACAACCTAGCCTCTCTCCGATTTCAATGTGGTCAGCAAAAGGAGGCGATTGAAATATACCAATCGGTATTGACAGGACGAGAGAGATCGGTGGGCCCCAGCCACCATGACACCCTGGTGACGGTGAGGGAGCTTGCGATGGCTCACAGGTCTCAGCACAATTATAAAGAAGCTGCCAAATTACTGAGGCGTGCTCTAACCGGTTTTGAAGATATTCTAGGAAATGATCATGGGGAGACATTGGCCGTAGCTGAGGATCTGACATTGGTTTTGAACGAGCAGGCCGGAGCATAATTGGCCGAGCTATCCAAGCCTTTGCGAACACAGGACGGGTGGAGGTCCACCAACTTAGTCTAAGGGTATCTGGAACACGGGCCCTAAGTGAATGTTATGACAAATAATGGATACATTAGTATGCTATTTTGGAACGTCATCCAAATGTGTATCTCCCATCCATCCTGTGCTCAATATTATTTGCGCTCTTTTCATCAAAAATGGTGATGAGGAAGGTGAATATAGCCAAAAGCTTTTGGCCACTTTTTCCTGAGTCCTGAGTCTAATAATTTAAACTCGGCATTCCGGGATTCCGCTAACCCCGCTCCAGCTCCCAGGTGCCGAATAAAGTCACATGATAGTTGCCAAGACCTGTCACATTTCACCTGCTCGGCGTCGGTGACCATAAGGGGTAAGTTGTTGATCTGGTATAGATGAGGTTCTCACAGCACAACCTATGCCAGCGCGTCAAAATAATCCACTCCTGGCCCTGCGCAAAGCGCGAGAAGAAAATGTCTGCATGCGCACGCAAGTTTTGCGCTGACCTCCATCAGAATCCACCATTTTAGGATTTACGCAAAGCGCTTTGGATTTATTTGTGTGCTGTCAATCACACTGCACATTAGAGAGGGGTTGTATCTGCATTTATTCTTCCTTGTAATTTAATTTATTTAATTGTTTGGCTGTGCACACCTATGTTACGTGAGTCACAAATTCCACCTCTGTCATTGATTCTACCAGTTGGAGGGATGTCATTGTCAGTGCTTTCAAGCCAGCACGAGGCAAAATTTGATGAGCAAGGTAGGTTACTACCACTGTCTTCGAGTCTGCTTGTGGCCTAACCTTTGTGCAATGAAAGCCCCACTTCGCGTGCTGTGTTTCGATGGAGGAGGCTTTCGTGGGATGGCCAGTCTTCTTATTCTTGACGCAATCATGCGCATCATATCTGAAAAGAATGGGAAGCCTGTCAAGCCTTGCGAATATTTTGATATCATCACTGGCACCTCGACTGGTGGTTTGATCGCGATCATGCTTGGTAGACTCAGATTTACAACTGAGGAAGCAATCAGCAAGTACCGCGATTGCGGGGCAAAGGCATTCGGCAATGTCAACTCTAACAAGACGTGGGTGGCTGCTGGGTATCCAAAAGTAGATGCAGCACCGCTGGAGGGGTTGTTACAAGAGATTGGTCGCGCAGGAGGGCAGAAGGACGAACTGTTGGCTGAAGCTGCAAATTCTGTGGGACGTTGCAGGGTAAGTCCATGAATAAGCCGTAACGCCCTCAATTCATTTGTGTTGCAGTGCTTCGTGACTACAACGATGGCGAACGCTCCTGGAGCTGTACCAACACTTCTTCGTTCGTATCCCTCACCTATAACAGTTCCACCTTACGGCCACACATGGGCGATCTGGGAGGCAGCCCGAGCGACATCGGCCGCCCCAGTTTACTTCAAGCCCTTCACCCTCAAGCTAGGCGCCGCATCCTTTACCTTCTCTGACGCCGGGGCAGCAGGCCACAACAACCCTTCCGCGCAAACCCTCAACGAGATCGATCGCATACGTGCATTTGAAGGACGCCCTATTGGATGCTTTGTGAGCATAGGTACTGGTTTAAGCAGTTTGTTCCAACGAATTCCAAAAACGCACAGTCGAGCATCGGGCACATTTGGAAAGTTGACGGACTTTTTCAAAGGCATCCCACATGTTGCTGAGATGCCGGGGCGCTTGGAAGACCTGATGAAGTACTTCACAGCTGTCGCGTCCAACACGCAAGGAATTGCCGATGATGTTCACCGCAGGTTGAGCGAAAAAGGGTACGTATAGAAACAATATTATAGACGTGGTTTCGAGACATCATCTGATTTTGTCTTAGGTACCTCCCTGGAGAGGCATACTTCCGTTTTGACCCACCTCGTGGGTTACAAGATTATGACCTTGCAGATATCACTCGAGGGTCTGATCTCGAGATTGCCACTCAAGATTATGTGCAGTCTCCGGATGGATATCGCCAAATACAAGATTGTGCGAAAAGGCTCTTCGACCTCACTCCTGCCACTACTTGAATACATGTCTAGGAGTATCACAGATTCTGAGGATGCACATTTACCAATTGTATCCCCACAACTACAAGGCTCTATCAATATCATGCTACTACCCACTTCCAAGGACGCCGTATATGAAGGAAGTGTCTGTGGCAAGAATAACCAAATATATAAAATATCAAACACCAATACTTCGGTAGAACAATTTTCAAGGACATCACCACGAAGTTGATAACGATAGGATGGAATGAATGCCTTCACTGAGTGGTTTTTTCCCATCGTAGTGGTTTTTTCGGTTTCTAGACAGAAGTAACACTGTTTTGCCTCTGGTATTATCCGGACATTTGAGCTATAGTACCTCTTAATATACCCATACAATTTATATGACAGTTGAATTATTTGGTGTATGGCAATATGCCATCCAATAAGGAATGAACAGGTGTGTTTGTAAAGATTCAGTTCCACCGCACCACAGTTCTTAATAAATATTCAAGTGTATTACCTTTGTACCTAAAAACACGATCTACTACTCTATTTTCTTACCCGGGATATGGTTCTTGTAGGATAGGAGATGAAAAGCAAAGCGTGACAGAAAGCATGGTTTTCAATCTCCGCTTCACAACAGGTCTTTGTAGAGATTGTTTCAGCGTCTTTACAAAACCACATCCCGGGTAAGAAAATAGAGTAGTAGATCGTGTTTTTAGGTACGAAGGTAATACACTTGAATATTTTTAAGAATTGTGGTGCAGTGGAACTGAATCTTTACAAACACACCTGTTCTTTCCTTACTGGGTGGCATATTGCCACACACCAAATGATTCAACTATCATATAAATTGTATGGGTATATTAAAAGACAGTGTTACTTCTGTCTAGAAACCGAAAAAACCGCTACACTGTGACACATAGTATGGTCTCTGATTTGCGATGTGTCCAGGCCGACCCAGTAACTTAGAGGTTTATTAGTATCTTTTTCCAAGTGTACACAACTACAAGCCGTGGCCGAGCGCTCGGAAGAAACAGCGCCTGCCTACAGTGGTAGACTTTTCGCCGCCCAGTGCCCAGCGCCCAAACCCATCACCATTGATGGTAAGAGAAGAAGCCATGTGTTTGGCCTTATCTTCGGACCTACTAGTATATACTACTCGGTGCTGTACTGATAGAAATCCCAACCAATTGAGTTTTTTTGTTCATCCGAGTCCATGATGCGAGGTTTGGGTTTCCTCTTTAGAGTTCTACTCACTAGTTGGCTTCAACCTCTTTTAAGTGACCGATACCCGCTGTAATTATCCGCCATTGATGCGAATGGACGTAGACTGACTTCCAATTGTCCAACGCATGAGAGCGTCGAGAATGTACCTTTCCACCACAACTAGTAGATCGAGCATAAGGAAGGTTGAGAGTCAAAATACACGTACCCCTAATTTCTCAAAGAGACGATCCCCTTCAACAATCCGTCGATAATGCTTCACCTCCTCAACTGTGTTTTTCATGTGGGCTGTTCTCGTTCCTCCAGATCAATGGAATCAGTGAGTGTAAACCCGCGTGAACGAAAGAGGTGAGAACACGGTGCGGTGAGTCAGATTGTGTGAATAGTAGTAGTTCAATCAAGGTAACTGTAAATTGGTAGCTTTAGTGATTCAACATCGGCTTACGATGTTGAAGGCTGTGCATACCGTCCACGAAACCAATATAATACTCGCTCCATCAATCGCTGATGTTCCATCCATCGTGAATTGACCAACTTCAACGAAGACGGGGCCTTGGCTGTGGTCCTGACGTTGTGCGCTTTGAGAAGACACGGTCCGCACCATCTTCATCGATAGACCCTTGAAAGAGTCGAGTGTCCCAAAGAAAGTTGCAGAACGGATGCAGAACAGACGCTTATCGGTGCCTGTGCTAGTAGATTCGTTCAGATATTCGGCAGCCTGTTGGGCCTCGTCGACCACAACGAAGGGCCGCTGGGTTGGGGGGAGAACATCTGGTCCTAAAATCTCCTTCATGCCCTTTAACAAGGACTTGGTAAAGTCGATCTTGTTAGCACCACAGAAGCTTCTAAAAACAGCGACGAAGATGTCTGTGGCTAGATCGACGGGCGGCATGGCTTGAGCAAGGGCCCATCGCCGTCGGGCTGTCTCCGCATCTGTGTCAGAGGGCAGTTTCTCCAAGAGGCACTTTAAAAGCAAAGGCAAAATTACAGGAGCCAGCTGCCCGGTGCCTTACGGCACCGCTGCATGAAATATATAACCCCCATTGGTGGCAAAGTCGAGTCTTTCCGGAACCAGAGACCGCAAAAAGATGGCTGCACCAAACGACATTTGTAAGTCATCCACCTTGAAAACGACTCAAAAAGACGAACACTGTAACGGGTTTAAACAACCCTGTAAGCCGCACGTCGTGTGGGTAATTTCCAAGGTTGTGGCCGGTTCGGTAGCGTGACTTTGAGATCTGTAACGAAGGCTGCAGATTCAGTGGAGTTGAAATATTTGTCCAATTTCCCTTTCGCCAAGTAGGTCATGTAGTCGTCGAAAGGCTTGAGTGCTGCAGCGATTTCACTCTCGAATCGTTGACGATGAAGCAGTGGTGTATCTGTCGAAGAACGTGCACAGGACGGTTGATGGGGGAAGATACACTAATAGGACGCTCGGGGGATCCTGGAGAATTGCAAGGTAACGGGAAATGGGCAAAAAGTAAGACATTACTTACCAGGTGCGATATGTGTGAGTCCCGGCGTTTCAGGAGGGTCATCCTTGAAAACGTCGCTAATTTTCATTTGTCATTAATCTCGGCTACATGGTTCCATTTCCAGAGTTTAAGACGAATCGATAGCGAAACCGGCAAGATTCTCTCCTGCTTCTTGAGCCTCTTAAGCGCGCTACATGTCTTTTCTTCGTCTATTTCCATTTCAAATGGTTGTACATCCGGATCACCGTAGAGGAGGCAGAACAGGGTATTGTGATTGTCGCGTGTCAAAATTGTTTTGACGAAAGAGTGTG
>Ga0307509_10008390_pt1 | contig 13191 bp, 9 predicted proteins | sample 10_EM_MG_FD_202245 | JGI IMG/M metagenome (GOLD analysis project Ga0307509, IMG submission 202245) | Populus trichocarpa ectomycorrhiza microbial communities from riparian zone in the Pacific Northwest, United States - 10_EM | ecosystem: Host-associated > Plants > Roots > Unclassified | place...
ATATGGGCGACCTCCATTTTGGCGGTTACCCATACTCCCCTTATATATCCTGCGAACGACATTCAGTCGGACGGACGGCGACGACTTATACGGTGTTACGGCAGATGCTCCAATGACCTCTTTTTACCAGCAAACAAGCAACTACACCGCCGTCTGCCTACGACGCGCCGTCCCAACGCTGGGGCCAGAGGGGGGTGTTAGCAAACCCCGCCCAAGTTTAATAGCATGTTCGGGCCACCCTCATACAGGCGTGGGGCCTCCCCGCGCAGATGCGTGTGCGCCCAAGAACATCTAAGAGCCCATAGAATGTGAGGCAATCGACCTCTAAGTTCTAGGATGACTTTGCTGGTGAAGGTAGAGTAACTTGGGTTCCTCTGTAGGGTAACTGGGACCCATGGGCATAATGACCAAATTCCCAAAGTAGGGTAACTTTGCCCTCTTATGCCTTTAACCGCTCAGGAAGTTCTCCAGTCGACCACAGAAGTCGTCTCGGAGATCCGTGTAACATTCCCATAAATCTCTTGACCTTATGCGAATGTTTTCCCGAAAGGTTACCCTGCCTAGTAGAGTACCTCAAAGCTACTCAACTATTCTCTAGGCCTTATCCTAGGATTACCAGCCATGTGTATAATATATACGAGACCATACCACCTCTGGATACTACTTGGTATACCATTTGGGCTAAGGTGATAGTGATTGTAGCTACCTATTGTAGGGTCGTTACAGCCATTATGATGGCTTGGTGCATCCCTTTAACACAGGGTGCCCGATGTGAAAAATAAAACTCACTACCGTCTCCTCCAACCATGCGACATCCTTTCAAACAATACTTCGAACCGAATTGTCCTGGTTGGTCTGAGAATCCTGACCATCCAGCTCGGCCAGAAGGCTCTGCCGGAGCCGGTGGTACCTGTGCCGAAGCAGAGGCGGGTAGATTGTGAGGTGTGGCGGGTATTGGCGTTGAAGCCGCAACCCAGTAGGGCCGATCTGCTTCTACCCGTATCGCCGGTGCTGGTGTGACAGGTTCAACTACCAGCGGGATAGCTATGTTCAATGTGGCTCGAGGTGGTGGCTGTGCCGAGGGTTGCCTTGAGCTTTGTCTAGAAGCTTGGCTTCTAGACTTGGTAACACCACTCCGCTGAGCTGGAACTCGAAGATTTTTGAGGTTTGCCACAGGGCTGACACCTCTAGATCTCATGGCTTCTTCGAATGCGACTGTCAACGGGGCGGGTTGAGGGACAACCAACACTGGCAAGTGCCGTTCCAGTTGTCTGACTCGCTCTTGCGATTCCAAGGCCGTCTGAGCGACTTGAGTCAAAATGGGTGCCATTTCCTTATGCAACATGTCAGCCGCCATCTCAGCTGCGTATTGAGGAGGAGGCTCAATGGTGAGAGGTTGCGGAGGTGCTGTACGCATGTTGACATCATTGTCGGAGTCGATCGAGTACCCTCCTTGAACAGCCAACTGCAAAGCTGTCAGCCGTGCACTGATCATTTGATCTGAAAGGGCCAATTTACGGTACTCTACCTGCTGAATTTTCATCCAGCGGTTGGCATTGGTCACCATCTCGTTTTGCCATTCGAGTTGGGTAGCCGTGATGAATTCTCCCATAGAAGCCTTGGCTTCCTGAAACCTCTTGGTCACTTCTCTTACTATGTAGGGTTCAAACAGGTCCCTAGTGAAGTTGGCAAAGGTCATGGGAGTTCGTCTTTGTAGGGGGATTCTGTGTCCCACCGAAGGGTCATGTGTGAAGCTTTGAAGAAAGGCAACAGGATTCAATATTTCTAACTCCTGTACTTCTTCAGAGATGTCTGTGGGTTATAGGTCGGCCATCTGCTCCTCGATGGACTTCCATCCTAGTCCGCCCAAGTCTACAATAGCATTATAGCGGGAAAGGTCATTGTCATACTCGACTACATCCATATCTTAAGACATTGTTGTTTCCACCCAATGCTTCTTGTACCAGACAAGCGACTCGTAATAAAACAAATGTGAAGATAATGGATTTCAACAATTGTCAGAGGAGAGTTAAGCAAGTGTGCTTAACTATATACTGTAACGGGGGCACCCTATAGAGAGGTGAACTCTAAGGGTGCGACTGCACCAAAACTCAAAGTAGGAGATAGAGATAGAGTAAATAATTCACGAAGAATCAAAACGTGTTAAACTTAATATGGTTAAACTGCAAGCTTCACGCAATAAGTTCTCTCGAGGAAAGTTGGTTTTCAAAGTAGAATGCCAAACGCTTAAACTTAAGTAGATATCAGATTTAAGCCTTTGACATTCACCACTACTCCGACCTGGTGCGAGCACCCTGTCCTCCTCAGGGTTTGTCCGAGGTCTACACTCCATCAGGATTGATCCTGCCGGAAGTGTCGGACCAACTCGGGTACACTTAACTCCGTCAATAGGATATGAGTTTCTGCAATGCATCTCCAATACAACTGCAGGTGGAAAAACTCTTCCTATCGAAGGCATACCAGTGGCTAACTGTTATGACAACAACCGGAGTCAATACCTAGGTGGTGGACTCACTGGCCCAGTGGTAGTTTCGTCTATACAAGCTATGCAGTCCATCATTTAAGCTACGCGTCTATCCAATGTGATAAATTGACATGCAAGCTCCCCCAGTGAGATGTAGCCGATGGTTGGCTAAGTGGGCGCTACCCATAGGCAGCCTTTCGGGAGATACTCTACTGTGATAAGACTCATACCTCTAGAGTCCAATAACAACCCATAGTAATGCTACAAATCAAGGTGAGAAGGCCCTGGCTGGTTACTGAGGTATTTGTCTCGAAAGCACCCTGGCCTACTGAGACTACCTGAGTACCACTAGGAAGACTACCCTACTACCCGTAGGCAAGAATAGACTCCTAGGTGCCCGAGAGACCATATATGGGCGACCTCCATTTTGGTGGTTACCCATACTCCCCTTATATATCCTATGAATGACATTCGGTCGGACGGACGGCGACGACTTATACTGTGTTAGGGCAGCTGCTCCAATGACCTCTTTTAACTAGCAAACGAACAAGTACACAGCCGTCTGCCTATGACGCGCCGTCCAAACGCTGGTGCCAGAGGGGGGTGTTAGCAAAATCCGCCCAAGTTCAATAGTATGTTCGGGCCACTCTTGCACAGGCGTGGGGCCTCCCCCCACAGATGCGTGTGCCCCCAAGAACATCTAAGAGCCCATAGAATGTGAGGCAATAGACTTCTAAGTTCTAGGATGACTTTGCCGGTGAAGGTAGGGTAACTTGGGCTCCTGAGTAGGGCAACTGGGACTCATGGGCATAATGACCAAATTCCCAAGGTAGGGTAACTTTGCCCTCTTATGCCTTTAACCACTCTGGAAGTCCTCCAGTCGACCACAAAGGTCGTCTCGGAGGTCCGTGTAACATTCCCATAATTCTCTTGCCCTTATGTGAATGTTGTTCCAAAAGGTTACCCTGCCTAATACAATACCCATGGCTATTCTACTGTTCCCTAGGCCTTGCCTTTAGGCGAACCAGCATTCTTGTATACTAAGTATACTAGACCATTCCACCTCTGGTTACCACTTGGTATACCATTTGGGCTAAGGTGATAATTTATTGTAGCTACCTATCATAGGGTCGTTACATAGTAGTACTTAGGTAGTCCAAGGAAGCTAGGGTGCTGTTGGGACAAATACCCAAGTAACTAGCTGGAACCTTCGCCTGTTGATTTGTAGCCTAACTATGGGTTGTCAATGGACTCTAGAGGTACGAGTCTTATTATTGTAGAGCATGCCCCGAGAGGCTGGCTATGCGTAGCGCCTATTTAGCTAGCCATTGACTACATCTCACGAGGGGAGCTTGCACGTCAAATTATCACAATTGAGTAGTCGCCTAGATTAAGTGATGGACTGCATAGCTTGTATAGACGAAACTACCACTGGGCCAGTGAGTCCACCACCTAGGGATTGACTCCGGTTGTTGGCATGACAGTTAGCTACTGGCATGTCTTCAATTGCAAGAGTTTTTCCGCCAGCAGTTGTACTGGAGATGCATTGCAGAAACTCATATCCTGTTGATGGAGTTAAGCTTACCCAAGCTTGTGTGATACTTCCGGTTGCATAATTCCTGATGGAGGGTAGATCTCCTCAGCCTGTGCAGGACAGGGTGCTCGCCCAAGGTCGTAGTCGTAGTGAATGTCAAAGGCTTAAATCTGATATCTACTTAAGTTTAACCGTTTGGCATTCTACTTTGACAACCAGCTTATCCTCGTGAGAACTAATTGAGTAAAGCTCCAACCTTAACGATATTAAGTTCAACTGTCGGATTCTTTTGAATTATTTACTTCCTCATTATCTTCTACTTTGAGTGTTTTGGCGGTCCCAACCTTTGAGTTCACCTCACTACAGGGTGCCCCTGTTACATACTCCCAGGATGGAATGCATTTGACTCATTCAACTTTCCTTGCCGTAGTTGCAATAGCTTGGTCCAGAACTTTGACGTCAATTGGGTATCTTCATCAGAGACGATTCATTCACAAAGCTAATGCAGCTGCCCAATCTCCTTCTCAAACGTCACGGCTCGTGCTTACCATGTTCCTTAATCTCCAGTGGTACGAAGTGTGCTTTCTTGGACACCCTGTCTACAATGATTTATATTTTGGTATATATCCTGACTTGGGTAACCCTGATGGAGGCTTCGATCTACTGCAGAGAAATTTGCCATCATACAAGCACTGAGTGACTAAGCTATAAAGCTGTCGTCATGAGAAGTTGGAACCCGGAACGCTAAGTGTAGGAAAACCGAGATGTGTTCATTATTCAATGTATCTGACAAGTGTTCGCTAAAAGGAGTTTACACAAGAAGTGTAATGTCTAAAGAGAAAGGGAATGCAGCTCAGACTAAGTACATGTTTGTGGTGGCCCGCACAGTGGGCCCACTCTACCACACAATCCCAGTCACCGCTGTGCAGTCTGGTCATACCCCTGCTCATACCTATAAGTGTGCCCTACCCTTACATACCACGATGGGGTTACTCCATCACTCCCCCAAATCTCATCGTCTGTCCATGGAGAGAAAAAGAAAAAAAAACTCTTTTAAAACAAGTAAAAAAGAAAATATCTCCGCTCGGTAGACTTGTTACATGGAAAGTGACAACATATTAAGGAAATTCTAGTGCTTCGCTCGTTCCAATCCCTTGGTGAGCCCATCTGCTATCATAGCATCAGTTCTAACATAGGAGATATCCACATCTCCGTCCTTGACTAACTCAGGCAACCAGAAACACTTCACAGGCACATGCCGGGTTGAAGGCTTAAACTCTCCATTCATCAAGCTCGCTATAGATGCTTGATTATCGTTGAACGCCGATACTAAGAACATCACTTCACTTTCACTCCCGTAGAGCTCCTCCTGTAACTTCTGTAGCCCAATGGGTTCTTCCACTGCAAGTGCCATAGCATTGAATTCCTGATCCGCGGTCCACTTTGCCACTGCCTTCTGCCTTTGTCACTTCCAATGCACGATCGTTCCATATTGATCGAGGATCACACAACCACTTGTAGACCTCATACAGTCAACCTCTCCCGCGAAATTGGCATCTGCGTAAACTCCATTTGGGGCATTTCCTGAGTGTCTGCTTACTTCCCCAATGGCCCAACCTTCTCTACTCCCAAGGCATAGTCGTAGACCCTGTTTCTGTCTTAAATAACATAGAATTCGCTTCACCGCCGCCCAATGTCCGGTTGAAGAAACTGCCGAAAAACGACCCACTATCGCACTTGCATAGGCGACATCTGATCTAGTAGTAATAGCTGCGTAAGTATGACAGCCGACAGCCTCCTGATATTGATTCTTATCGGTTGCTTCCGCTTCTTCCAGCCTATTATGTAGCTTGGACTTAGGGTTCATTGGTGCCGGGCATCCTTTGCTATGCTCCATTCTAAACCTGGTAAGAAAGCTCTTGAGATATGCACCCTGGCTAAGGTAGATCCTTGCCTTAGCTCGTTCCTGTTCGACTAGCATGCTAAAGAAAAACTTAACATTTCCGAGATCCTTTATCTTAAACCTCTTGCTTATAGCAGACTTCATCCATGTGACTTCGGCCTTACTCCCAATGAGTAGCATATCGTCCACCCAAACAATGATACTCACTCCAGATTATATAGTATGAATTCCCACTTCGTTCTTAGAACTTTCCATTCCCAGTTGTTTCTTCAAAGGGTACTCGAGCGTATTGTACCAGTTAAAACCTGCATGCCTAAGACCGGAAAGAGCTATCTTGAGCAGGACCACCATGTTCGCATCTACGGTTCATGTCCCACTCTTGTCACTATTATAAGCGTCTTGAAGGATAATCTTTGCTTCAGAGGACACGCCAAATTCCTTTGGTAGCTAGGGGTATATCACCTCACGTATATCGCTCTCTAAAAAAGCTGTAACGATGTCCAGTTGTACAATGTCCTTGTTATCTGTGGCAGCCTTGGACAGAGGAAGTGGTATTGGGGGAAATGAGATCGTCAGAGTGTAGGTTGCCACGAAGTCAATACCAGGACGTTGCTGAAAACCGTGTGGAACTATAACGGGGGCACCCTATAGAGTGGTGAACTCTAAGGTTACGACCACACCAAAACTCAAAGTAGAAGATAAAGATAGAGTATATAATTCAAGAAGAATTAAGATGGTTAAACTTAATGTCATTAAGCTGAAAGCTTCACTCAATAAGTTCTCTCGAGGATAGTTCGTTATCGAACTAGAATGCCAAACACTTAAACTTAAGTAGTTATCAGATTTAAGCCTTGGACATTCACCACTACTCCGACCATGTGCGAGCACCCTGTCCTGCTTGGCGTTTGTCGGAGGTCTACCTGCATTAGGAATTATCCTGCCGGAAGTGTCGGACCAACTCAGGTACACTTAACTCTGTCAATAGAGTGTGAGTTTCTGCAATGCATCTACAATACAACCGCAGGTGGAAAGACTCTTCCTATCGAAGTCATACCAGTGGCTAACTGTTATGACGACAACCGGAGTTAATATCTAGGTGGTAGACTCACTGGCCCAGTTGCAGTTTCGTCTATACAAGCTATGCAGTCCATCATTTAATCTACGCGACTATTCATTATGTTAATTTAGACATGCAAGCTCCCGCAGTGAGATGTAGCTGATGGTTGGCTAAGTTGGCGCTACCCATAGCCAGCCTCTCAGGACATGCTCTACTGTGATAAGACCAATACCTCTAGAGTCCAATAACCTATAGTAATGCTACAAATCAAGGGGAGAAGGTCTGGGCTGGTTACTGAGGTATTTGTCCCGGAAGCGCGCTGGCCTCCTTGGACTACTTAAGTACCACTAGGAAGACTACCTTACTACCCGTAGGATCAGACAGGCTCCTAGGTGCCAGAGATACCATATATGGGTGACCTCCATTTTGGCGGTTACCCATACTCACCTTATATATCCTGCGAACGACATTCAGTCAGACGGACGCCGACAACTTGTCCAGTGTTATGGCCACTGCTCCCATGACCTCTTTTAACTAGCAAACGAGCAACTATGCAGCCGTCTGCTGATGATGCACCGTCCCAACGCTGGGGCCAGAGGGGGATGTTAGCTAAACCTGCCCAAGTCCAATAGTATATTCGGGCCACCCTTACACAGGCATGGGGCCTCCCCCGGGCAGATGCGTGAGCGCTCAAGAACATCTAAGAGCCCAGAGAATCTGAGGCAATCGACCTCTAACTTCTAGGATGACTTTGCTGGTAAAGGTAGGGTAACTTGGTCTCCTAAGTAAGGTAACTGGGGCCCCTGGGCGTAATGGTCAAATTTCTAAGGTTGGGTAACTTTGCTCTTTTATGCCCATAACAGCTTCAGAAGTCCTTCTCTTAACACCTAATGTTATCTCGGAGGTCTGTGTAAAGTTCCCATAAATTCCTTGACTTTATGCGAAATTCTTCCCGAAAGGTCACCCTGCCTTGTAGAGTACCCAAGGCTACTCAACTATGTTGGAAACCATGCTGCATGCCATACTCTCAGGATAGTTCCTTTGTTTTTAGATAGCTTCCGGGAACGCGCTTTGGCTTCGGGCATGAGGAGGCTTCGGACTCGGGCATGAGGAGGCTTCAGGTTCACGTGTGTGTTTGTCCTGTCGAGGAAAGCATTTCTTAAGTAGCAATGTTGCCATCGGACAGGAGGCGCAAAGGCTGTAAGAAAGGCCGCAAAAGAAGGGAGGTCGGTGTGAGCAGGTTTGACACCCGGAAAATGGGTATGAGGATCTATGGCCAACGCTGTTTGTTCCTGCATTTTGTTAGCATGAGATTTCGCACAAGTTGAGAAAAGTTGGGAAAGGAGGAGACAGGGGCACAGCCTTTCCTGATAGGAAACGATGAGATATACTTATCCTTTTGTCCTTAATTAGATGGTTGTTGTTGAGTGTCGTGGATGCAAGAGACTGTTGTTGTTAGTGAAGAGATTTTTCCGCCTTTCTTGTGTGCGATCGTTGGGGTGTGAGTTCCTTGGCATTTCGTCTTCGCTGTTTCGTTCCGATCGCTGTTTCGTTCCGATCGCTGTTTCATTCTGATCGCTGTTTCGTTCTGATCGCTGTTTCGTTCCATTCTCGCCATACTGTCATCGCCGTCAATCCTTGTTTAATAAACTATTCTCTAGGCCTTATCCTTGGTTTACCAGCTATTTGTATACTAAGTATACAAGACCATACCACCTCTGGTTACCACTTGGTATACCATTTGGGCTAAGGTGATAGTGATTGTAGCGACCTATCGTAGGGTCGTTACAGCAACCAATCGTGCCTTGAATCGTGCAACACTTCCATCTCTTTCAAACATCTCTTGTAGAACCATGCGTGACAAAATCGTTTGTAGATCTTGTACTCCTTGATTCACATTAGACTCCACCAACCATGTACCGTGCGTCTCCAGCCAATCCAATTCTGAGTTGATAGCCTTGACCCATTCCTTTCTATCTGGGCCACTCAAGGTTGCAGAGATCGATGTAGGACCATTCGCCACCATAAAGGTATAATCGATCCCAAAGTTCATATCATCTTTGACGGGATGGTTGCACTCATTCTGGATATCCATGCTGCTTTGTCTGCTCCTCCTGCTCACAGTAGATGGCTCACCAGTCTCTACTCTGTCGTTTGTGCTTTCATCTCCTACCCTCCAGTAATGACCGAGATTCGGTTCTGCAACTTCGTTATCCATCCATTTCCATCGGCCATTACCGGTAATGTTTCTATTCTCTGCAGCATTCCTTCTTTGCTTAATTCTCTCCTTCCTAGCCAAAGACTCAGGGGTTCCTCTCAGCCATCGTGCTGGTAGTGGCGGTAGAGGTGCTCGCACCTTCCTTACTGCAGAAGTAGCTTCGATGGTTTCTGGAGATATATCCGGTTCATTTGTAAATGGCAGGAAAATCTTGTGATCCGTTGGCCTGAAATAGGATGTGTCCTCATGAAAAACAAGATCTTGTGAAATGACCAAAGATATTATTGTTGGGTTGTATAGGCGGTATTGCTTCGTAGTCTGAGTATACCCTACGAAAACTATGTACTCCGCTCGGGAACTCGATTTCTTGTCTGTATTTTTAGCCAGATGAACACAACTAGATGCCATAAATCCCTATACCATGTCACGACCCTGCGATTGGTAGCTACAATAACTACTACCTTAGCCCAAATGGTATACCTAGAGGTAGTCAAAGGTTGTATAGTCTAGTATATTGGTATACATGAATGCTGGTTACCCATGGGCTAATTGCTAAGGGTCACATGCCTTGGTAGAAGGTCACGTGCTCAACTTTCCAAGCCGGCAGAGTTATTTTGTGCGTTACACGAAATGTTAACACTGTGAAAGATTCAAGAGGAATTGAGAAGGCAATGAACAAATGAGTGTTACACGCATATGGGACCCATGGGCAGGAGATGAAGAGATCTCAGTTACCCTACTGAGGAACCCAAGTTACCCTACGTTGACCGGTGAGGTTATCCTAGAACTTAGAGGTCGATTGCCTCACATTCTATGGGCTCTTTGATATTCTTGGGAACACACGCATCTGGGTGGCAAGACCCCACGCCTGAATGAGGGTGGCCCGAACATGATATTGAACTTGGGCGGGTTTTACTAACACCCCCCTCTGGCCTCAGCATTGGGACGGCACCTCATAGGCACACGGCTGTGTAGTTGGTCGTTTGCTAGTTACAAGAGGTCATTGCAGCAGCTGCCGTAACACGGTAAAATTGGTCCCCGTCAGTCCGACTGAATGTGGTTCGCAGGATATATAAGAAGAGTATGGGTAACCGCCAAAATGGGAGTCACCTATAAATGGTCCCGCGGGCACCTAAAAATCTGTTCCAGCCTACAGGTAGTAGGGTAGTCATCCTAGTGGTACTCAGGTAGTCTCAAAAGGCCGGGGTACTTTCGAAACAAATACATCAGTAACCAGCCCGGACCTTCTCCCCTTGATTTGTAGCATTACTATGGGTTGTCAATGGACTCTAGAGGTATAAGTCTTATCACAGTAGAGGATGTCCCGAGAGGCTGGCTATGGGTACCGGCCATTTCGTCAACCATTGGCTACATGTCACCGGAGGAGCTTGCATGTCAATTTATCACATTGGATTGTCGGGTCGATTAAATGATGGACTGCATAGCTTGTATAGACGAAAGTACTACTGGGCCAGTGAGTTCACCACCTAGGTATTGACTGCGGTTGTTGTCATAACAGTTGGCCACTATTATGACTTCGATAGGAGGAGTTTTTCCACCTATGGGTGTATTAGAGATGAATTGCAGAAACTCATATGCTATTGACGGAGTGAAGTGTACCCGAGTTGCTCCGATACCTCCAGAAGGATAATTCCTAATGGAGGGTAGAACTCGGACAAGCCCTTGGCAGGACAGGGTACTCACACAAAGTCGGAGTAATGGTGAATGTCAAATCTGATATGTACTTAAGCTTGAGCGTTTGGGATTCTACTTTGACAACTAAGTTTTCCTCGAGAGAACTAAATTGAGTGAAACTTCGAGCTTAACTATATTTAGTTTTACCCTTGATTCTTCTGAATTATTTTACCTCATTTTTATCTTTTAGTTTGCGTATTTGGTGCAGTCGCAACCTTAGAGTTCACCTCTCTAGAGGGTGCCCCCATTACACCCACCCACGCGGGAGGCCTCAGACCTGAGTAAAGGTGGCCCAAACATGATGTTGAACTTGGGTGGGTTTGGCTAACACCCCCCTGTGGCTCAAGTATTGGGACGGCGCATCATAGGCAGACGGCTGCATAGTTGCTCGTTTGCTGGTAAAAAGAGGAAATTGGAGCAGCTTCAGTAACACCGTATAAGTCGTCGCCGTCTCGCCGCCAGAATGTTTTTCGCAGGTTATATAATGGGAGCATGGGTAACCGGCGAAATAGGGGTCGCCTATATATGGTCTCTCCGGCACGTAGGGGTCTACCTGAGGATACGGGTAGTAGGGTAGTCTTACAAGTGGTACATAGATCGCCCAAGGAGGCAAGGGTGCTTTTTGGATAAATACCTTAGTAACTAGCCGGAACCTTCTCCCCTTGATTTGTAGCATTACTATGGGTTCTTATTGGACTCTAGAGGTAAGAGTCTTATTACTGTAGAAAACTTCCCGAGAGGCTGGCTATGCGTAGCACCCACTTAGCCAACCATCGGCTACATCTCACTGGGGGAGCTTGCATATCATATTATCACATTTGGTGATCGCGTAGATTAAATGATAGACTGTATAGCTTGTGTAACGACCCTACGATAGGTAACTACAATCACTATCACCTTAGCCCAAATGGTATACCAAGAGGTATCCAGATGTGGTATGGTCTCGTATACGTTAAACAAATAGCTGGTAAAGCTAGGATAAGGCCTAGGCAACTGTCGAGTAGCTTTGAGGTACTCTACTAGGCAGGGTAACCTTTCGGGAGAACATTCGCATAAGGTCAAGAGAATTATGGGAATGTTACACGGACCTCCGAGACGACTTCTGTGGTTGCCTGGAGGACTTCCTGAGCGGTTAAAGGCATAAGAAGGCAAAGTTACCCTACCTTGGGAATTTGGTCATTATGCCCATGGACCCCAGTAACCCTACTGAGGTGTCCAAGTTACCCTACCTTCACTGGCAAAGTCATCCAAGAACTTAGAGGTCGATTGCCTCACATTCTATGGGCTCTTAGATGTTCTTGGGTGTACACGCATCTGAGCGGGGAGGCCCAACGCCTATGTAAGAGTGGCCCGAACATGCTATTGAACTTGGGCGGGTTTTGCTAACACCCCCCTCTGGCCCCAGCATTGGGACGGCGCGTCATAGGCCGACGGCTGTGTAGTTGCTCGTTTGCTAGTTAAAACAGGTCATTGGAGCAGCTGCCGTAACACGGTATACATCGTCGCCGTCCGTCCGACTGAATGTCGTTAGCAGGATATATAAGGGGAGTATGGGTAACCGCCAAAATGGAGGTCGCTCATATATTGTCTCTCAGGCATCTAGGAGTCTATTCTAGCCTACGGGATGTAGGGTAGTCTTCCTAGTGGTGCTCAGGTAGTCTCAGAAGGCCAAGGTGCTTTCGAGACAAATACCTCAGTAACCAGCCCGGAACTTCTCTCCTTGATTTGTAACATTACTATGAGTTGTTATTGGACTCTAGAGGTATGAGTCTTATCACGGTAGAGTATGTCCCGAGAGGCTGGCTACGGGTAGCGCCCACTAAGCCAACCATCGGCTACATCTCACCGGGGGAGCTTGTATGTCAATTTATCACATTAAATAGTCGCGTAGATTAAATGATGGACTGCATAGCTTGTATAGACAAAACTGCCACAGGGCCAGTGAGTCCACCACCTAGGTATTGATTCCGGTTGTTGTCATAACAGTTAGCCACTGGTATGACTTCGATAGGAACAGTTTTTCCACCTGCGGTTGTATTGGAGATCCATTGCAGAAATTCATATTCTATTGACGGAGTTAAGCGTACCCGAGTTGGTCCGACACTTCCGGCAGGATAAATCCTGATGGAGGGTAGACCTCGGATGAACCCTGAGCAGGACAGGGTACTCGCAAAAAGGTCGGAAGTAGTGGTGAATGTCAAAGGCTTAAATCTGATATCTACTTAAGTTTAAGCGTTTGGCATTCTACTTCGACAACCAACTTTTCCTCGAGAGAACTAAATTGAGTGAAGCTTCGAGC